>ENA-OQHY01000732-OQHY01000732.1-human-gut-metagenome-genome-assembly--contig:-NODE-732-length-17344-cov-10.779172_pt1 | contig 17344 bp, 21 predicted proteins | sample MGYA00242570_ERZ504733 | MGnify/ENA primary metagenome ERZ504733 (study PRJEB26092, sample SAMD00036219) | human gut metagenome | host: Homo sapiens | study: EMG produced TPA metagenomics assembly of...
CCTCCCAGGCGAGAGCCCCGCCTGTATAATCGTCCTGAACAGCCAGCGGGGAGAAATTATTGATATTGTGTGCATTTGCAGGATGCTTAGAGATACTTAGTCTGCAGAAATCTGCGTTATGAGAGCAATCGTTTCGGTACCGATGTATTCGAAAAAAGAACGGTATCGCGGATATAATCAGGCTGCGCTTTTTGGCAGGGCACTGTCAGAAAAAATGGATATTCCGTGTATTCCGCGTCTGATGATCCGGGTGAAAGATACACGGCCACAGAAAGAACTGAATGGCAGAGAAAGAGAAAATAATGTCAAAAATGCTTTTCAGAGTTCGGATAATGTAGTAAAATATAAGAGAATTCTGATTGTGGATGATATTTATACAACCGGATCTACAGTAGAAGCTGTAGCGGAGAGATTAAAAGAAGCGGGTGCGGAACAGGTTTATGTGCTGACTGCCTGCATTGGCAGAGGCTTTTAGGAGGGATACTATGGAAGTAAGAAATTGTAAAATGTGTGGCAGATTGTTTAATGTTTTGAACAATGAGCGTATCTGTCCGGCATGTCAGAAGAAATTGGAAGATAAATTTCATGAAGTCAAACAGTATCTCGAGGATCATCCGGGTGCTTCGGTAGAACAGACAGCAACGGATAATGATATATCAACCAAACAGATCCGGCAGTGGGTAAAGGAAGAAAGATTGATTCTTTCCTCGGCTACGGAAGCAGGGATTGTATGTGAAAAATGTGGCAAACCGATCCGCACGGGACGCTTTTGTGATAAATGCAAGGAAAGAATGGCAAACGAATTTCAGAATGCCTATCAGAAACCGGAACCTAAGATGGAAGACTTACGCTCTACCAGAGACAGGGACCGTATGAGATATTTAAAAAATGAATAGTGGACAAATAACCAGACCCCGGATATTTCCGGGGCTTTTTTCATGGAAACGGGCGATTGGAAAACAGACTTTGAAAAAAGAACTATCTATGGTATAATAGCAAATAATGCATCATTGTGTCCAAATTCCGGGATGCGTTCGAGACAGGAGTTATCTATGATCAGTGAAGAACGGGTAAAAGAATTATATCATCTTGCAGCATTTGATGAATATGAAAATAAAAAATATCATCAGGCGGGAGAATATACGATGTGGGACTATGTAGGAAAAGAAATTGTAAAAAGTTTCTTTTCGGGAACCATCGCATTTATTCTTCTGATCGTGTTCTGGGGACTCGGGGATATTGATACAATTACGAAATGGATCAATCGCGTGGATCTTACGACGTTCGTCCCGAAACTTATTGTTGCATATGCCGGATTTATGATCGTGTATCTTCTGATTACCGCACTGATCTATTGTGCCCGGTATGCAAAAGGCTATCGCAAGATGAAAGCATATGGAAATCATCTGAAGAGAGCGCGCAGATTACTGCGGGAAGAAAAATAAAGGATGGGGCATAACAGGGAGGATTTATGACGAAGTTGTTGGAAATAAAGGATCAGCTGATCCGGTTTTACAGTAAATATGAAACATATCTGTATCCGATCGTAAAATTTGCCGTTGCACTGGCTCTTTTTACCGTGATCAATACCAATATCGGATTCATGGAGAAAATCAGCCGGTTTCCGGTGGCGTTACTGCTGGCGCTTGTCTGTGCCATTCTGCCGACTGGTGCCATATTATGGATTGGCGCAATTGTGTGCTTGCAGATATGTATGCGCTTTCCATGGAAGTAGCACTTACCGCACTGATTTTGTTTGCGATTCTGTTCTTTGTATATTTTCGTTTCGCACCGAAAGACGGACTGACGGTTGTGCTTACACCGCTGTGCTTTAAACTGCATATTCCGTATGTGATGCCGGTTGGCAGCAGCCTGCTGCGCAGTGCATATTCCGTGATCGGAGTGGTATGCGGTACGGTTGTCTATTATTTTCTGGACGGAATTCACCGGAATGCAGGAGCACTGATGAGTGCGGCAAATGCAGATGAGGAACAGTCTTCTTCCAAATTTGATATTTCGGTGGGGCAGTTTCTGGGAAATAAAGAAATGTATCTGGTAATCGTTATCTTTGTGATTACTGCCATTGTAGTTTATCTGGTACGCCGGATGGAAGTGGATAATGCCTGGACACTGGCAATTATTTCCGGTGCGCTTATTCAGATTGCCGGATTATTTGTAGGTTATATTGTTCTTGGAGTTACAGGAAAGACATTATGGCTGATAGCCGGCAATATTATTTCCCTGCTTATTGCATTTATCCTTCAGTTTCTGTTTATGAATCTGGATTATGCGCGGACCGAACGGGTGCAGTTTGAGGATGATGATTACTATTATTATGTCAAGCTGTGCCGAAGAAAACGGTCGCTGTCCGTGAGGTTACGGTAAAACATTTCGGAAATACCGCAAGCATGGGAAAGCGGATTGACCATAGCAGATCCGTGCTGTCTCCGGAAGAGGAAGAGAACAGCCGGAAGGTTATTGCGAAAGAACTGGACATTGATGAGGATTTACTCAAATAAGGGGAACGAAGCATCAAAATAATGAAATGAAGAAAAGAGGAGCCAGATGCAAAATTTTCTGGGAACATTAAGCCAATTTTATGACAATGCAACAGGATTGTTCGGTATGCCGGATATCTCTTTTTCCTTTGTGGATATCGTGGAAATACTGATCATTTCCTTCCTGTTTTATCATATTCTGCTTTGGATTAAAAATACGCGTGCGTGGAATCTGTTCAAAGGAATCATCGTGATTCTGCTGTTTGTACTCGTTGCAGCAATCTTTCAGATGAATACCATCCTCTGGCTGGCAGAAAATACGTTGAGTGTCGGACTGACGGCCCTGGTGATTATTTTCCAGCCGGAACTTCGGAAGGCACTTGAGAATCTTGGCGGAAAAAATGTTTTGGGAAAGTTATTTGACTTTGGAAAAGTAGAGGAAAATAAATTTTCCGACCACACAATTGACGAACTGATCAAGCTTGTTATGCCATGGGGAAAGTAAAAACCGGTGCCCTGATCGTAATAGAAGATGAAATCCTGTTAAATGAATATGTGAGAACAGGAATTGATATTGATGCAATTATCAGCAGCCAGCTGTTAATTAATATATTTGAAAAAAATACTCCGCTTCATGACGGAGCTGTTATTGTACGTGGAGACCGTGTGGTTTCCGCGACCTGTTATCTGCCATTGTCGGACAGTATGACACTGAGCAAAGATCTGGGAACCAGACACCGTGCAGCTGTAGGAATCAGTGAAGTGAGCGATTCACTGACGATCGTAGTTTCGGAGGAAACCGGTAAGGTATCAATCGCTATGCGGGGACAGATTTACCGGAATGTCAATGCGGATTTTCTGAGAGGCAAATTAAAGTATCTGCAGAACAGAAATCAACAGGTGACCAAACTGAGACTGCTGAAAAGGAGGTTTATGAATGGCAAAAAAGATTCTAAAAACCTTGGTGAATAATCTGGGCTTTAAAATTCTGGCTGTAGTTCTTGCATTTATCTTATGGCTGGTTGTATATAATATTGATGATCCGAAAAAATCAAAAACATTTACAACAAATGTAACGGTAGAAAATGCGTCCGCAGTTACAGATATGAACAAGTGCTATGAAGTGCTGGACGGAACCAACACGGTTACCTTTACTGTGACCGGAAAACGCAGTGAACTTGAAAAACTTGATGACACCGATTTCTCTGCGGTGGCAGATATGAACCGTCTGATCATAAATGACAAGGGGAATAAGGCAAGTGTTCCGATCGAGATCAGTGCCAAGCGGACGTATACATCCGTGAGCATTAACAATAAAAACAAATATATGGAACTTTCTCTGGAAGATCTCATGAGCAGAAGATTTATGATTTCTGCGGACACCAGCGGAAAAGTGGCAGCGGGATATGCCCTCGGAGAAGTTTCCGTGACAAACCCGAATGTTTTGAACGTGTCGGGACCGGCATCTATTGTGAAAAAAGTAGATAAGGTTGTGGCTACGATTGATGTGGATGGAATGTCATCGAATCTGACGGATAATGTGATTCCGGTTCTCTATGATTCGGATGGAAATGAAGTGGATACCACCCAGCTGAAGCTGAGCAATACGACAGTGACGATTTCGGCAAAAATCCTGAGTGTAAAGGAAGTACCGCTTGTATTTTCGACAACAGGAACCCATACGGGGAATATCGTGTAGTGGAGATCAGCAGCACACCGGATACTGTGAAACTGAAAGGGGCATCCAATGTACTCAATCCGCTTGTTTCACTTGAAATTCCGGCAAACGTAATCAATGTGAGCGGGGCAAGGGAAGATGTAAAGACAACGATTGATATTTCCGAATATCTGCCGGACGGCGTGGAACTGGTAGATTCTTCTGCGGCATCCGTTACGGTAACCGTCAGAATTGAAGCGTATGCGTCCAGAACCTATCATCTGCGACATCTGATATCAAGGTTAACAGTCTGCCGGACGGCCTGAACTTATCTTTTGATAAGGCACAGGTTTCTGTGACGATCAGTGGCTTGCAGGATGATCTGAATAAGCTGAATGCATCGGAGCTGGCAGCATCCATTGATGCCTCCCGGCTGAGCGAGGGAACGCATCAGGTGGAACTTTCACTGAAACTGGATGAAGATCATTATGCATATCAGCCGATTACTGTCAGCGTTACCGTGAAAGCGAAGAATACACAGGATGGAGATACTTCGACAGACAGCGGTGAGGATACCGGCGAATAGTAAAGTATATAAAGGAGTTATAATTATTATGGCAAGAATGTTTGGAACCGATGGAGTCAGAGGAGTTGCGGGGACAGAGCTTACAATTGAACTTGCAATGAAGCTCGGTCAGGCGGGCGCTTATGTTTTAACAAAGGAACAGTCCCACCAGCCGACAATCATCATTGGATGTGATACAAGAATTTCCGGAGGAATGCTTGCAAATGCATTGATGGCAGGAATTTGTTCAGTCGGAGCAAATGCTATTTTTGTGGGAGTTGCCCCGACACCTGCAATTGCATATCTTACAAGGAAACATAAAGTAGATGCAGGGGTTGTGATTTCTGCTTCCCATAATCCGATGGAATTTAACGGAATCAAATTTTTTAATGGAGATGGATATAAATTATCCGATCAGCTGGAGGACGAAATCGAGGCATTGATCCGGAATGATATGGAAGACGTTGTTTTTCCGATCGGACCGGGAATCGGCAGGGTTGAGTATCGGTTTGATATTGTGGATGAGTATATTGCGTTTGAGAAAAAGACGGTTCCGGTAGATCTGTCTGCGTTGAAGATCGTTGTGGACTGTGCAGAAGGCGCAAGTTCCTATACTTCGGTTAAGACGCTGAAAGATCTGGGGGCAAATCTGATCGCTATTCATACCAATCCAGATGGAACGAACATTAATTCCAATTGTGGTTCTACCCATATGGACGAACTGTGTGCAAGAGTTGTTTCCGAAAAGGCAGATATCGGTATTGCATTTGACGGAGATGCGGATCGTATGCTTGCTGTAGATGAAAACGGAAAGCTGGTAGATGGAGATCAGATCATGGCGATTTGCGGAAATTTCCTGAAAGAAAACGGAAAACTTGCAAAGGACACCATTGTTGTCACCGTGATGACGAATCTGGGATTCAGTCTGATGGGAGAAAAACAGGGAATTCATGTGGAGAAAACAAAAGTCGGAGACCGTTATGTTCTTGAAAATATGTTGGAAAACGGATATAATCTCGGAGGAGAGCAGTCCGGTCATGTGATTTTTCTGGATGACAACACAACCGGAGACGGACTTCTTTCCGCATTACACTTATTGCAGGTGATGGTGGCAACCAAAAAGAAATTATCAGAACTTGCACAGATCATGGAGTGCTGCCACAGGCATTGGTCAATGCAAAAGTGCCAAACCATAAAAAAGAAAGTTACATGGAGTATTCAGAAATTGCAGAAGCAATCGGCGAACTGGAGAAAAAATTTGCCGGAGAGGGAAGGGTTCTGATCCGCCCGTCCGGTACAGAGCCGCTGGTTCGTGTCATGATCGAAGGAAAAGATCAGGAAGTCATTCAGCAGGAAGCGAAACAGCTGGCAGAACTGATTACCAGAGTTATGTTATAAGGAGGAGTTCTTATGGTATCCCAAAAAGTAAAAATTATTAATCCTACAGGACTGCACTTACGTCCGGCAGGAAATTTATGCAAAGAAGCAATGAAATATAAAAGCAAGATTACATTCGAGTACAGCGGAAATACAGCAAATGCCAAAAGTGTGCTCAGCGTCCTGGGTGCATGTATCAAATCCGGAGATGAGATTACACTTGTCTGTGACGGTGAGGATGAACACGAGGCACTTCGGGAACTGGTCGCTTATGTAGAGAGCGGACTGGGAGAATAAAATTTCTGTGGGTACAACCGGAAAACTACATGTTAGAGGAAAGTTTTAATGAAAGATAAATACAAGCATTTATTAAATTTTGCAGCGAATATCATATCGCTTACAGTGGAAGCGGCTATGTTTGGATGGGTATGGTATATGCTCTATGTTCCGATGCTGGATAAAGCCAATGCCCTTTTCCGCAGAGGTAACTGGGCTGTAATTGGTATGTATGCTCTCTTTGTGTTTTTTTTCACGAAGGTGTTCGGAGGATACCGGATCGGATATATGCGGATTTCGGATATTATATTGTCCCAGATACTGGCAGTGATTCTTGCAATGATTGTTGCATATTTTGAGATCTGTCTGGTTGCCAATGATTATCTGCCGCCACAGCCATTGCTTCTGATGACGGTAACAGAGATTATATTTATCGTTCCGTGGGTCATACTGGTGCGAAAGGCATATACACGTCTGTATCCGCCGCGTCAGATGCTTGTGATTTATGGAAATTATTCGCCGGATGATCTGATCGGAAAAATCAACACAAGAAAAGACAAGTATAATATCTGTGCAGCGGAAAGTTACCGGATTGGTTATGAAAAGCTGTATCCGATGATTCAGAAATATAATGCGGTGGTTCTGTGTGATCTGCCGTCTGAAGTGCGGAATCAGATTATGAAATACTGTTATCAGGAGTCCATCCGCACATATGTGACACCAAAGATTTCGGACATTCTGTTTCGTGGGGCGGATGATATCCACCTGTTTGACACGCCGCTGTACCTGTCCAGAAATCAGGGGCTTGGCATTGTGGACCTGTTTGTAAAGCGACTGATGGATATTGTTATTTCCCTGATCGGTATTGTAATCGCTTCCCCATTTATGTTTGTGATTGCCCTTTGCATTAAATTATATGATCACGGCCCGGTATTGTACAGGCAGGAGCGGCTGACAAAGGACGGAGAGCCGTTTATGATCTATAAGTTCCGCAGCATGACAACACATTCCGAAGATGCGGGAGCACGTTTAGCAGCCAAAGGAGATGCGCGCATTACGCCAGTGGGGCGTGTCATCCGTGCCATTCATTTTGATGAGCTTCCACAGCTGTTTAACATTTTAAAAGGAGAAATGTCGGTTATAGGCCCGCGGCCGGAGCGGCAGATTATTGCGGATCAGTATACCGAAGAAATCCCGGAATTTGTGCTGCGTCTGAAAGTAAAAGCTGGGCTTACCGGATATGCACAGGTGTATGGAAAGTACAATACGACACCGTATGACAAGCTGAAACTGGACCTGACTTATATCGAAAATTATTCTGTCTGGATGGATATCAAGATTTTATTCCTGACATTTAAGATTTTGTTCCAGAAAGAAAACACGGAAGGCGTGGATCAGGATCAGACCACTGCAATCAAGTAAAATGTCAAAGGAGACGGTAATGAGCGACATTAAAATCAGCATCATTATGCCGGTATATAAAGTAGAAGAATATGTAGGAAAGGCAATCGAGAGTATTCTTGCACAGACCTTTACCGATTTTGAATTTTTAATTGTGGATGATGGAACCCCGGACAGAAGTGGAGAAATCTGCGATGCGTATGCTAAAAAAGATCACAGAATCCGGGTGATTCATAAGGAAAACGGAGGCGCACCAAGCGCAAGAAACACCGCTATTGATATCGCACAGGGAAAATATGTTTATTTTCTGGATTCGGATGACTGGGCAGAACCACAGATGCTTGCGGATATGTACGAACTTGCCGAGAAGCATCAGGCACAGCTTGTGGTCTGTGGATTTTATATTGACACTTACTGCGGACAGAATCATTTGTCAGAAAAAATCTGTGTGGACGACAGGGTGTTTACCGATGCAAAAGATTTTCGGGAAGAGGCATACCGGTATTTTGACCGAAACATGCTGTATACACCGTGGAATAAATTGTACCGCATGGATGTGATCCGGCAATACGGACTGTATTTTCCAAAAACACTGTGGGATGATTTCCCGTTTAATCTGAGTTACCTGGATCATGTGGAAAATGTTGTGTTTTCTACAAATGCCTACTATCATTCATACGTGCACGCGCAGAGTCGGAGACCGCGGCGTATCGTGCTGACATGTACGAAAAGAGAGAGGAAGAACAGGGTTGGATGGAAGAACTGTTTCGCAGCTGGGGTGTGACCAATGCGGCAACGCAGGAGATGGTTGCCAGAAGATATATTGAGCGCATGGTGGGATGCATTACAAATGTGACCAGTTCGAAATGTACCCTTTCCGGGAAAGAACAGCGGGCAGAAATCAGAAAGATGCTGCACAATCCGCGGGTGGACAAGGCACTTGCACTGGCAAAACCACGGTCGGGATATATGAAGGTTATGCTATTGCCTATCCGGTGGAAAAATGTTACACTTGCTTGGATGGAATCAAGCGTCATCACTTTTGTGAAAGAACATAATGGAAAGTTATTTGCCAGAATGAAAGCGGGCAGATAGAGGTAGGTTGTGGCTATTTTACAAACAAACGATATTTTTAAAACGGAATTATCGGAAGGACAGCACCGCCTGTCACCGGAGGAGATTCATAAGGTGCAGCAGGTTGTCTATGGTATTACGATAGATATTACGGAATTGTGCAGTGAATTAAATATTCCTATATGCTTACCGGGGGAACCGCTCTTGGAGCCGTCCGGCATGGGGGATTTATTCCCTGGGATGATGACGTGGATATGGTTGTCGAGAGAAAATATATTGAACGTCTGCTTGATGCGATTGAACAGAGGTATCCGGACCGGTATTTTGTAGAGGCACCGCTTCGGACACCGGGGTATCTGAGTTCTTTTATTCAGATTCACCGGAAAAACACAGTGTGTCGGGAATATTTAGAGATCCCGGAAGAACGATGTGGAATTAAAATTGATATTTTTGTGGTGGAAAACACCTATGACAATGCCTTTTTGCGCGTTTGCACGGTATGCGGGTAGAGGCAGGATTATTGCTGCTTTCCTGTTATCGGATGTATTTATGGAGAAATGAATTTTATAAGTTGTCCCGGGGCAATAAAAAGGCAGCCACCATGATACATCTGAAAAGTTTTATCGGGCGGCTGATTGCACCGACCGGGAAATTTTGGTATGCTCATGTACAGCGGCTGATGCAAATGTGCAGCAATGACCAGTCAGAATACATTGTTGTACCATCAGGGAGAAAGCATTTTTTTGGCGAACTGAAATTGCGAAGTGATTTTTTATGTGCGCAAAAGCGGAAATTTGAGGATCGCGAATTTCTTTTTCCCAAAAACATTGACTGGTATTTGTCCTATATGTATGGAAATTATATGGAAATTCCGCCGGAGGATAAGCGGGAATATCATGTTGTTTATCAGCTGAAAATATAGACAGATTGAAACAAGCAAGAGGAAGAATGATTTATGAAGAAGAGAATAGATACGTTTTGGCGTTATCGGAATTTATTATTTGAATTAGTAAAAAAAGGAATTAAGTTAAAATACAGAAGATCTTACCTGGGAATTATCTGGTCCCTTCTGGAGCCGGTTATGACAACAATCGTACTTACCATTGTGTTTGGAACACTCTATGGTAATAAAGATCACACATTTCCACTGTATATTCTATCGGGACGTCTTCTTTATTCCTATTTTGCACAGGGCACGAAAGTGTCACTGAAATCGATCCGACAAAATTCGGCCATGATAAAGAAAGTGTATGTGCCGAAGTATCTGTATCCGTTATCATCCGTACTTTATAATTTTATTATATTTTTAATTTCGCTGATTGTATTAGTGCTTCTCGGCATTTTTACAGGAAATTATCCGACGCTGCACTGGCTTTTGATCGCTTTCCCTTTACTGGTACTTCTGATCATGACGTTTGGTGTGGGAATGATTCTGGCTACGATTGGTGTCTTCTTCCGTGATATGGAGTATTTGTGGGAAGTTGCGCTGATGATCGTTATGTATACCTGTGCTATTTTCTATTATCCGGAGCGATTGTTAAAGAGTGGTTATTCGTGGGTACTTACAGTGAATCCGGTATATAATGTCATTATCAATGTAAGAAATATTATTTTCCATGAGGCGTTTAACTGGAGCTGCATGACATATGCGTGTGTGTTTGCGGTAGCCTCCGTAGTGGTTGGAGTGATTGTATTTCATAAAAATCAGGATAAATTTATTTTATATATTTAGTAACAATATGCTTGAGGATAAGGAGTATTTAAACAATGGCAGAGACAGTGTTGCGTGTGGAACATGTTGGCATGCGGTTTAATCTGAGTAAAGAAAGAGTGGACAGCCTGAAAGATTATATTTTAAAATCTATTACTAGACAGATGAAATTTGATGAATTCTGGGCATTAAAAGATATTAATTTTACGTTGGAAAAAGGAGAACGTATTGGTATTCTTGGAACAAACGGAGCAGGAAAGAGTACTCTTTTGAAGGTAATTGCCGGGGTATTTAAGCCAACGGAGGGAAGCGTAGTCCACAAAGGAAAGATTGTTCCACTTTTGGAACTTGGAGCCGGATTTGACAAAGAATATACCGGTCGTGAAAATATTTATCTTTATGGAGCTGTTCTTGGATATTCCAAAGAATTTATAGACAGTAAATTTGACGAGATTGTAAAATTCTCAGGTTTGAAGAAATTCCTGGATGTTCCCCTGAAAAATTATTCTTCGGGAATGAAAAGCCGGCTGGGATTTTCCATTGCGACCATTGTGGAGCCGGAAATTCTGATTCTGGATGAGGTTTTGTCTGTAGGAGATGCCAAATTCCGGAAAAAGAGTGAAAAGAAGATTCTTTCCATGATGGACAAAGGTGTGACGGTACTTTTTGTATCGCACAGTCTTGAGCAGGTAAAGAGAATCTGCACGAAAGCAATGATTCTGGAAAATGGTTCGATTCGAAGTATTGGAGACATTGATACGGTTTCGGCAGAATACGAAGAAATGATCAGTGGGGATTAGAAAGGAGAAAATTATGATTTATGGAGCAATGTTAGCAGGCGGCGTAGGCAGCAGAATGAAAAGTGCAGTGATTCCGAAGCAGTTTCTTGAAGTGGACGGAAAGCCGATCATCATTTACACCCTTCAGAATATGCTGAAGGTAGACCGCTTTGATTATATTTATATCGCCACACACAAGGATTATCTGGCGTATATGAAAGAAATGGTTCAAAAATATACAGATAAGCCGGAAAAAGTCCGGATTATCGAGGGAGGAAAGGAACGTATGGACAGTATCCATAATGTGACCGATGCCATTTTAAAGGACGAAGGGGTACATGAGGATGATGTGATTGTGATCCATGATGCGGTACGTCCCCTTGTGACAGAAAAAATTTTAAATGACAGTATTGATGCGGCAGGAACTTATGGCGCGTGTGTATGTGGGTTACCGGCAGTAGATACTATGCTTTATTCGGAAGATGGCAAAGTAGTGACAACGATTCCGGAGCGCTCTAAACTGTTTAACGGACAGGCTCCGGACAGTTTCTCTTTACCTCGGTTTTTGGAGATGCAGGCAAATCTGACAGAGGAACAGCGGGAAGTGATTACAGGAACTTCCCAGATCTGCACCATGAATAACCAGCCGATTTATATTATAGAGGGAGATCCTCTGAATTTTAAGTTGACAACCGATGGGGATCTGTTGATTTTTAAATCGATCATTGATGATCAGACGGTATAGGTTGAAAGGAGATAGTAATGAAATCATTAATAGAAATTCCAAAGACAATGAAGGCACTGGTTCTGCATGAGATCGGAAAGCTCACACTTGATGAGGTTCCGGTAGAGCCGCTTCGTCCGGGTACGGTTCTGGTAAAGATTAAAGCATGCGGGATCTGTTCTTCGGACGTGGAGCGCGTGTTTATCAACGGAACTTATCATTTCCCGACAATTCCGGGACATGAGTTTTCCGGACAGATCGTTGCCGTTGGAGATGACGTGGATGAGAGTCTGCTGGGAAGAAGAACCTGTGTATTCCCAATGCTTCCATGCTTTGAGTGTCCTTCCTGCAAAAAGCAGCAGTATGCCCAGTGTAGCCATTATGATTATTTTGGTTCACGCAGGGATGGCGGATATGCAGAATATCTGGTTGTTCCGACCTGGAATCTGGTGTTGTTTGACGATGATTTGTCTTATGATGTGGCAGCAATGTGCGAACCGGCTGCGGTAGGAATTCATGCGAACGGACTTGCAAATGTGCAGAAAGGACAGTCGGTTCTTGTAATCGGAACCGGAATGATCGGTTATGTCTGCGCTGCATTTGCCAGTCAGATCACAGATAAAGTTATTATGTGTGGAAATTCTGCTGCAAAGCTTGAGCTGGCAAAGAAATACGGATGGGAAACCATTGCACTGGAAACAGACAATTTTGAAGAACGTATCAACGCACTGACCGATGGAGAAGGCGTGGATGTAGTTATGGAAGTTGTCGGTTCCAATCAGGCAATCTGCAATGCTGTGGCGGCAGCAGGACCGAATTCAACGATCGTTCTGGTTGGAAATCCAAAAGCGGATCTGACCATGGAAAAGAATTTATACTGGAAAATTTTAAGAAAATCCATTACTTTACGTGGATCCTGGAATTCCAGCTATAATGACAAACAGAATGACTGGAAGACAGCACTTGACCGCCTCAAAGGCGGAGAATTTGATCAACTGATCACACATCGCTTCCCGATGGAAGAATCGGAAGAAGCTTTCCGTGTGATGAGAGACAGAAATACATTCTCTACCAAAGTTATGTTTGTTATGGAATAAATACAGAAGTTAGAAATGGAGATACACAATGGAACTCGCGATATCCAAATTGACTGCCCGCAGGGTTATATATTATTTTGAAGGTTATGTAAAGGGAGAGAGACCGAAAGGTTTAAAATTTGTTTTTTATAATTATGATTTGAAGATTACCATAAAACCATCCGTATTTGAGTGGGATGGGGATACCTTCCGTATGATGCTTCATGTGGAGCAGGCAAATGAGAATAATCCGATTTCCAGTGGCGATTATTATCCGATTGCTGTGGATGGGAAGGGAAAGCAGTATCCATTGCAGGTGGCAAAAAGCATTATTGAAGAACGGGAACAGGCGGAGTGGAAAAATGATGTGGTCGTTAACAAGGGAAAAGGACATCATGTAATCTGTAAATCCTTAATGGATCTGGATACGGATGAACTTTTTATTCATGTTGATACCGTGCTCCCGAAACCGCGTAAAAATTATATTCGCAGAAAATGTGGGGAATTATATTATGGAGTGCGTAACGATTTAAAGGATTGGGCCCAGAAGCTTTTTGTGGTTGTTTTTAATATTTTCAACAAGTGCTGTAAAAAGCGTGGCAATAAGATTTTATTCTGTTCCGGATCACGTGCTGAAATTGGTGGAAATGAAGAATTTATTTACAACCGTATGCTTGAGCGTGGACTGGACAAAAAATATAAGTTTGTACTGGATTTCAAACCTACGATCAATAAGACATACGGACCATTTAAAATGATACGGTTTATCTATCGTCTGGCGAGCAGTGATGTGATTTTACTGGACGATTATTATCCGGAAATTTATAAACCGGTTTACGATCAGAATGTTAAAGTCATTCAGGTATGGCATGCCTGCGGAGCATTTAAGGCACTGGGACTTGAGCGTATGTCAAAGGCAGGAGCTCCGCCGATCAATACGTCGGTGCATAAATGTTATACCCATGTACCGGTCAGCTCCTATCATTCGGCACTGCATCATCAGGAAGCGTTTGGTATCGGTATCGATAAGTTTTATCCGGTCGGAATTCCAAGAACAGATATTTTCTTTGATGAGGATTACAAGAAAAAAACCTGTGAACGTGTATATGCGGAATTTCCGGGGGCAAAAGAAGCGAAGCGTGTGATTCTGTATGCGCCGACATTCCGTGGAAACAGCGCTGTGGATGCACATTTCCCGATGGAAAAACTGGATTTTGAAGAGTGGGGAGAATTATGTAAGAGGACAGATTCTTACCTCATAGTAAAGATGCATCCATTTGTTCAGGAGAAAATCAATATTCCGGAAAAGTACAGAGACTGCATTGCGGATGCGGCACAGTATCGTGAAGTCAATGATATTTTATTCATTACAGATTTGCTGATTACCGACTATTCATCCATTATTTATGAATTCTCTCTGTTGAGAAGACCGATGCTGTTTTACGCATTTGATCAGATCATGTATGTTTCTACGAGAGATTTCTATGAGCCATATGAGGATATTGTACCGGGACGTATCATCAAGCGTTTTGATCAGCTGATGGAAGCTCTGGAGAAAGAAGAGTACAATACCGACAAGATTGAATGGTTTATTAAGAAGAATTTCGCATACACAGACGGGAAGTCAACAGATAGAGTAATTGATCTGATTATAGGGAATGACGAAGAGATCGGAAAGTATTCAGCAGCATCCATGCAGGGAGCACTTGCGGCAGTAAGCAATAATTTCGGAATGAATGGAGACATGTAGACAAGCGGTATCGCGATGATGACCGTTCTGTCGTGCAAAACCGCGGAGAAGCACAGGAAAAAGATTCCGAAAGTCAGCATAACGATAAATATTCAGAGTAAAAAATGGAGGAAAATTTCGTGAGAGAAAAAGGAAAAATTGCAGCATCTATTATGTGTTCGGGATTTGATCAGGTAATGGATTATGTACATGAATTTGAGAAAAATAATATTGAATTTTTACATGTGGATGTCATGGACGGTACGTTTGTCCCAAACCTTGCATATGGTCCGGATTTTGTAAAAAGACTGCGTAAGAAAACAGATATTACACTGGACTGTCATCTGATGGTAGACCGTGCGGAAGATAAGCTGGACTGGTTTGATTTCCAGCCGGGAGAGCATGTGTCCCTGCACTATGAAGGAACCTGTCATATCCAGAAGTGCCTCGATCATCTTGCAAAGAAAGGGGTTAAGCCGGTGATTGCCATTAATCCGGGTACACCGATCCAGGTACTGGAAGAAATTGTAGATTATATTGCGGGAGTTCTGGTGCTGCACGTTAATCCGGGATTTGCCGGACAGAAAATTGTACCGCATACCATTGAAAAAGCAGCACGTATTCGTAAATATCTGGATGATCTGGGACATCCGGAGGTATATATTGAATCCGACGGAAACATTACCTGTGAGAATGCGGCAAAATTATACAAGAATGGTTCGGACATTTTTGTAGCAGGTACAAGCAGTATTTTCCGGGAGGGAGATATTGATGAACTGATTATGAACTTAAGAAAGGCAATTGGGTGGTGAGAAAGGAGACGTAATGTCAAGAATTTATTATAGAGGAGGAATGTCTCCATTTGAGACATTTTCCCCGGGATATATTTTGACGCATAATGTTATTGGAACCAATGTTGGTAATTTTTTATATTTAAATGGGGTATTGCGTTCATTGATGATCGACGACAATACAGTAATTCAGGCAAATTATTATAATACAAATTATTATAAACCTGAATATGTTAATGAAAACTTCGATTGTTTTGTCATTCCATTGGCTGATGCGTTCAGAGAGAATTTTGTGAATGAATTAAATGAATTAACTTCTTTTGTTAAAAAGTTAAAGATTCCATGTTATGTAATTGGCGTTGGGTTAAAGGAATCCTATGAACCGGATTTTTCACAACCCAAACCACAGGATGAAGCTGTAAAGAAATTTGTTACAGCAGTACTTGAAAAATCAAATTGTATTGGGGTAAGAGGTGAATTAACCGGTAAATATTTGGAGACATTAGGTTTTGCAGAAGGACGCGATTTTATGGTGATAGGTTGTCCATCTATGTATATGAAGGGAAAACGATTGCATATACAAAATCCGAAATTAGATGTTAATTCTAAAGTATGTTTTAATTCAAATGTTGCAGCTTCTGTTCCTACTCGTAAGTTTATTAAATTAAAAATGAAGGAATTTGAAAACCATTATTTTATTGGACAAGTTGTAAATGAACTCAGAAGTATTTATTTAGGTGCTCCATATGAATATAAAATCGAATATAATTTTCGCAACGTTACAGATAAAATTTATCAGGATGGTCGATTGAGATTTTTTTGTAATGTACCTAAGTGGATGGAATTCCTGAATGATTCAGATTTGACTTTTGGATCAAGGTTACATGGAAATATTGCAGCCGTTTTAGCAGGGACTCCGGCATTGCTTGTGACGAAGGACTCAAGAACTAGGGAATTGGCAGAGTATCATCATTTAAATGCGATACATGAGAGTAAGCTGAATGAAAAACTGACATTGCAGGATCTTGTGGAACAGCAGGATTTTACGCAGATTGAAAAATACCAGAAACAGAATCTTGACCGATATGTTGCATTTTTGAAAAAGAATGATATCCCGAACATTTTTATGGATGGAGAAGATCCACAGGAAACTGCATTTGACAGAAAAATAAAGCAGACGGATTTGCTGGAGGGAATAGTTCCGGTTTCCCAATGTTCTCTGGAAGAAATTGCAGAAAGAAACAGAGATTACTATACAAATTTGGATGAAAAACTGGATAGATTATCGAAAAAATTAAGTTCTACTTCGGATTTATTACAAAAAGAGAGAATTAAAAATCAGAAAATTGCAACAGAACCCCTTAGCAAAAAAGTCGTAAATAAGGTAAAAGGATTTTTGAAATGATGCAAGTATATATAATTAGGTGTTTGGTTTTATGAAAAGGTTATTGTGAAAGACTGATTTCCAGAGATTATTGACTGGCATTGATAAAAAATATTGTTTAAGAAGCAAGTGGAAGTATCGTTCACTTGCTTCTTTTTTTGTAACTGTTCAGAACCAATGTCACTTAGTTAAGCTTATTGGTTCACTATGAGGCAAACCTCTAACAAAAATTTATAAATTATAGTTGACACATCAATCAAAATGTGCGGCCGCTCTCGTTGCTGATATATTTTTAAGGTAAC
>ENA-OQHY01000733-OQHY01000733.1-human-gut-metagenome-genome-assembly--contig:-NODE-733-length-17196-cov-3.616908_pt1 | contig 17196 bp, 23 predicted proteins | sample MGYA00242570_ERZ504733 | MGnify/ENA primary metagenome ERZ504733 (study PRJEB26092, sample SAMD00036219) | human gut metagenome | host: Homo sapiens | study: EMG produced TPA metagenomics assembly of...
CGTTCGACTTGCATGTGTTAGGCCTGCCGCCAGCGTTCAATCTGAGCCATGATCAAACTCTTCAATTTAAGTTTGATGCTCGTGAATTAAACTTCGTAATGAATTACGTATGTTCACTCAGAGACTTTGGTATTCATTTTTTGTCCGAAGACATTAAGAATCCATGTCACTTTGAGTGCCCACACAGATTGTCTGATAAATTGTTAAAGAGCAGTGCCGCTTCGTTTTCGCTGCGGCGCGGGGTGTGCATATTACGCTTTCCCGCTTCAGAGTCAAGCATTTATTTTTGCTTTTCTCTGTTGGTGTTCATCTCTGAACCCCGCTAACCCGGCGGCGTGTGTGCCGTTGTTCCGTGTCAGTGGAGGCGCATTATAGGGAGTTATTCTGAAGTGACAAGCACAAAATACAAAAAACTTTTCGTTCGCTCACTTTTCAAACTTCACGCCTATTTAAGCCGCGAATCGCCTGATAAATGTGCGATCTCCCGCGCAAAACTGGCGACCTGCGACCAGTCGGTATACACCACCTCTTTGCGCGTATCGGTTTCGCCGCCGGTCATCTTCATAATGAGGCGAATCATAAAGCGATCATACCAGCGATAGCGCGGATAACGCAGCGCGCCGGCAAAGACGGCGCTGATGTCCGGCTGCCACGGAGAGCTCAACAGAAACTTGCGCGTATAGCTGTTGGTCTGCGGCGTACGTTTCTCAGGTTTACGCGCCACCAGATTGACCGAGTAGAAAGCCCCAGGCAGTTTATTGAGCACTGCCGTATGCTTTTTCACAAAACGATCCAGCGCCGGATGGAAATGCCCGTAACGAATAGACGCGCCAATAACCACACGGTCGTAATCCTGCCAGGCTATCTGCTCCGTGCGGTTCAGGTTCACCACATCAGAGTAAATCCCCAGCTCTTTTAATTCTGAAGCCAGATATGAGGCAATCTCACGCGTTTGCCCATCCCGCGTAGAGAAAAGAATAAGTGTTTTCACCGACGACTCCTTACTCGCGCCAGAATGTTGGGGTGAACAGCACCAGCAGCGTAAAGACCTCCAGACGACCAAACAGCATGTTGGCGATGAGGATCCATTTCGCGACCGGGTTCATACTGGCAAAGTTATCCGCCACAACCCCCAGGCCAGGCCCGAGGTTATTCAACGTTGCTACGACGGAAGCAAAGGCAGAGAAATCATCCACCCCCGTCGCGATAATCGCCAGCATACTGACGATGAAGACCAGCGCATAGGCCGAGAAGAACCCCCACACCGCTTCAAGAATACGTTCCGGCAGGCACGGTTACCCAGTTTGATGCTGTAAACCGCGTTCGGGTGGACCAGACGTTTAAGTTCACGGTTCCCCTGCTTAAACAACAGCAGAATACGGATCACCTTCAGGCCACCGCCCGTCGACCCCGCACACCCCCCGATGAACGCAGAACACAGCAGCAGTACCGGCAGGAACAGCGGCCAGCGCGCAATACTGTCCGTTGTAAAACCGGCGGTGGTTGCCATCGACACCACCTGGAAGAACGCCTGATTTAACGTGGTCAACGCGGAGTTATAGACATCGTGGAACCACAACACCACGGTACAGATGATGACCAGCGTAAGCTGGACACCAATGAACATACGAAACTCCGGGTCACGCCAGTACACCTTCAGGCTACGCCCGCTGAGTAAGGAGAAGTGCAGACCGTAGTTACAGCCGGAAATCAGCAGGAAGATGGCAATGATCGTGTTAATGGTGGGGCTGTCGAAGTAACCCACGCTGGCATCGTGGTCGAGAACCCGCCGATGGCGATCGTCGCAAAGCTGTGCCCGATAGCGTCGAATGCAGGCATCCCGGCAAACCATAATGCTAACGCACAGGCGACCGTCAGTAAGACATAGATAAGCCACAGGGTTTTCGCCGTCTCGGCTATGCGCGGGCGCATCTTGTTATCTTTCAGTGGGCCCGGCATTTCCGCACGGTAGAGCTGCATCCCCCCGACGCGAGAATAGGCAGGATGGCCACTGCCAGGACGATGATCCCCATCCCCCCGAACCATTGCAGCATCTGGCGATAAAAGAGAATGGCGTGCGGTAAGGAATCCAGCCCGACTAGCGTGGTCGCCCCGGTCGTCGTTAAACCCGAGAACGATTCAAAAAACGCATCCGTGACGGTCAGATTAGGCTGTTCAGAGAAGATAAAGGGTAGCGCACCCACGCTTCCCAGCACTGTCCAGAACAGAACAACAATCAGAAACCCTTCGCGAGATTTCAGCTCACCCTTTTGACGACGGTTTGGCCACCACAGCAGAGAGCCAATCGCCAGCGCGACAAAGAAGGTCTGGGTAAATGCCCGCCCCGCGCCGTCCCGGTAGATAAGCGCTACCAGTCCTGGGAGAATCATCGTCCCGGAAAAAAGTATGACCAGCAGTCCAACGATTCGGGTAATGGCACGAAAATGCATCTCTGCCGCTTCCTTTGGTATTCAAAAAAGTGAGGTGGGGATTATTCTTCAATCGGCAGCAATTGCAACGAACCGCGACTAAAATCCGCCAGCTTTGCTGAAAAAGCAGCCAGTTCCGCCTGCGGAAGCGCCACGCGCAGTTGCACCATTGCCTGATAGTCACTATGCGCGATGACGCCGTTAAACTGCTTTAGCAATGCCTCAATGCCGGATAACTGACCGTAATCGCACAGTAAAGTATATTCGGTGAGCGGCGTTTTGCGGGTGGTAATCAGCATATTCAGTGCCTGCTGAACCCCACCGCCATACGCTTTAACCAGTCACCCGTGCCTAATAAAATACCGCCGTAGTAGCGAACGACCACGGCGGTGATTTCACCCACGCCGCTGCCCATCAACTGGGAGAGCATGGGTTTACCGGCTGTGCCTGCCGGTTCACCGTCATCGGAAAACCCCAGCTGTTGTGAATCGTTCGGCGGCCCTGCCACCCATGCCACGCAATGGTGACGTGCGTCAGGGTGCTGCGCGCGAACGGACTCAACAAACGCTTTTGCCGCCTCAACGCCGTCGGTATGTGCCAGCAGCGTAATGAATCGACTCTTCTTAATTTCCTCAACAAAGGTGACCGGTTCAGCCGGTATCAGCCAGCTATCCATCAGGCCAGCTTCAGGTCTCGCGTCATATTCTCAATACCGTTTTCGTGGATCACCACGTTGTCTTCGATACGAATACCGCCAAACGGTTTCAGCGCTTCAATTTTGTCCCAGTTGAAGTGCTTGCTGAACGGGCCTTCACGCCATGGCGCTAACAGCGATTCGATAAAGTAGATACCCGGCTCGATGGTCAGCACCATACGCGGCTCAAGAATACGCGTGCAGCGCAGGTAAGGATATTTAGACGGCGCGGCCAGGTGCGTACCGGTATCGTCCTGCATAAAACCGGCAACATCATGAACCTGCAGACCCAGCGGGTGACCAATACCGTGCGGCATGAACGGTCCGGTCAGATCGTTTTCCACCATCGCCTCTTCGCTCATGTCTTTCACGATCTGGTGCTTACGCAGCAGTTTAGCGATGCGCTGATGGAACTGGATGTGGTAATCCACATAGCTGGTTCCCGCTTTCATGGTGCCAATAAGCGCCAGTTGCTCATCGTTAACGTCTTTAATCAGTTGTGCAAAATCGGTATCCGCATTTGCCGCCCAGGTGCGGGTCAGGTCGGCCGCATAGCCGTTGTACTCTGCCCCAGCGTCCAACAGGAAGCTGCGCATCTCGGATGGCACCTGGTGATCGAGCCTGGTGTAGTGCAGAACGGACGCATGCTCATTCAGCGCGACGATGTTGCTGTAAGGGACATCAGTGTCACGGTGGCCGGTGGCGGTCAGATACGCCTGGTTAATATCGAACTCGCTCATGCCAGACTGGAACGCTTCATGCGCAGCACGGTGACCGTTTACCGCCGTTTTTTGCGCTTCACGCATGCAGTAAAGTTCGTAGTCGGTCTTATAAGCGCGATAGTAGTGCAGATAATCCAGAACCCCTTTCGGATTGAGTTTATCCGCCGGAATATCCAGACCGAGCGCACGCTCAGGAACCGGGCCAATATAAGCAATGTTGCCGCGCCCGGCTGGCAGGAGGCTGCCAATGCCATCGGCTTTTGGTAAAGCGATAACGTCCACTTCTTCCGTCCAGAAGCTGGTCGGCAGCGGCTCAACGTTGTGCAGTAATCGACAGGCAAATAGAACCACAGTTTCGGCTTGTTCACCCCGTCCACCAGCAACCAGCAATTTGGGACCTGCGTGACCGGCACCCAGGCTTTGAACTGCGGGTTGACCTTAAACGGATACGCATGGTCATCCAGGAAGGTGTTAATCAGCTCTCCGGAGTGGATTAACAGCGCATCCAGCTTAAAGCGCGCCAGTACATCACGGGTACGTTCCTGTAGGGTAACGATATGATTTTTATAAAGCGAAGCCAGTGAGTCCATCTTTCTTCCTTTCATTTTTCTGAGCTCAAGTCATCGCATCTTAGCACACCTGACTCCGACTGCGTGATTTCCACCGACCGTGATCAATGCAGCAATTTCTTAATGAGAAATTTGCATTTTATTAACATAAATCCCACACTCCGTCTCATCTGGTATGACCAGATCCACTTGCTGGATTCAGGAGACTGACATGCTCTACAAAGGCGACACCCTGTACCTCAACTGGCTGGAAGATGGCATTGCCGAACTGGTGTTCGATGCCCCCGGCTCAGTCAACAAGCTTGATACCGCGACGGTGGCCAGTCTTGGCCAGGCGCTGGATGTGCTTGAAAAACAATCTGAATTAAAAGGGCTGCTGCTGCGCTCAAACAAAGCGGCTTTTATTGTCGGTGCAGATATCACCGAATTCCTTTCACTGTTCCAGGTCCCGGAAGAACAGCTGAGCCAGTGGCTGCACTTTGCCAACAGCGTCTTTAATCGTCTGGAAGATCTGCCTGTTCCGACAGTCTCCGCCGTTAACGGCTACGCGCTGGGCGGCGGCTGCGAGTGCGTGCTGGCAACCGACTATCGTCTGGCCACGCCAGACCTGCGCATCGGCCTGCCGGAAACAAAGCTGGGCATCATGCCAGGCTTTGGCGGTTCCGTACGTATGCCACGCATGCTGGGTGCCGATAGCGCCCTGGAGATCATCGCCGCCGGTAAAGATGTCGGGGCGGAACAGGCGCAGAAAATAGGCCTGGTGGACGGTGTGGTTAAACCAGAAAAACTGATTGAAGGCTCCCTCGCCATTCTGCACCAGGCCATTAATGGTGACCTCGACTGGAAAGCCAAACGTCAGCCGAAGCTGGAACCGTTGAAACTCAGCAAAATTGAAGCCGCCATGAGCTTCACCATCGCCAAAGGGATGGTGATGCAGACGGCAGGCAAACACTACCCCGCGCCCATTACCGCCGTTAAAACGATTGAAGCCGCGGCCCGCTTTGGCCGTGATGAAGCGCTGAAACTGGAAAACCAAAGCTTTGTTCCGCTGGCGCACACTAATGAAGCTCGCGCACTGGTGGGCATCTTCCTGAACGATCAATTCGTGAAAGGTAAGGCGAAACAGCTGACCAAAAATGTTGAGACGCCAAAACATGCGGCGGTACTCGGTGCAGGCATTATGGGCGGCGGCATCGCTTATCAGTCGGCCTGGAAAGGCGTGCCTGTGGTGATGAAAGACATCAGCGAGAAATCCCTGACGCTGGGCATGACCGAAGCGGCCAAGCTGCTGAATAAACAGCTGGAACGCGGCAAAATTGACGGTCTGAAACTCTCAGGGGTGATCTCGACAATCCACCCGACCCTGGACTATAGCGGTTTCGACCGTGTGGATGTGGTCGTTGAAGCGGTCGTTGAGAACCCGAAAGTCAAAAAAGCGGTGCTGGCGGAAACCGAAGAGAAGGTTCGTCCTGATACCGTACTGGCCTCAAACACCTCCACCATCCCGATTAGCGAACTGGCAGGCGTTCTGAAGCGCCCGGAAAACTTCTGCGGTATGCACTTCTTTAACCCTGTGCACCGTATGCCGCTTGTCGAAGTGATCCGTGGGGAAAAAACCTCTGACGAAACGATCGCCAAAGTCGTGGCATGGGCCAGCAAAATGGGCAAAACCCCAATCGTGGTCAACGACTGTCCGGGCTTCTTCGTCAACCGCGTGCTGTTCCCGTACTTTGCCGGTTTCAGCCAGCTCCTGCGCGACGGTGCGGATTTCCGCAAAGTCGACAAAGTGATGGAAAAACAGTTCGGCTGGCCGATGGGTCCGGCGTATCTGCTGGATGTGGTCGGCATTGACACCGCACACCACGCCCAGGCGGTGATGGCGGCAGGCTTCCCGCAGCGCATGCAGAAAGATTATCGCGACGCGATTGACGCCCTGTTTGACGCCAGCCGCTTTGGTCAGAAAAACGGCCTGGGCTTCTGGCGTTATAAAGAAGACAGCAAAGGCAAACCGAAGAAAGAAGAAGACGCGGCGGTGGATGGCCTGCTGGCCGACGTCAGCCAGCCGAAACGTGACTTCACCGACGATGAAATCATCGCCCGAATGATGATCCAATGATCAACGAAAGTGGTGCGTTGCCTGGAAAGAAGGCATTATCGCCAGCCCGGCAGAAGCGGATATGCACTGGTGTACGGCCTCGGCTTCCCTCCGTTCCACGGCGGCGCGTTCCGCTGGCTGGATACGCTCGGCAGCGCCCGTTATCTCGATATGGCTCAGCAGTACCAGCACCTCGCCCGCTGTATGACGTGCCGGAAGGTCTGCGTAACAAAGCGCGCCATAACGAACCCTATTACCCAGCAGTTGAGCCAGCCCGTCCGGTTGGCGAGCTGAAAACGGCTTAAGGAGTCACAATGGAAAAGGTTGTCATTGTTGATGCGATTCGCACCCCGATGGGCCGTTCAAAAGGCGGTGCATTCCGTAATGTGCGCGCGGAAGACCTCTCCGCACACCTGATGCGTAGCCTGCTGGCGCGTAACCCGGCAATGGATCCCGCTGCGCTCGACGATATTTACTGGGGCTGTGTACAGCAAACCCTCGAACAGGGCTTTAACATCGCTCGTAACGCTTCGCTGCTGGCGGAGATCCCGCATTCAGTTCCGGCGGTGACCGTTAACCGTCTGTGTGGTTCGTCAATGCAGGCGCTGCACGACGCGGCTCGCATGATCATGACCGGTGATGCACAGGCCTGTCTGGTCGGCGGCGTGGAGCACATGGGCCACGTGCCGATGAGCCACGGGTTGATTTCCACCCGGGTATGAGCCGTAACGTGGCGAAAGCGGCGGGAATGATGGGCCTGACCGCTGAGATGCTTTCCCGCCTCCACGGCATCAGCCGCGAAATGCAGGATACCTTTGCTGCGCGCTCCCACGCACGCGCCTGGGCCGCAACGCAATCCGGCGCATTTAAGCATGAGATCATCCCAACCGGTGGTCACGATGCTGACGGCGTTTTGAAGCAGTTCAGCTATGATGAAGTGATTCGCCCGGAAACCACTGTAGAAACCCTTTCTACGCTGCGCCCGGCGTTTGACCCGGTCACCGGTACGGTAACGGCAGGCACCTCGTCTGCCCTATCTGACGGGGCCGCCGCGATGCTGGTGATGAGTGAAAGCCGTGCCCGCGAGTTAGGCCTGACGCCTCGCGCCCGGGTACGTTCGATGGCGGTGGTGGGTTGCGATCCTTCCATTATGGGTTACGGTCCGGTGCCGGCCTCGAAGCTGGCGCTGAAAAAAGCAGGCTTAACCACCAGTGATATCGATCTGTTTGAGATGAACGAAGCCTTTGCCGCGCAGATCCTGCCGTGCATCAAAGATCTGGGCCTGATGGATCAGATAGACGACAAGATTAACCTCAATGGCGGCGCGATCGCCCTCGGTCACCCGCTGGGTTGTTCCGGAGCACGCATCAGCACCACGCTGATTAACCTGATGGAACGCAAAGATGCTCAGTTTGGTCTGGCGACGATGTGTATCGGGCTGGGTCAGGGTATCGCGACGGTATTTGAGCGAGTGTAACTCTTCGAGGGGTTCTTACAGCCAGTGTCGCCAGAACACGGCGGCACGCGAGCGGCGCCCGATGCGCTTACGGAAGTAAGGGATTCGGGTGAGCACGCGCAGCCAACGCAGTTATGGCGCCAGTGGCGAAGAGATAAAGTTTAGTTGCCGTTCTTCCCGCCTGTCAGGGGCGGGTTTTTTATTTAAATGAACGCGAACGCATCGCCGAAGAGACGGTCTTCACGCGCGTCACGTTCGTTGCAGAACAGGTCACGGGCAATTTTCGCCATCTCAAAACGGCCAGCAATATAGATATCATGTCCGCCAGCGTGCCGTGATCCTGCAGCACCGCCGTCAGCACCGTACCGCTGCGCCCACGCCAGCCCTCTTCAGGCTGCTCCACCACCGGCTCAATGCGCAGGTGTGGATGATTGACGCTTAATGTTTCCAGTTCAGACAGGTCGTAGAGATGTTTCTCTTCGCGGCCGCCCCAGTAGATGGTGATATCGCGATCCGGGTTACGCGCCAGGGCCGTCAGCAGGATAGAGCGCACGTAAGAGAAACCCGTTCCCCCCGCAATCAGGATCAGCGGACGGTCTTCATCTTCACGCAGCCAGGCATCACCGTGAGGAATATCCACCACGATTTCACGTTCTTTCAGAATGCGATCCATGACGGCCATCGCATACAGGTTAAGCTCAGACGCACCAATATGAAGCTCAATAAATTCCTGCTCTGCTGGCGTAGAAGCCATAGAGAAGGGACGCTTATCACGCTCATCCATCACGACCATCAAGTACTGACCGGCGCGGAAAGAGAATGCCGCTTCAGGTACTAAACGGACGCGATATACGGTGTCGGTGATAGCATCTACCGAGGTCACTTTACAGCTTAAGGTTGTCATTCGCTCTCTCTGTCGTGAAGTCTATAGGCTTAACGGCCTGTTTCAGGTTTACCGTTATTCATTATGGCCAGTTCATCCCAGATCGCGTCAATGCGCGCGGTCACGGCAGGATCTTTTTTGATCGGTCGACCCCATTCACGCTCGGTTTCGCCGGGCCATTTGTTTGTGGCATCCAGTCCCATTTTTGAGCCAAGGCCGGAGACCGGCGAGGCAAAATCCAGATAATCTATCGGCGTGTTTTCGACTAACACCGTATCGCGCGCCGGATCCATTCGGGTAGTAATGGCCCAGATAACGTCATTCCAGTCGCGGGCGTAACATCATCATCGCAGACAATAACAAATTTGGTATACATAAACTGGCGCAGGAAAGACCATACGCCCATCATCACGCGTTTAGCGTGACCAGGATATTGCTTCTTCATCGTCACCACCGCCAGGCGATACGAACACCCTTCCGGCGGCAGGTAAAAATCAACAATTTCCGGGAACTGCTTTTGCAGGATCGGCACAAACACTTCGTTCAGTGCCACTCCCAGTACCGCCGGTTCATCCGGTGGACGTCCGGTATAGGTGGAGTGGTAAATCGCATCTTCACGCTGGGTGATGTGCGTGACGGTAAACACCGGGAAGTTATCAACTTCGTTGTAATAGCCGGTGTGGTCACCGTATGGCCCTTCCGGTGCCATTTCGCCCTGCTCAAGGTAACCTTCCAGAACGATCTCCGCGCTGGCAGGAACTTCAAGGTCATTAGAAATACACTTCACGACTTCGGTTTTGGTTCCGCGCAGCAGGCCTGCAAAGGCATATTCGGACAGCGTATCCGGCACTGGCGTTACCGCCCCCAGAATCGTGGCCGGATCGGCGCCTAACGCAACGGAAACCGGGAAACGCTCTCCCGGGTGTTCAGCACACCACTCCTGGAAATCCAGGGCGCCGCCACGATGTGACAACCAGCGCATGATGAGCTTATTCTTGCCAATCAGCTGCTGGCGGTAAATACCCAGATTTTGTCGCTCTTTGTGCGGACCACGCGTGACGGTCAGCCCCCAGGTGATAAGCGGCGCAGCATCTTCAGGCCAGCATTGCATGACAGGAATTTTTGTCAGATCCACCGCATCGCCTTCCAGCACTTTCTGCTGACACGGTGCGCCGCGCAGACGTTTGGTTGGCATGTTAAGCACCTGCTTAAACTGCGGCAGTTTATCGAACAGATCGCGGAAACCTTTCGGTGGCTCTGGCTCTTTCAGAAACGCCAGCAGTTTACCCACTTCGCGCAGCGCCGTGACGTCCTCCTGTCCCATCCCCAACGCCACACGGCGCGGTGTACCAAACAGGTTGCACAGCACCGGCATCGAATACCCTTTGGGTTTTCAAACAGTAAAGCGGGGCCACCGGCACGCAGGGTGCGGTCAGCAATTTCTGTCATTTCCAGATAAGGATCAACAGGAAGTGTAATGCGTTTGAGTTCGCCCTGCTTTTCCAGCAGCGTCAGGAAGTCGCGGAGATCGTGGTATTTCATGCAGTTAGTCATGGCCTCTCTGTAAGCGCTTCATTATACGGCGTAAGCCTGCTTGATGCTGTAATTTTGTTAAATTAGCGTGAACTTATGCATTCTGTTCCCTTTTCCCCCATTATAATCAACTTAGCGATCCCGCCAGGGTTTTGATATGCTTGCGCCCCGAACTAAGGGAAAGAGTGATTATGCAGGCCTGGTATTTACTGTATTGCAAACGCGGGCAACTTCAGCGCGCGCAGGAACATCTTGAACGTCAGTCTGTAAATTGCCTGACACCCGTGATCACGCTTGAAAAAATGCAGCGCGGGAAGCGCACGACCGTTAGTGAGCCATTATTCCCGAACTATCTGTTCGTTGAGTTCGACCCGGAAGTGATTCACACCACGACCATCAGCGCCACACGCGGTGTCAGCCACTTTGTGCGTTTTGGCGCTCACCCGGCCACGGTTCCGTCAACGGTGATTCATCAGCTTTCGGTGTACCAGCAACCTGAAGGCATCACCGATCCGGAAACCCCCTACGCAGGCGACAGCGTCGTCATCACTGAAGGGGCTTTCGAGGGCTTACAGGCGATTTTCGCCGAGCCTGACGGTGAAGCACGTTCCATGCTGCTGCTCAACCTGCTGAATAAGCAGGTATTGCAGAGCGTGAAAAACACCGACTTCCGCAAAGTTTAAACGTCTATCCCGAACAGGCGACGCACGTTGTCATCCGTCTGTGCGCACAGCCAGTGCGGGTCTTCTCCGCGCCAGCGCGCTACGCTCTCAAGAATATGCCCCAGATAGGCCGGTTCGTTACGTCGAGAAGCCGGTTTGGGTTGCATATCTCGCGGCAGCAGATAAGGTGCGTCGGTTTCAACAAGCAAGCGGTCCGCCGGGATCACCGGCAACAGCTCGCGAAGCTCAAGCCCGCGACGTTCATCGCAAACCCAGCCGGTAATGCCCAGATATAACCCGCGTTCCAGACAATCCAGCGCCTCCTGCCGTGAACCGGTAAAGCAGTGCAGTACCGCACCGGGCAGTTTATCGAGCCAGAGTTCCAGTAAGGCGAGGAAGCGCTCATGCGCGTCACGGCAGTGCATAAACACAGGCATTCCAAGCTCTGCCGCCAGGGCGAGCTGGGCGGTGAAGGCATTTTCCTGTTCGGCTGGCGTGGAAAAGTTACGGTTGAAATCGAGACCGCATTCGCCAATGGCCACGACTTCAGGGGTTTTCGCCAGCCTGTGTATGATTTCAGCGCTCTGCGGCGTCCACTGGCTGCTGTCATGAGGATGCACGCCAGCGGTTGACCAGCAGCGATCATAGCGTTGAGCAAGCTGTTGCGCCTGCTCGCTTTCATGCAGGTTGGTTCCCGTCAGAAGCAGTCCTTTCACCCCGGCGGCAAAAGCACGCGCGACGACCTCATCGCAGTCTTTCGCAAACTGCGAGCTGGTCAGGTTGAGTCCGATATCAAACATGCGATTCCCCATAGCACAACCGCCCTGACGGGCGGCTGGTTTTACTCTTCAGTGGTCTTTTCTGACGTATCGTCTTCGTCATCCGACCGACGCCCTTTTCCCACGTAGAAACGCGAGAAGAATACGCCGACTTCGAACAGACAATACATCGGTATTGCCAGCAGTGTTTGTGAGAAGACGTCAGGTGGTGTGAGCAGCATGCCAACCACAAACGCGCCGACCAGGATATACGGGCGCTTCTTACGCAGGTCATCAGGGTCGTCACTCCTACCCAGCAAAGCAGCACAATGGCTACCGGCACTTCGAATGCCACGCCGAACGCCATAAACAGCGCCATCACAAAGCTGAGGTAGCTGGCGATATCCGTCGACACCTGAACCCCTTCCGGCGCGGTATGCGTCAGGAAGCCAAAGGCCAGCGGGAAGACAACAAAGTAGGCGAACGCCATGCGATATAGAACAGCAGCGAGCTGGATACCAGCAGCGGGATCACCAGCTTGCGTTCATGCTTGTACAGCGCTGGCGCCACAAACGCCCACACCTGATAAAGAATGACCGGCGCAGAGGCAATCAGCGATACCCAGAAGGTGAGCTTAATAGGGGTAAAGAACGGTGATGCAACGTCGGTTGCGATCATCGTTGCCCCCAGCGGCATCTGCTTGATCAGCGGCGCAGAGACAACCTGGTAGATATCATTGGCGAAATAGACCAGGCATAAGAAAATGAGGAAAACCGCGATAATGCAGTTTAACAGGCGCTTACGCAGCTCTATGAGGTGCGTAATCAGCGGTTGGGTATCATCTACTGCCATGTTTACGCTTTATCACTCGACGAGGGGGATGATTCGGAAACAGGCGCGGCAGGCTTAACGTCAGCCGCTTTTACCACCGGTGCTTCCGGCTGCGCCTGTTTTTTCGGTTCAGATTCCTGCGGCGTTTGTTCTGGCGCGGTAGCCTGATGCTCCGCGCTGGCAGGCGTAACGCCCTCGCGCTGCGCTTCGCTGTCCTTCACCACCGGGTTGTGGATGGTGTTGGCTTCATCGCTCGCCTTTTCAGGATCGTTGACGCTGTAGGAGCGCTTCATGGATTCTGCCGCTTCACGCAGTTCATCCATTGAGGCTTTCAGTTCAGGCGTCAGGTTATCCATGCTCGCCTTTTCCACCTTTTTCAGGCTTTCCTGAACTCCTGCAGCTTAAGTTCCTGCGCCAGCTCATTTTGTACGGTCGAAGCCAGCGATCTCAGCGCGCGTACCCAGCCCACAACGGTTTTCACCGCCACCGGCAGACGCTGGGGTCCTAACACTATCAGGCCAATCACAAAGACCAGCAGCAGCTCACTAAAACCAATGTCGAACACGAATTACACCTGCTCTTTATCGTGGCGTTTAGCGTCTTCTTTTTTCGCCTCTTCCTGCTTGTCGGAGATGGATTTAGCAGTAAGTCAGCATCCTGGCTGGTTTTATCCTGCTTGCTCTCATCATCGCTCATCGCTTTCTTGAAGCCTTTGATAGACGCGCCCAGATCGGAGCCGATAGAACCGAGCTTTTTCGTGCCAAACAGCAGCACGACGATGACGGCAATGATCAACAATTGCCAGATACTGATACCACCCATACATGTACCTCAGGGATAGATGATTAATGAGTCAGGTCGCATTATACGTAGGCGACCCGTCGATAGCGACGCAAAATCAGCGCGTTTTTTCTCCAGCCGGCGAGCCAGACCACAACACCGCCAGCCATCAGCCAGGCGGGCATCATCTGCCAGTCAGGGCGAGTAATCAGCAACAGCGTACCACTCAGCAGCAGCGTTGCTCCAATGCCAAAGAGATAGCGCGACTGCCCCTGTCGAACACGGCTGGACTGAAGCTCGCGGGCGATTTTATCCATGCTGTGCTGAAGGTTCTTGCTCTGACGCAAACTGTCGTAAATCAGTCAGGAATATCAGGCATTTTTTCTATCCAGAACGGGCCTTTCTCTTTAATAGAGCGCACCAGCGCCGGAATGCCCACCTGATCCTTAATCCAGGATTCAAGGAAAGGTTTCGCAGTCTTCCATAAGTCTAACTGAGGATAGAGCTGTCGACCTACACCTTCAACGTAAAGTAATGTTTTCTGAAGTAAAACTAACTGTGGCTGCACTTCCATGTTGAAGCGGCGTGCCGTGTTAAACAGGTTCAGCAATACGTGTCCGAAGGAAATTTCTGCCAGCGGCTTTTCAAAAATCGGCTCGCAGACGGTACGGATAGCAAACTCAAATTCTTCGACGTTGGTGTCCGGCGGAACCCAGCCAGAATCAACGTGCAGCTCGGCCACCTTGCGGTAATCACGGTTAAAGAAGGCAATAAAGTTCTCAGCGAGATAGCGCTTATCTTCTTTGTTCAGCGAGCCCACAATACCGCAGTCAATACCGATATATTTCGGGTCTTCCGGGTGCTCATAACTGACGAAGATATTCCCCGGGTGCATGTCCGCGTGGAAAAAGCTGTCGCGGAATACCTGGGTAAAGAAGACCTGTACACCACGCTCGGCCAGCAGCTTCATGTTGGTTCCCTGCTTTTCCAGGGCTGCCACATCCGAGACCGGAATACCGTAAATCCGCTCCATTACCATCATGTTCTGGCTGCAGTAGTCCGAATACACTTCCGGCACATAGAGCATCGGGCTGTTTTCAAAGTTCCGGCGCAGCTGGATGGCATTTGCCGATTCACGCAGCAGGTTTAATTCATCAATCAGCGTTTTTTCATACTCCCGCACAACTTCCATTGGGCGCAAACGGCGTCCGTCGGGGAGCAGGCGCGGAACCCAGCGTGCAAGCCGATAGATAAGCTTCATGTCCGCTCGGATTACCGGCAGGATGTCCGGGCGGATCACTTTGATAACCACCTCTTTGCCGTTCTCTTTCAGACGGGCTGTATGCACCTGGGCGATGGAGGCTGAAGCAAGAGGTTCTATTTCGAAATCGTCAAACCATGTCTCGACAGGAATATTGCCCATCGCCTCTTCGATCTGTTTTTTCGCTCTCACACCGTCAAACGGTGCAACGCGGTCCTGCAGCAGTGCCAGTTCATCGGCAATCTGCGGCGGGAAAAGATCGCGGCGAGTCGAGAGCATTTGCCCGAACTTAATCCATACCGGGCCCAGCTCCTGGAGCGCCAGGCGAAGACGTTCACCCAGCGGCTGATCTTTATGACGATTAGGCATCCAGAACAACATCCGCCGCCAGATGCGAAGCAGCAGCGTGATACGCATTTTGGGGATAAGCTCGTCGAGCCCGTAACTCAAAAAGGTGTGGACGATAAAATAGAGGCGCCGAATTTCACCAGGCGTCATTTGCCCTCCAGTTTTTCCAGCCGTTTGGTTAAGGCATCCACCGCGCGTTCAACCGCTGCGGTCTCTTCCGCAAACCATGCAACTTCAAGCGCGCCAGGGGCCATACGCCACTCTTCAGTCAGTACTTCCGCCGCATAGCGTTGCTGCCGTTGCAGACTCTTGCGAAGGAAAGCCGTACCGCCATGAATGGCTTTACCGATCCCTTCGGCAGCAATGTCGCCAATGAAAGGCGCAAGCAGCTCTGCCGGGTCAAACTCGGCCAGATCGCTGAGCGCAACGAAATTCTGTACGACCTGAATGTCGCCTTCCACTTCCAGCTCACCGCTGCGGATAAGCGCCGTAAGCTGCTGACGGTCACGTAATTTTGGCAGCACGCTCATGTGCGTAATCACGGAGCAGTCGGCTTCACCTTCCCACTCACCCAGAACGTCAAGCTGGCGTTCACTGAAAACCAGCACAAGCGGCGTCGAGAACTCTTTCAGAACAACACGCAGCACCTTGCCGTTAAGCCGCTGACGTGCGGCTTTTAGCGCCGGTGCGCGGTAAAGAAAGGCATTCAGGACATTCTCGATGCCTGCGGTGACTAAGGGTTTAAAGGGCACGGGAAACCTCCACTCAGAACTTATAACCACGATGCAGCGCGACGACACCTGCCGTCATGTTGAAATACTCAACGTTCTCGAATTCCGCATCCTGCATCATGGCCTTTAAGGTGTCCTGATCCGGGTGCATACGGATAGATTCCGCCAGGTACCGATAGCTTTCCGCGTCGTTTGCCACCAGCTCACCAATGCGCGGCAGCACATGGAATGAGTATGCGTCGTAAGCTTTGCTTAACGGCTCAAGAATCGGTTTGGAGAATTCGAGCACCAGCAGGCGTCCACCCGGCTTTAACACGCGGTACATGGAGCGCAGCGCTTTTTCTTTATCGGTGACGTTACGCAGGCCGAAGGAGATAGTGATGCAGTCAAAGGTATTATCCGGGAAAGGCAGCGCTTCGGCGTTCGCCTGCACATACTCGACATTACCTACCACGCCGATGTTACGCAGCTTCTCACGTCCCATTTTGAGCATTGAGTCGTTAATATCTGCCAGAACAACGCGACCGGTTTCGCCCACCAGACGGGAGAATTTTGCTGTCAAATCGCCTGTACCGCCGGCTAAATCCAGTACCGTTTGTCCACGACGCACACCGCTACAGTCGATGGTGAAGCGCTTCCACAAGCGATGAATGCCGAACGACATCAAGTCATTCATCACATCGTACTTCGCCGCCACGGAATGAAATACGTGGGCCACCATATCAGCTTTCTGCGCTTTGGCGACAGTCTGAAAGCCAAAGTGCGTCGTGTCTTGTGAATCGTCAACCATCTCAGAGCCTGCTTATCAGTAAAATGTTCGTGAAGTGTAACAGATTGGGCGCGTTTGCCCTACGTTTCAACCTTCGCGAAAGAAACGTGCCGGACGCTCGTCTGACGTTAAATCTGTCGCTAACGTATTGTCTTCACTGTTTGTCTTTTGTTCGCCAGCGCCTTCGCGCAGGCGAAACTCTTCATCCTGGGCGGTGGCCTGCTCAACTAATTCCGGATTAATCTCGCGCTTCACCTCCACACCCAGGGAACGAAACGCTTCGGCCTGCGCCAGTAAGTTGCCACGCCCGGAAGAGAGTTTTTTCATCGCCTGGCGATAGTTATCCTGGGCGCGGTCAAGGCTTTGCCCAACCGAGGACATATCATCCACAAAAAGGCGCATTTTGTCGTAAAGCTTGCTGGCACGATCGGCAATCTGCTGCGCATTGCGGCTCTGATGTTCATAGCGCCACAGGTTGGCAATGGTGCGCAATGCACCAGCAGCGTGGTGGGCTGCACCAGCATAATGTTATTTTTTTAGGGCTCGGTAATCAGTTCAGGCTGTCTGTCGAGCGCCAGCAAGAACGCGGGTTCAACCGGAATAAACATCAGACGTAATCCAGCGAGCGCAGGCCGGGTAACTGCTGGTAGTCTTTTCTGCCCAGCAGACGAATGT
>ENA-OQHY01000734-OQHY01000734.1-human-gut-metagenome-genome-assembly--contig:-NODE-734-length-17152-cov-3.917885_pt1 | contig 17152 bp, 25 predicted proteins | sample MGYA00242570_ERZ504733 | MGnify/ENA primary metagenome ERZ504733 (study PRJEB26092, sample SAMD00036219) | human gut metagenome | host: Homo sapiens | study: EMG produced TPA metagenomics assembly of...
CAGAAACGCTCGTCCATCTGCTGTTCGGTGTCCAGCGTAATCAAGGCACTGACAATGGTACTTTTCATCGTAATCTCGTATGCCGTGGTGCAGGTAGCTTTGGAAAATCAGCTTCAATGCTGTTCAGGAACTCAGAAAATTCCCGGACAGCCCGGTTGCTCACATCGTTCATACGTTCTCCTTTATGCTGCTGCCAGCGCCATCTTGTAGGCTTTGTCGATCATGGGATTGCCCTCTGCGGTGCGCAGGAACAGATTTTCGTTGTAGTTCCGGGTCTTACGGATGGGGTCTGCATGGGTGGCAAAATCCGATACGGCATTTACGAACCGCCATCCATTCTTGCCGACCCACTCCAGATCGGGTGCATTATAGTAGCGAGCCTTCAAATCTTCCTGCAAGCGCAGGTTGTTCTTCCGCTGGCCATCGGTTAGATCTTCAGTGACAGGGAAAAACTCGTTGATGAACTCCTGTACCTTGCGGTCAGACAGCTTGATGGTGGTCAGCTCATGGATGCCCTTGCCAAGCTCCCCCATATAGCTGTTGGCAAGCTGCAAGGTTTCACGGGCATCTTGCACCCGGAGCAGAACATTTTCGGTGTGGCGGGCAGTCCAGATACGCTTCGCCGTACCCAGAGCCAGATTTAGGGTGTTCTGGCAGACAACACGAACCGGGGTCATGGCTACTTTCACACCAGAGCTTCCATCGTGACTGTTGAAGAACACAAGATATGGGGTCACTTCATCACCTGCGATAATGTACTTCTCCGGCAGCTTTGCCAGCATCCAGACCTTCTTGCCGCCCTGCAAGGAACCGGCAGTTTCGTAAGTAACGCCCTCACCCAGCAGGTCATCGGTGAACTGGAATGCTTCTTCGTTCTGCACAATGCGGTAGCGGTCAGACACCACGCCCAGAACAGCTTCATCAGTGCTGCGGACGTTAGCCCGATAGCCGGGGATCATAGCACCCGTGCCGGAATAGATATTGCGGCTCTCTACCTGCCAATCCAGACCAGCCAGCTCCAAAGCTTCACGGCTTGCAGGGGCGTCCATCACGATACGGCCAAGGCCATGCCAAGGGTCTCACGGACAGAGAACATAGTTTCAACATTTGCAGACATAGTAAAATCTCCCTTTCAAATTAGTCGTTGTTTTCAATTTCTTCAGCAATCAGAACGAGAACATCAATCAGTACCGTTCCAACTTCCTTGATGATTTCGGGCCAAAAATCCATTGTGTTTTTCCTTTCTGCGCAGCTGCGCTTTAAAATACGATGGTAATAATGATAGTGATGGTGCGGAATAACAAAATGCTCACCTCCAGACATAAAAATAGCCCCTGAGTCTTTCGACTCAGAGGCTTCGGATTCACTATTATTATATCTGGGTGAGATTTTTTGAATTGCTTGATTATGCGTTTGATTTTGAAAATGACTGCCGCACTTTCGGATAAAACGATGTGCAACAGCCTTTTTTCGTAATATTGATTTCCGTGCAGCTATCCTGCAAGGCGGGCCGGAAAATGCAGTTTTGCCTTGCGCCACAAACAGACAGCAGATCCTTGAAGGTTGGATGATTTGGATAATCTGGTGGGACAATACGAACCGTTATAAAGACCGGAACGATCAAAGACAGCGCAAACAAATTAGACCCACCAGATCAGCTGGTGGGTCTAATTGCTTTTTACTTTCTTATTTTACACCTTTTGGCTATCCAGTACGGAGTGAAACGTTAGTCTTTTATCCAGCAGGCTGCCGATAAAGGAGATACCTTTGCCCATGGTGCAGGCGGCGACCACAGTGCCGATGCCCAGACCGCGGATAGCACCAACGCCCACAAAAGTGATGACAGCGGTGGTGATCAGACAGGTCAGATCAAAGGTGATCTTGACCCGGGCGTAGGGGAGCTTTGTGATGTCCGCCATCTCCCGGGGGAACAGATCGGTGGGGGTGATGGGCAGGCCGCAGCGGTTGCCCAGCGAGATGCCGAAGCATAGGATCAGGTAGCTCAGTACAAAGTAGAGCACCCGCATGGGGATGTTCAGGGCAACGCGTCGATGAACGGCTTTTCAAGATCCATCAATTTGCCGAACACAAAGCCGACCACAAAGCTGAACAGGTAGCTGGGCATGAACTTCCGGCGCAGCAGCATCAATACCAGCACCAGCAGGCCCTGAAACATGTATGTCCATGTGCCAGCGTCAGCTGGGGGAACACCTGTTGGAAGCCGTAGGGCACACTGGATATGGCCGAGATGCCGGAACCAGAGTGCAGCATCAGCAGCACACCGGCGCTGTTCATGATGACCATAGCGATCAGTGCAAGCTCACCGCGGACTGCAAGTTTATTGGATTCGGATTTCATGGGCTGAAAAATACTCCTTTGGCATTAAATATCAGCGATGCACTTTCAGGACTGATCCTCAAGGATGCGGTGGATATGCAGGGCCAGATACAGCCGCTCCTGATTGGTGATCTGGGTCTGGAACTGCTCTGAGACGTAGATCTGGATCTTGTCTACGCAGGCAAATTCCTTCTGACACACCGGGGCGATCTGATCATACAACAAAGGCGACGTGTCCTCCGGCAGCTGATTGTGACTGACCAGGCGCTGAACGAAAAGCCGGATGTGGGTGACATAACGGGAATAGGAAAGGCTGTCCTCGTTATAGGTCAGGCCAAGGGTATACTTTACGATATCCAGCACGGCGCTGACCGCATGGGCGATGATAAGGTTCTGGCTGTTGCTGGGGTTGTCATACTGGGCGTTGATGAAGTGGAACGCGATATTGCCCGCCTCGTCCAGCGGCACCTCCACCTTCAGCTTGCGGCTCATGAGCTGGACTGCGTACTCGCCCACCTGAAATTCCCGGGGGTTGAACTTCTTCATGTCCAGCGTGTAGAAGTTCTGCAGGATAACGCCGTTCCGGATGCGCTTGGCGGCAAAGGCAAGATGGTCGGTCAGGGCCAGATAGATATGATCCATCAGCTTCATGTGGTAGTTCTCCACGCATAGTCGATGACAGACTTGGCCATCTCAAAATAGATGCTGTCTGTCTCGGCGGCCAGCCGGATAATCCGGCGCGAAAGCTCCCGATCCTTGAGCACAAAGACCTTATCGATCTCCTTGGGCGAGAGCTTGTAGCCGATGGTTTTCTGGAAGCCGATGCCCTTGCCCATCAGGATGATCTCCTGCCCCTCATCGTTGAGTGCCAGCACAAGGGAGTTGTTCAGCACTTTGATGACACGCATGGCCTTATAAACACTCCCCGTTGGTCTTGATCACCTTCTGATACCAGTAGAAGCTATCTTTGCGGATGCGGGCCAGATCCTTCAGGTCAGAATCGGTGCGGTTGACGTAGATAAAGCCGTACCGCTTGCGGAAGCCTGATGCGAGCTCAGCAGATCCATCACCGACCACGGGCAGTAGCCCATCACCTCCACACCGTCGCCGATGGCATCCGCGATGGCCTGCACATGCTGGCGCAGGTAATCGATACGATAATCATCATGCACACGACCGTCGGCGGTGAGCTCGTCGCCCATGCCAAGGCGTTCTCGGTGATGATGAGCGGCAGGTGGTAGCGGCGGTAATACTCGTTCAGCACGATGCGCAGGCCCATGGGGTCAATCTGCGCGCCGTACTCACTGGCTTTCAGGTTCTGGTTGCGCTCGTCGCGGCAGTAGCCGTACTGGTCGAAGTCCACCTCGTTGCCGCGGAACACGCGGGAACCTGCCGGATGCTCGGCATCTGCGGGCAGATAGCTGGCGCACAGAGTGCGGTAGTAGTTCAGCGCGATGTAATCGATCTTTGCGCTCTTGAGGATGGCGACATCGCACGGCTCCATCTTGGGCACGATATTGCGCTCCTCGAGGTAGCGCATGTAGTAGCGGGGTACTCACCGTTGGTGTGCATCTCAAGGCAGTAGTTGGTCTTGAACCAGTCGTTCATCCGGGCTGCCCATACGTCCTCCGGTTTGTTGGTCAGGGGGTAGGTGCAGGTGGAAGAAACTGCCGGGGCGATCTTGCCGCCCTCCACCAGCTCGTGGCAGGCGTTGACAGCCAGAGCGTGGGCGAGGAACATGTGGTAGTCCATCTGGGCACGCATCCGGTCAGCTTCCCACTCGTCATTGGTGTAGATGTTCATGCGGTTGTTGACGCGGATCATCAGATTCTGCTCGTTGATGACCTGCCAGTATTTGACGCGGTCGCCAAAGGCACGGAAGCAGACCCGTGCATAGCGCTCAAAGGCGTAGGCGCAGTCGCGGCATTCCCAGCCGTTGTACTTCTCGACCAGCGCATAGGGCAGGTCGAAGTGGTACAGGGTGACTAGCGGGCAGATGCCCTGCTCAATCAGGTAGTCGATGACCTTGTTGTAGAACGCGATGCCCTCGGGGTTCACCTCGCCGTCGCCGTCCGGAATGATGCGCGCCCAAGAGAGGGAGAAGCGATAGGCCTTCAGACCCAGCTCCTTCATCAGGTCGATGTCCTCTTTCCAGTGGTGGTAGAAATCGCTGGCCACCTTGGTGTCGGCCTGCTTATCCGAAAGCTTGAAGGAGTTGAAGTCGGCCACGGTCATGCCTTTGCCGCCCTCATCCCAGCCGCCTTCGATCTGGAAGGCAGAGGAGGAAGCACCCCAGAGGAAGCTTGCAGGAAATTGATTCATCATGTTGAGCTCCTTTCTTGAATAAGGAAGGGATCAGTGCACGGTGCGGATCACAGAGCAGCTCAGATTCACCGGATCGCCGGGCAGACCCTCGACAGCCTTGAAGTCGTCCGAGTTGGAAACGATCACGCTGACAGTAGTATTATGACCGGCCGCTTTGATCTTGTCAATGTCGAAGGACAGTAGCTTGTCGCCTTTTTTCACCTTGTCGCCTTCCTTGACGAAGCTGTGGAAGCCGTCACCGTTCATCTCAACGGTGTCCACGCCCACATGGATCAGCAGCTCGGTGCCGTCCTCCATCTGCAGACCCAGTGCGTGCAGGGTGGAGTGAACGACCGAGACAGTGGCGTCTGCGGGCGCGACCACCAGACCCTTGCTGGGCAGGATGCCGATGCCGCCGCCTAGTGCGCCGGATGCAAACACGTCATCGGGCACCTCGTTCAGCGGGTAAGCCTTGCCCTCAACAGGGGCCTTGATCTCAGAAACAACGCCATCCTCGGGCAGAGCGGACTGTGCAGGAGCGGACTGTGCGGGGGCAGCCTTGACAGCAGTGTCCTCGAAGCCCACCAGATAGGTCAGAACAGCAGCGCCCACAAAGGACACTACGATGCCGATGATGTAAGCCATGAACTGGCCGAAGGTCGTGCCCTCGCCCCAGTAAGACATAATGGTCAGGATGCCGTTGTTGGCAAAGCCGGTGTTCACAGCCTTGCCGATGCCCATGATGCCGCCGCCCACAGCGCCGGCAATGACAGCGCAGATCATGGGTTTCTTCAGACGCAGGTTACAGCCGTAGATCGCAGGTCAGTAACGCCGACCAGCCATGCGGACAGAGAAGCGGAAGCGGCCACCTGCTTCAGGCCGGGATCCTTGGTCTTGAACATGACGCCCAGAGCAGCGCCGGCCTGAGAGAAGTTTGCAGCACCGGCGAAGCACATCAGGGTGTTGGTGCCGGTCATGGCTACATCGTTCAGGCCGATGGGCAGCAGAGCGCGGTGTGCGCCGAAGATAACGCAGACGCCCCACAGGCCGCCCACGATGATACCGCCCAGAACGGGGCTGAAGCTGTACAGTGCGGTGTAGAGCACTGGATGATGTAGCCGACATAGATGCCCACGGGGCCAACGACCACCAGCATGACGGGAACCATGATCAGCAGGGACAGGCCGGGGACAAGGATCAACTGAAGGATTTCAGGTACGATCTTGTTGAGCAGCCGTTCCAAAAGCGCCAATAGGATGACCGCCAGCAGGATCGGGATGACCGATTCGGTGTAGGTGAAGATTTTGCTGGACTCACCCACAGTAAAGGCCATCTTGATGACCGGCAGGCCGAAGATGGTGGAGCGGGTGGCGGTGTCCTGCATCATGGCATCGATGGTGGGGTGGCACAGGAAGGCACCCAGCATCATGGACACGACGGTGCTGCACTTCAGAGCCTTGGCGGCAGTGTAAGCAAGGAAGATGGGAATAAAGTAGAAGATGACGTTGCTGGCGGTGTTCAGGATGATGTAGGTGCTGTTGGCGGTGTCAAAGCCGGGCATCTTGGCAAAGGCGGCCAGAAGACCCTTGATTAGGCCGGAAGCTGCAATGGCGGGCACCAGCGGAGTAAAGATCTCGGTCAGCTTCTGCAGGATGAGGTTGCCCAGGCTCTGCTTCTGCGCGGGGACGGCTTCCTCTTCGGCAGAGGATGCAGCCTGCCCGCCAGCTGAGCCACGACAGCATCGTAGATCTTGGTGACTTTTGCGCCGCAGACCACTTGGAACTGGCCACCGGCCACAACGACCGAGATGACACCCTCCAAATGCTCAACGACCTCCTTTTTGGCTTTGCTCTCATCGCGGAGCACGAAGCGCAGGCGGGTGAAGCAGTGAGTGACCTGCTTCACGTTGGCTTTGCCGCCGACATTGTCCAGAATGTCTTTGGCTACCTTGTTGTAATCCATGTTTTTCTCCTTTTACCAGTGTGAAACAAACGGACCGCGCGCGGAAAAGAGCATCATGCTGCCGTACACAACAAAAAAGACCCAATGAAAATGAGACACAGTTACAAAAAGCCCACTACGCCTTCTGCTGCGTTCATTCTCACCGGATCTTGCCTGTATTACCAGTAACACACCGTGTGTACGTCAATATTCTCTTTCACTGCACAAAATCATAACACACAAATCACGAGAGTGCAAGCAGCGATTATGAAGTTTGTGTGAACGCACAAATCTTTACAGGAAAATTGTGCAGATTGCAAAGACGCACGGCCAACGGCGTGCACTGCTTACAAAAACAGCCTCTTATCTGCTGATGGCAAGGGTGCTGAACTCGGGCTCTTCAAAGTGGCTGTTATAAAACTCCTCTATCGGGAGGATGAGAGAAACGGTGTCCTAGGCACCGGCGGTCTCGTAGTAAAATAAAACGGTCAATAAGGGATTCTGAAGTAATCCATGACGGCCTTAAACTGATCCTGCGCGGTCAGGCAGGTGTCCAGCAGATATCCGCGTTCGGTTTTCCACTCGTGCAGCCCCCGATAGTAGAACATTTTGAGGTCATCCGTAATAATGAATGGCACGATGTCGTTCCGCAGGCACTCCTTGAAGAGCAGAAGCCGCCCGACACGGCCATTTCCATCCTGAAACGGATGGATGGATTCAAAGGCGTAGTGAAATTCCAGCAGATCCTTCAGTGTTTTGGCAGAGCCTTGATTGTACGCAGATAAAAGCTCTTTCATCTGCGGGGCAACCAGTTCTGGTGCAGTGGTGCTTCTGCCGCCAACTTCGTTTGGAAGCTTTTTATATTCACCAACCGCGAACCAGTCCTTGCGGGAATCGCTGGTGCCGCTTTTCAGGGTAAAGTGCAGCTTTTTGATCAGAGCTTCGGTGATGGGCTTCTTGGCATCCCGGATGACCATATCAATGCATTTGAAGTGATTGGCCGTTTCGACTACATCATCCACATTGACAACACCGTTCCCTATGCCAATGGTATTGGTTTCATAGATATACCGTGTTTGGTCATGGGTCAGACGGCTGCCTTCAATGTGGTTTGAGTTATAGGTAAGGTCAATCTGAATTTTGTGGTAGATTCCACCTTTCACGTGCCCGGCCATTTCATCTTGCAAAATATTGAGCAGGGTACGAGGTGCCGGTTGCTTTTTGTTGACGCGCTCTGGACGCTCTGCATCCTGCGGAATGTTCCATGTCTTGCCGATAAGGATTGCCCCCGGAATCTTGCCGGTAGCACAGTAGTTGCGGACAGTGCGCTCTGAAACATTCCATGATTTTGCCGTACCAGCGACAGATTTATAGTTCATCGGAACACCTCCTGTAAGATGATTATATCATTTTATCGGCAAGAAATCAAATAAACAAATGCGTAAAAGCTAAAATCTTGCCGATATAAATAATGTGTATAAATTAAAATATTGACATCATGAAAGAGAATGATTATAATGAAAATGAGGGGAAGTGAGACTGTGAAAGAAGACTTCAAGACACAGATTTTTGATATTTTCGGCACGGTGGATTTAGAGCAGCTGCGGGCGATCGCGCAGAAAGTACAGCTTATAGAAAGTGAAAAACCACATAATGAACGCGGCGCAGGACGCAAAAACAGCCTGACTCCGCAGCAGTTGGCAGAGATGCTGGCTCTGCATCAGCAGGGAATGGGAGCAACGGAGTTGGCGAAAAAGTACGGCATCAGTCGCCAGACGATTTACAAGCAGCTGGAACGTGCGCAGAACTTCAGTGATGACCCGAACACCATGCTGCGCCTCAATTATATGAACCGGAATGATCTGTGTACGACCATTGATGTGGATTTCAAGCACGAAAAGATCGAAATTAAAAATTATACGGACAAAATTCCACTCAGAGCGTTTGGCGTGGTTGAAAACCAACATGGGAAGATTTTCAGTGGTTTTTGAAAGACCGCTGCTTTCCTGAGACACGGGCGCATCTGAAATGGGTGCTGAGTGATGTGGGAGTACCTTTCTATGATCGCTTATGATTATTGAAAAGACTACGGGAAAGATGGCAGAAGATCAACAGTGGATTGAAGTGATCCATAGAAAGGCATCGTAACAAGGTGAATTATGGAAAGCATTGACCTGAATAAGATTTCAGTGCAGGAAACCGAGGGACACACATCAAAAGGAAATCAGTTGAAATGGAAACTGGGCGATCAGTGGTATAAAGCCGACCACATGGGCTATGAGGGCTTGTCCGAAGTTCTGGTATCCAGATTGCTGCATAAGGCGGAACTGAAATATCCTTTTGTAGAATATCATCCGGTAGAGATTGTTTATAAAGGACAGATACTGCTGGGATGCCGCAGCAAAAATTTTCTGAAAGAAAACCAGAAGTTGATCCCGCTGGAAAAACTTTATCGTCAGAACACAGGCAAGAGTTTGGCACTGAGTTTAGTGGAATTTCCAGAAGTGCCAAATAGAATCCGATATACGGTGGAACAGGTTGAAAAGTACACGGGATTGCATGATTTTGGAAAATATCTGACGGCAATGCTGGAATTGGATGCATTCTTTTTGAACGAGGATCGTCATACAAACAACATTGCGGTACTATATGATACCGAAAAAGACTGTTATGAACTCAGTCCGATTTTTGATCAGGGGCTTTCTCTATTGGCTGATACCAGCTATGATTTTTCGTTAGAACAGCCCTTGGAAGATTGCATAAAGCGAGTGGAAGCGAAGCCCTTCCATTCGAGTTTTGTGCAGCAGGTGGATGCTGCGGAAGAACTGTATGGTATCCAAATTCACTTCAATTTCGGAGCGAAAGAAGTGCAGAAAGAACTCCAAATGTTAAACGAGGGCTATTCGGAGGAGATCATTATGCGGGTAGAGCGCCTTCTTCGGGAACAGATGCGCCGATATGCATACCTGATGGATTGAATAGAAAACGGATACGTTGGAAGTATAAGCAAAAAAGAATGGCCGCTTATGGAAGGAGAAAGATTCTCTCGATCCATGAGCGGCCATAATCTTTTCTGGTTGTGTGGGCTTAAAGCGGAGAATGCACTCACCCTTTACTCACCCTTTTGCCATGAGAATGCAGCAGGATGTACAAATTTACATAGAAGTGCAAATGACATAACAACGATGAATATAAGGATATATGAAGTGGTATCAGGATGCATTGCAGGCAGTGCAAACTCCGATACCTAACTTCATATAAAATACGCTCCTTACACGTTTTTTGGCATAACGATACATCTACCATTATACGCGATGAACCCCGCCAGCGCAAGGGGGACGGGCTATCTTGAATAAGGAATCCTGAAATAATCCGGGATGGGTTATCGGCAAGAAATCAAATTTCGGGGCTTCTGCTGCAAACGTTTCTTGCCGATAGCGCGGCTGCGTAAGGTGTATCTGAAAACAAAGAAAATGACGAATATTTCGCAAGCACAAGCGGGATTTAAGGCAAACAGCCGCAGGAATCCTTTGTGGATTTCAAGGCTGTTTAACGCAAAAGCCAGCTGTGCTTGTAGAAATAGGCTAAATTTTCGACTTTTCAGATACACCTTGGGATGCCGTCCGGCAAAGCGCTTCCCCGGAGCGTAAAAAACCTTCGTCCTCAGCACATGACCGGGCTTTCCGGCCACACTCCGAAGACGAAGGCTTCTGCTCCCGCCTGCCAGGGCAGGAGCAATACTCCGCGGTACCACTTCGCTTGCTGTGTTAAAACAGCCACTCTCCCACGCATGGTATATTGACCATGCTGCCCGATAACGTGGGCTGGACGGCACCATGTTACTTGGGGGCACAAAACCCGGTTCACACAGGCTGCTCGCAGGCGAGGGTCCTCTGCTCCTGACTGCCGCTTTTTCACCCGAGAAGCGGCTCGCTGAAAGAGGGTGATGCAGAAGATCATGTCCTGTTCCTTGCATTTGCTGAATGATTGTGTCCTACTTTATTCCCGTTTTCATCAATTGTCAATATTTCTGTAACAAGTTCAGAGGATACGCCAATTCAAGCCATTTTCTGGGAATAATTTTTAGGTGATTTTCTTTCATGTGTGAAGAGAACAAAACTGAATATGCTCTTAATTGAAAACCATTCACCCACAGGTCTTGACTTTCACACTTTGAAGTGCTAAAGTAATAGCGTGCAGAATATTCCGTGCGGCAGCACTGTCTGCTTTGCCTGCTGTCGCCGCTGTTATAATAAGGAGAAAAACAATGGCTGAAAAAAATTCCAGAAGAAACGAGACGACGGATGCACTGTTTGACGCTATCCTCAGTCTGGAGAGCCGGGAAGAGTGCTACGCCTTTTTTGAGGATCTGTGCACCGTGAAGGAAATCTCGGATATGGCACAGCGCCTGCAGGCCGCAAAGTTGCTGCTGGACGGTGCCACCTATGAGCAGATCGTCAAGGCGGTGGAGATCAGCACTGCCACCATCAGCCGCATCAACCGCTGCATCCAGTACGGTTCCGGCGGCTACCGCGACACCATCGAGAAGGTGCGCGCACAGGCGGAAAAGCAGTAACAGCCGCACCTGCCGCAGCATAGGATAGGGCACACGACCGGAAAGGAAGGTTTTGCCCTATGATGATCGATACACCCTGCGCCCGTTCTCAGTGCCCGGAAATGCCCAAGGTCAGCCTGGATCAGGCTGTTGTGGACCTGATGGAAAGCATTGCCCTGCAGGAAACGGCGCTCAGCCACATTCTGTGCGCCGAAAGCCGGAAGATGCAGAAGGCCATGGATCTGGATGGTCTGGATCTTTGCAAGCTGCTGGAGGTGAACGACTCCGCCACCAATATGGTGCACGCCGTCGCAAACCTTGAACTGGTGCTCAAGGATAAGCTGGAGTTCGTCTCCAACAACCTTTATGTCCCGGGGGACAGCAGCTGCCCATCACCTGCGCAGTAATGTTTTTTGGGGCGGGGCGCTCTCCGCTGCAATTTGACCCGTGAAAATGCAATGCCGGGCAGCCCGCAGGCTGCCCGGCATTGTTCTAATAAAATGTTTTTTCCTCTAAATAATGCCCAGAGCGCACGCGGAGGGCATTCTAAATCGTTCTATTGCAAGGGAGACTGCTGCGCAAAATACGGTGCGGCGGTCTCCCTTTTCAGGAAAATTCTGCATAAGAGACAGAAAAATCTTTTGTTGGAATTGCTGATGTATCAAATCTGTGCTATACTATTGGATGTATCACCATGAAAGCGAGGAATAAAACATTGCTGCATTATGATGCGATCCTATTTGATGTGGACGGGACGCTGATCGATTCGGCTCCCGGTATCATTCATACATTGCAAGAGGTTTTCTGTACCATGGGTGTGGATGTATCCGGCATAAACCTGCGCCGGTATCTGGGCCCGCCGCTGCGCAAAAGCTTCGGCGAGCACTTCACCGACCCGGCGCTGATCGAAAAAGCAACCGACCTTTACCGTACGAGCTACGCGGTGAAGGGCAGCCACGAGTGTGCCGTGTTCCCGGGCGTTCCGCAGATGCTGCAAACCTTGAAGGACGCGGGTTTTCTCCTGTGCACTGCCACCTCCAAGCCCACCAAGGTGGTCACGCCCATTCTGGAAGAGCAGGGGCTGGCACCGTATTTTGATTTTATCGGTGGTGCCTCCATGGACGAGAGCCGGGACACCAAGACCGAGGTCGTGCGTTATGTGCTCAGCCAGCCCGCCTTGCAGGGCAAGCGGGTGCTGATGGTGGGCGACCGCAACGATGATATGCGGGGCGCTGCCGACTGTGGTCTGGATGCTGCCGGTGTGCTGTACGGCTACGGCAGCCGGGAAGAGCTGGAAGCCTTCCATCCAGTGCTGCTGGCTGAAAGCTGCGCCGACCTTACCGACCGGCTGCTGGCAGCCCGGGTATGACAGGAAGTTTCATTCCTTCGGAAGGAGAATGGATAGAATATGAGAAGCAATAATCAACAGGAGAATCAGGCGCTGACCCCGATGCAGAAGCAGGCGGTGCTGGTGTGCATCGTGTGTGCACTGGCGGCGCTGCTGACCATCGGCATCACCCTTACTATGCTCAAGCGGGGCAAGAACCCGACGGAGCAGCCGGGGGATTCTTCCATTATTACCCCCGCGCCCGCTCCAGGAGGAGGAGGATATCTCCGACCACTACCAGATCAACGAGACCTCCAGCGCGCTGCTCACCGGGACAGCCGATGCCGGCAATGCCTATCAGGAGCAGACCCTTTTTATCGGCGATTCCAACACGGTGCGTTTGTACGCCAACGGTCTGATCTCGTTGCAGCAGTTCTGCGCCAAGGAAGGCATTGGCACCAGTGCCGCCCTGAACGAGGGCATCGTTACCTTTAAGCGGGACGATAACCGCTACACCATCGCGCAGGCCGTGGCAAAAATGAAGCCCCGCCGGGTGGTCATCATGCTGGGCACCAACGATAACGGCATGAATACCGAGGACTTTATCAGCAACTACACCGCGCTGGTGCAGGCCATTCAGGCCAGCTATCCCTATACCGATATCATCGTCAACACGGTGCCGCCGGTCCCGTCCAACCACTCCAACTACCCCAACATGGACCAGACCCGTATTGATGATTTCAACATGGCGCTGCTGACCATGTGCGAGCAGCTGGGCGTCAAGTTCCTCAACTCTGCCGAGGCACTGAAGGACGCCAACGGCTACGGCAATGTCGATTACTACCAGAGCGGGGATATCCACCTCAAGCCCGCAGGCTGAAGGTGCTGCTGAAGTATCTGCGCACCCACGCTTACGAGACCGAGGATCGCCGCCCGGATACCAATAATATCCCCACCCGTGCCGAGTATACCGCCAAGCCCAGCTCTGCGGTGGAGGCACCCAGCAGCTCGGAGACGGCCTCCTCCTCTGTTGTTGAGGAAAAAACGGAGTATCAGGCGGACTATCGTGTGGACAAAACCGGCGGCGGCTCCCTGACCTGCGGCGACGAGAGCGGCAAGTCTCTTACCGTCAAGGTGACCAGCGCCGCCCAGAGCGTTAAGGTGACCGCTGTGCCGGAGGACGGCTATGTGTTCGTCAAGTGGAGCGATGGCGTGACCAAGCGCACCCGCACTGATACCAATTTTGACCAGAACGTGGATGTGACCGCTGTGTTTGCAGCAGCCTCTATCCAGGTCAGCAGCAGCGGTAAGGCTGGGCTGGGGGATTCCTATACCTTTAAGGCAACCCTCAAGGGCAAGTATCTGGATGCTTCCAGCATCCGCTGGTATGTCAACGGCAGCGAGGTAACACAGGCTGCCGGTAAGACCACCGTAAAGGGCGAGGTAGACCCCTCCATGGTGGGCGGCACCTTCCGGGTGTATGCCACCGCCAGCTATAACGACTGCACCGTCACCAGCAACAAGCTGGAACTTACGGTCAGCGGTGGAACGTCCGGCAGCACCAGCAGCTCCAGTAGCTCTAGTAGCTCCAGCGCTTCCTCTAAGGAGGATAAGCCTGCATCCTCCAAGGAAGAAACGTCCTCCTCTAAGGAAGAAAAACCGGCCTCTTCCAAGGAAGAGAAACCCGCTTCCTCCAAGGAGGAGAAGCCCGCTTCCTCCTCCTCGAACGGTACTTCTGAAAGCGCTGGCAGCTCCTCCAAGGTGGAGAAGCCTGCCTCTTCTGCGGCATCTTCTAAGGAAGAAAAGCCTGTCTCTTCTTCGCAGAGCAGTTCCTCTTCCAAGGAGGAAAAACCAGCCTCTTCTAAAGAGGAAAAGCCCGCTTCCTCCAAAACCGAGGTAAGCGCCAGCAAGGAAGCTGCCAACTAAGGCACATTTCCTCCTTGCGCCGCATAGGCTGGCGGGAGAGGAAGGTGGAGCCTTATGTACTGGGAAGCGATGCGCACGCCCGCCCTGCCCGGCGAGTATGACGTGACCGACGGCAGCGTGGATTACTACGATACCGACTGGGAAAACGTGGATAACAGCGCACTGGAGGAAGAAATGCAGAAATGTGGTCTGACGCCCTGCGAGGGTAAAACAATGTGTCCGGACAACACCCCGGCACAAACAGACCTGTCTGCGTATGAGATCGTTTCTGAATAATGGGAAGCCAGCTCTGCCGGGGGTGGGGCTGGCTTCTCCCTGTTGATACACCAAAGTGGGAAATGCTGAAAAGAAAGTGAGATACTATGGCAAAATATTATTGCATCCTGTTCGATGCGGACAATACGCTGCTCAACTTTGACGCAGCGGAAAACAAGGCGCTGGCCGAAACGCTGGTGAACTACGGCATCGAGCCGGACGCCGAGACCGTGCAGACCTACCGCACCATCAACGAGGAACTGTGGCGGCAGCTGGAAAAAGGCCAGATCCGCCGCGAGAAGCTGTTCGGCGAGCGGTTCAGTCGCTTCTTAAAGACCATCGATGCCGCCGGTGACGGCGTGGAGATGAACCGTTTTTATCTGGAGCAGCTGTCCACCCACCCGGATCTGATGAGCCCGGAGGTGCTGGACGTGCTGCGGGAGCTTTCCGAGGTGGCAACGCTGGCCATCGTCAGCAACGGTGCCCAGAAAGTGCAGACCCGCCGTCTGGCAGAAAGCGGCGTGATGAATTTTATGGAGGATGTGTTCATCTCTGAGAAAATGGGCTGCGAAAAGCCCAATGCCCGCATCTTTGATGCCGCCTTGCGCGCACTGGGCGTGGAGAACCGGGAGCACGTTCTGATGGTGGGCGACAGCTTGGCCAGCGATGTTCAGGGCGGCAGCAACGCCGGGCTGGATACCTGTTGGTATAACCCCAACCACGCTGAGAACCCCGGTAAGGTGATCCCCACCTACGAGATCGCCAGTCTGGAGGAACTGTATCCGCTGGTGATGGAGCAGGAGGAACTGGCCAACGTTGGCCTGAAGAACCGCCGCCACCAGTGCTGAAACTTAAAAAACGGATAACGGAACAAAACTATGCTGATACATTTGGAAAAACTGGGTAAGACCTTTGGCGAAAAGGTGGTGTTGCACGATGTGACCGCCAGTGTCGAGCGGGAAGATCGCATCGGCATTGTGGGACAGAACGGTGCAGGCAAGACCACTCTGCTCAAGATCCTTACCGGCGAATATCAGGACTACGAGGGCGAGTTCAGTGTGACCCACGGGGTAACACTGGGCTATCTGGAGCAGAACGCAAAGCTGGACGCCACGCTGGATATCTACGGCGAGATGCGCGCCACTTTTGCCCCGGTGCTGGATGCCATGGCGCAGATGCAGATCTTGGAGCGCCGTATGGCTGCCCAGCCCGATAACGCCGACCTGCTGGCACAGCACGATGCCCTGCAAAACATCGTGGATGCCGCCGACGGCTACAACATGGACGTGAACATCAAAAAGGTGCTGTCCGGCATGGGTTTTGCACAGGATACATGGCAAAAGAACATTGCAGTGCTCTCCGGCGGTGAGCTGACGCGGCTGCGCTTGGCAAAGCTGCTGCTGGAAAAGCCCGATGTCCTCATTCTGGACGAGCCCACCAACCACTTGGACTTTGCCACTATGGAATGGCTGGAAAACTACCTCAAGGGCTACTCCGGCGCAGTGCTGGTGGTCAGCCACGACCGCTATTTTCTTGATAACGTCTGTACAAAGATCTGGGAGGTGTCCTTCCAGACCATGACCACCTACAAGGCAACTTCTCGGCCTATCTGCCCCAGAAGGAAGCCGCCGATGTCCTGCGCCAGAAGCAGCACGATGCCGACGTGGCACTGGCTGAAAAGCTGCAGGACTATGTGGACCGCAACCTTGTGCGCGCCTCCACCACCAAAATGGCACAGAGCCGCCGCAAGCAGCTGGAAAAGCTGGAGATCACCGAGGCGCCCAAGGACGAGACCAACCAGCTGAAGTTCCGCTTTGAATATGACGTAGAACCGTGGAATGAGCTGGTGATGCTGAAAAACCTCAGCATCAAGATCGGGGAGCGCACCCTGCTGGAACCCTTTACCTATACGGTCTGCCGCGGGCAGCGGCTTATCATTGCCGGCCCCAACGGTGCGGGCAAATCCACCTGATGCAGGTGCTGGATGGCAAGCGCCGCCCCTCCGGCGGCATGGTGCGGCTGGGCACCGGAGCACGTCCCAGCATCTTTGCCCAGCAGCAGAACCGTCTGGGGCAGGGCAGGGTCATTGACGTCCATCTGGAACAAGTACCCCCGCATGACCGAGCTGGAAGTGCGCAGCCACCTTGCAAAGCTGGGCTTCCGGGGCGATACCGTGTTCAAGCCCTGTGAGGCATTGTCCGGCGGCGAGTTGGCGCGTCTGCGCTTTGCGGAGATCGTGCTGGAACGGCCGAACCTGCTGTTTTTGGACGAGCCTACCAACACTTGGACATCTATACCCGCGAGAACCTGACTGAAGCACTGATGGCCTATACCGGCACCCTGCTGCTGGTCACCCACGACCGTCACCTGATGAACAGTCTGGCCTGTCCCATCCTCTACCTTGAGGACGGCAAGGCGGTGCTTTACCCCAGCTACGATGCCTGATGGGTCGTGCCGCCCCGGCGCAGCCGCCCAGAAAGCCTGCCGAGCCTGCCAAGAACCGGCTA
>ENA-OQHY01000736-OQHY01000736.1-human-gut-metagenome-genome-assembly--contig:-NODE-736-length-17091-cov-3.245992_pt1 | contig 17091 bp, 22 predicted proteins | sample MGYA00242570_ERZ504733 | MGnify/ENA primary metagenome ERZ504733 (study PRJEB26092, sample SAMD00036219) | human gut metagenome | host: Homo sapiens | study: EMG produced TPA metagenomics assembly of...
GTCTTCAATGCACTGGTCTACGATCATTCCTCTGGCATTACAGAACTGACGCAGAAATGCTGTCTGATTCTTGAAGATCATCCCTTTGGTTTTTGGTAGATACTCTTGCATAAATAACAACTTTTCGTTTATCATGTTCTATATTTATACCTTTAAATTGAAGATACTGGTCATATGTGTAATAACGTCTGTCTGTTGGAGTTCGGTTTGCTTTTAAGATTCCCTCTCTGTCCCATCTCTGAAGCGTTTTTACAGAAACACCTAATAATTCCGCAAAATCTTTTGGTTTATAATTTGTGATATTTGATGTGTCCATAATATACCTCCATAAGTATATTTAAACACATTTAATATCTTTTTGCAATATATTTAGTTACTTATATCATCCTCCTCAATATGATGGCGCTTTGCATAGCCGGTAAGCATCAGCGTCAGTGCACCGTCGCCGGTCACGTTGCATGCGGTACCGAAGCTGTCCTGCAGTGCAAAGATGGTAAGCATCAGTGCAGTGCCGGAGCTGTCGAATTTCAGTATCCCGGTGATGATGCCAAGGGATGCCATGACAGTTCCTCCGGGAACACCGGGAGCTCCGATGGCAAAGATACCCAGAAGAAGGCAGAACAGAACCATGGTACCCGGTGTGGGAACGGAGCCGTACAGGATCTTCGAAATCGCCATACAGAAGAAAACCTCTGTCAGGACGGAACCACAGAGATGGATGTTTGCAAACAGAGGGATTCCGAAGCTGACCAGATCCTTGCGGAGAGGTTTTGCCTTGGAGGCACACTGCAGTGCAACGGCCAGTGTGGCTGCAGATGACATGGTCCCTACGGCAGTCAGATAGGCAGGACCATAATGGCGGACAACCTCCAGAGGATTTTCTCCGGAATAGATGCCTGCAAGGATGTAAAGAAGAGCCATCCAGATAAAATGCCCGGCAAGCACCAGTACGATGATCTTCAGAAAAACAGGCAGCTGTCTGGTGATGGTTCCCTCGTAGCAAGGCCGCAGAAGGTAGTGCCGATAAATAACGGAAGAATGGGGATGATGATCCGAGCCACCAGAGAAAGAACGATTTTCTGAAATTCATCCAGGAGCCAGTGATCAGCTTTGCCTTTGTCCAGGTGGCGGCAAGTCCCAGCATCATTGCAAAAACAAGAGCACTCATAACGGACATGATCTGCGGGATCTCCAGCTCAAAGATCACCTCCGGCAGCTGCTTCAGTCCTGCAGCATAGGAATGGATGGACAGATGTGGAATGATCAGAAAGCCAGAGGCTGTGGAAAAAAGCGCTGCGCCAACAGAGGAGCCGTAAGCGAGGACAACCGCAACTCCCAGCATCAGCGAAGCATTTTTGCCAAGCCTGGTAATGGACGGAGCGATAAATCCCAGCACGATCAGCGGCACGCAGAAGGTAATGAGCTGGCCCAGAATGTACTTGATAGTAACTGTGATATTAAGAACTGCCATGGAGATTCCGTTGGTGCTGTATCGGTTCAGGATAAGCCCGGCTATGATTCCCAGGATCACAGCGACCAGCAGCTTAAATGGCAGACTGTTGAAAAAAGATGTTTTTTTCATTGGAAAACCTCCTCGGATAGTATAAAATAAAGCCAGAGTTTATTATAAAGGTATTTGATAAAAATCACAAGGAGGATGAAATGATTTATCTGGATAATGCGGCTACAAGCTTTCATAAGCCGGACTGTGTGCTGCGTGCTGTGGTGGAAGCCATGCAGCATGCAGGAAACAGCGGAAGGGGCAGCAGCGGCGAAGCATGGCAGCTCAAGGCTTATTTTTAATACAAGATGCCAGATCGCAGAGATGTTTGACGTATGGGGACCGGAATGTGTGGCCTTTACATCCAATGACACGGAAGCGCTCAATATCGCCCTGCAGGGAACACTTCATCCAGAGGAGGGAACTCTCCATGCGATCTGTACGGAGATGGATCACAACAGTGTGCTCCGTCCGCTGTACCGCCTGGAAAAAAAAGGCATGGAGCTTACGATCCTGCCGGCAGACCGCAAGGGACGGATCTCCCTTACGGAGCTTGAAGCAGCCATCCGTCCGGAGACGAAGGTGATCGTCTGTACCCATGCTTCCAATCTGACAGGAAATCTCAATGATATCCACGCCATCGGTGAGATCGCACAGAAGCACCAGAAGCTTTTTATTGTGGATGCTGCCCAGACAGCAGGAGTATTTCCGATTTCCATGAAAAAAGATCATATAGATATTCTTTGCTTTTCCGGACATAAGGGCCTTATGGGACCCCAGGGCACAGGAGCCATCTGTGTTCGGCCGGGGGTATCTGTGGAGCCTCTGAAGGTAGGCGGAAGCGGCGTCCTCACCTTTCAGAGGGAGCATCCGCAGGATATGCCGGAGGCACTGGAGGCAGGAACCTGAACAGCCACGGGATCGCAGGTCTTGGCGCAGCCATGGACTGGATCAGGGAAACCGGAACAGAACAGATCCGAAAAAGAGAGCAGCAGCTGATGTGGCGTTTTTATGACCAGGTAAAGGAAATTCCGGGAGTCACCCTGTACGGAGATTTTTCCCGGGAAGAACGCTCTCCTGTGGTGACTCTGAATATTGCAGGGATGGATTCGGCAGAGGTGGCCATGATCCTTGATGAAGAGTACGGAATCAGTGTAAGAGCCGGCGGCCACTGTGCACCGCTGATGCACAAAGCACTGGGAACCGAAAAAACAGGAGCTGTCCGCTTTAGCTTTTCTTATTTTAATACGGAAGAAGAGGTGGACACTGCTGCCGGGGCGGTAAAGGAGCTTGCCGCGGAATAAACAGCGAAAGACGGACAGAAAGGACACAAAGAATGTATCAGACAATATATGATGTGGTAGAAAAAAGAGGGCGTGTAAAAACAGGAATCCTTCTGAACGGAGAGGATGCCGGGCTGAAATATCTTTTGGAAGAAAGCAGCTTTTTTTATCCGAAGAGAGCAGAAAGAAATAAAGAAGCAGAAGAATTCCTGAAGGCTTCCGTGGAAGCAGCTGTGGAAACCGGCGTTGTGAAAAACGGAGACCGGGAGATATTTGTGGAAACCTACGAGAAGAATCCCAGGCTGATCATACTGGGTGGCGCCATGTTTCTCTTCCGGTAGCAGAGATCGGCAGGATGCTGGGCTTTCATGTAACAGTCATGGATGACCGGGAGGAATTTGTGACGGAGGAAAGATTTCCCATGGCAGATGAGAGGATCTTTGGAGATTTTGATACTCTGTCCGACAGGATCCCTCCCTATGAAAATGCCTACTATGTAGTGGTGACACGAGGCCATCTGGGAGATTCCGCCTGTGCAAGAGCGATCCTTAAGAGACCCTTTGCATATTTCGGAATGATCGGAAGCAGGACAAAGGTGCGGATCACCAGGGAAAAGCTCCTGAAAGAGGGCTTTACGGAGGAACAGCTGGATCAGATCCATGCCCCCATCGGACTTCCCATCGGAGGACAGATGCCGCTGAGATCGCCGTGAGCATCATGGCAGAGATCGTGCAGGAAAAGAACCGGCATTTCCGCACCTACTGTGATGAGGAGGTGGAGGCAGCAGTACGCCGCAGGACACCGGAACCATGGTCACGATCATCGAGAAGAAGGGCTCCTCACCAAGAGGAACCGGGAGCAAGATGTTCGTATTCCGGGACGGAAGCACGGCAGGAAGCATCGGCGGCGGAAAAGTGGAGTTTGAAGCCGGAAAACACGCAGTAAATATCCGAAATACGGAAACAAAGGTTTACGAGCTGGGACAGGGGGCAGGAGATCTGGGAATGATCTGCGGCGGAACTGTCCGGGTGCTTTTTGAGCCGGTAAATATGTGAAAGAACCGGCCAGGACTTGCATAATATTGCAGAATCGTGTATATTGGACGCAGAGAATTTTTTACCGGCGTATAAGGAGGAATCAGATAACATGAAGAAAAAATGTATTATGGCTTTGATAATAGGCGCGGCTTTCCTTGCACAGGGCTGTGGATATGAGGAAGGAACCGATGCAGTGGTAACAGTAGTAGATTCCACACCGACGCCGGAGCCCACAGAGAAGCCGAAGGCAACTGCAACACCTACACCAGAAGCAGCGGCAGCAGATTCCACAGCAGACGGAACAGCAGCGGCAGCGGATTCCACGGCAGACGGAGCAGCAGCGGCAACAGATCCCGCAGCACAGACAGCAGCTACGGAGCAGACCCCAAGCGGCATTAACGTACAGGCACAGGATGCTACTTACTATGCAGTGGAGGGTGTGAATTTACGTTCTGACGCCAACGCAGAGGCAGAATTTGTGGCAGGTGTCCTTTCCGGAGAATCCCTGAAGTGTACCGGTGTCTGTGACAATGGATGGATTCGTGTGGATTATAATGGCCAGACCTGCTACGCATCCGGTGATTATGTCAGCACAACACCGCCGGTGGGCGCAGTGGCAGCAGATACTACCGCAGAAGATACTACCACAGAAGCAGCACAGTAGAGCACAGACTACAGGCTTTGACCAGATCAGGGAAATCCTGATCCTGCTTTAATTGCAGATATCTCCTTGATATAATAAAAAACAGGCAACTGTATCCGATGAAAGAACATCGATACAGGTAGCCTGTTTTGTTTCGGCATATAGTCCGTTCAGAACACAAGGATCATGCCAGCGGATCGTACCCGCAGATCATTCCGGATAAACAAGACGGTCCGGCTTGATATCGTAGAGAACCTCGTTCAGGAATTTCTTTGCCAGATATTTTGCCATGCCAAGGTTCATATCCAGATAATTTCCGCAGTCCTTGGGAGAAGCTCCCGGGATCTCACCCTCAAAATCGCGGATAAATTCAAACATCTCAATCATCAGCGGAACGATATCTCTGGATTCATAATCCCCGTTAAGAAGAAGATAATTTCCGGTACGGCAGCCCATAGGACCCCAGTAAATGACCTTCGGGCCAAATTCCTTATGGTTCCGCAGGAAGGTAGCTGCCAGATGCTCCATGGCGTGAAGCTCGGCTGTGTTCATAACAGGCTCCTCATTGGGAGAAGTCATACGGATATCGAAGGTAGTGATCACCTGATCTCCAACCGGATCCTTACGTGAAACGTATACGCCAGGCTGAAGCTTGATATGGTCAATGGTAAAACTTGTGATCTTTTCCATGTTGATTCCTCACTTTCTTATATGTACGGGGCCCATAATAAGCTCCATACATGATTTTAGCAGAGAACCGGAAGAGATACAAGGCAAAACAAAGGGAATCCTGCACCTGGTTCCGTGCAAAGTTGACTTTATGAAAAGATGATGTTAAACTGAGAAAAGCTTACAGGGGGGAGAGTGAAAAGCTCACCTGAAAATGCCGGAACAGGTGTTTTCGGGATCTGATAAGGAGGACTTATAAATATGAAACGTAAGGTTTTAGCCGTATTATTTGCGACAGCTCTTACCGCAGGAATGCTTTCCGGATGCGGAAGCACAGACAGTACTTCTGACAAAGCAGACCAGAAGGAAGAATCTCTGGAGAAAGAAACCTCAGAAGGACAGACAGGCGTAGATGAAGAGACAGCAGCCAATGCAGTATCCGAGGAGGAGGCTGAGGCGGCAGGCTTTTCAGACCATGAAGAAAGCGCCGATGATCAGGAGGTTCCGGTGATGCAGAGGACACCTCACATGAAACCGAAGCTTCTGCAGACAGCTCCACAGACAGTACAGAGGATACAGACAGCGCAGACGGAGAATTTTCCGATGGTTCCGAGGATGCACAAATGGCAGGAACAACTGTGATCGATATCAGTCAGCAGCTGACAGGAACTCATCATGCTGCCATCACCGTAAAGGACTATGGCGAGATCGATGTAGAGCTGGATGCAGACACTGCACCCATCACAGTCACAAATTTTGTAAAGCTGGTACAGGACAATTTTTATGATGGTCTGACCTTCCACCGGATCATTGACGGATTTATGATCCAGGGCGGAGATCCAAACGGAGACGGAACCGGCGGAGCAGAGGACACCATCAAGGGCGAATTTTCCAGCAATGGAGTGAAGAACGATATTTCTCATGTAAGAGGAACCATTTCCATGGCACGCAGCACAGATCCGGACAGCGCAAGCTCAGTTCTTTATCGTACAGTCCGATTCCACACATCTGGATGGCGACTATGCTGCATTCGGACACGTGACCTCCGGGATGGACATCGTAGATCAGATCTGCAAGGATGCCAAGCCGACAGACGGCAACGGAACCATTGCAAAGGATCAGCAGCCGGTGATCGAGAGTATCCGTATGGTTGACTGACAGGAGGAACAGGGATGCTGAAAGGGAAAACAGTGCTTCTTGGTATCACAGGAAGTATTGCTGCGTACAAGATCGCATATCTGGCAAGTGCATTACATAAGCTTCATGCAGATGTTCATGTACTGATGACAGAGAATGCAACAAACTTTATCAATCCGATCACATTTGAAACACTGACCGGGAATAAATGTCTGGTGGATACCTTTGACCGGAACTTTCAGTTCCAGGTAGAGCACGTGTCCATTGCCAAGAAAGCAGATGTTGTGATGATCGCACCAGCCAGTGCAAACGTGATCGGAAAGCTGGCCAACGGCCTTGCGGACGATATGCTCACCACTACGGTAATGGCCTGCAGATGTCAGAAGATCCTCGCACCGGCCATGAATACCGCCATGTATGAGAATCCCGTGGTGCAGGACAATATCCGGAAGCTGAAAAACTACGGATATGAGGTGATCACACCGGCCAGCGGCTATCTGGCATGCGGGGACACCGGAGCCGGAAAAATGCCGGAGCCGGAAACCCTTCTGGAATATATCCTGAAGGAAGCCGCCTTCCAGAAAGACCTTGCCGGCAAAAAGCTCCTGGTAACGGCGGGACCCACCCAGGAGGCCATCGACCCGGTTCGCTGTCTCACCAACCATTCATCCGGAAAGATGGGATACGCCATTGCAAAAATGGCCATGCTCAGAGGAGCAGAGGTTACGCTGGTAAGCGGACCTACTGCCATTGAGCCGCCCCTTTTTGTAAAGGTGGTACCGGTAACATCCGCCAGAGATATGTTTGAAGCAGTCACCGGCTTAAGCGATGAACAGGACATCATCATCAAGGCTGCCGCAGTGGCAGACTACCGGCCGAAGCAGGTCAGCGAAGACAAGGTTAAGAAAAAAGACGATCAGGCTTCCATAGAGCTGGAGAGGACAGACGACATTCTGAAATATCTGGCCAGCACAAAAAGCAGGGCCAGTTCCTCTGCGGATTTTCCATGGAGACCAGAGACATGATCCGTAATTCCAGAGCCAAGCTTGAGAAGAAAAACCTGGACATGGTGGCAGCTAACAACCTGAAGGTAGAAGGAGCCGGATTCCAGGGAGATACCAATGTCCTGACGCTGATCACACAGGATGAAGAAGTGTCACTCCCGCTTATGAGCAAGGAGGATGCAGCCTTAAAGATCCTGGATAAGATCCTTCTGCTTACCACAAAGGCAGAAGCATAGCTACAGGGCCGGTCAGAGAGCCGGTTTTAACAACGAAAAGCGGAACAAAAAGATCACCGCTTTCCATCACCGTATTGTATCCGCAGAAAACGCCGGGAAATGCTGTATTTCCGGAAATATTCACAGAGCGGAACGGTAACAAGGAGGAGAAGAAATGAAAAACAACAGATTTACAACAGCGCAGCTTACATTACTGGGCCTGATGGCAGCGATCCTTCTGCTGATGGCCTACACACCACTGGGATATCTGAACATCGGGCCACTGGCCATTTCCTTTAACGTGATCCCGGTAGCCATCAGTGCAGTGGTCCTTGGCCCTGTGGGAGGAGCCGTGGCAGGAGCGATCTTCGGCCTCACCAGCTTTCTCCAGTGCATCGGAGTAGGCGGCTCCAGTGCAATGGGAGTTGTGCTTTTCGGTATCAATCCGGTATTTGCCTTTATCCAGCGCTTTATCCCACGTCTTCTGGACGGTATCTGCCTCGGATATATTTTTAAAGGCATGCGAAAAGTCAGCAATACCTATGTGGCATGTGCAGTAACCGGATTCTTTTCCGCATTCCTGAATACCCTGTTCTTCATGACAGCACTTGTAGGACTGTTTGGAAATACCGATTATGTAAAAAATCTGATGGGCGGTCATAACATCATCATCGGCTGCTGTCTCATGGTAGGGATCAACGCAGTATGCGAAATGATTTCCTCCACAGTGATCACAGGAGCAGTGGGAGCCGCACTTTTCAAGGCGCATCTGATCCCATCCGCACAGATCAGCCGTGAGAAGACAAAAGCATAAAGACGGGGAAAATAAAATTATGATTTTAGCAATAGATATTGGAAATACCAACATAGTCGTGGGCTGCATCGATGACCAAAAAACATATTTCATCGAGAGACTTGCTACCGTAAGGACAAAAACAGAACTGGAATATGCCGTAGACCTGAAAACCTTACTGGAGATCTACCACATCAAAAAGGCAGACATAGAAGGCTGTATCATTTCATCTGTAGTCCCGCAGATCACCAACATTGCCAAGCTGGCAGCAGAAAAGATCCTCAAAAAAGAAGTTATGGTCCTGGGACCTGGAGTAAAAACAGGTCTGAACATCATGATGGACAACCCCGGACAGCTGGGTGCGGATCTTGTGGCGGACGCTGTGGCAGGATTAAATGAATATCCGGTTCCGTTTATTGTGATCGATATGGGAACCGCCACTACAGTCTCGGTTGTCAACAGCAAAAAGCAATACATTGGCGGAATGATCCTTCCTGGCATCGGAATATCCCTGGATGCACTGACAGCCAGAGCATCCCAGCTCAGCGGGATCAGCATCGATGCCCCGAAGCATGTGATCGGGCGCAATACCATCGAATGCATGAAAAGCGGCGTGCTCTACAGCAACGCAGCAGCAATCGACGGGATCATTGACCGGGTGGAAGAAGAGCTTGGTGAGAAAACAACCGTGATCGCAACAGGCGGTCTTGCAAAAAAGATCATTTCTCACTGTAAGAAAGAAATCATTCTGGATGAGGACCTTCTGCTCAAAGGACTCCTTGTGATCTACAAAAAAATCAATAAAAAAATCAGCTGCCGGTGCAGGAAACACCTACCGGACAGCTGATTTTTTACTGTGAAAATGCTCTGCGGAAATCCTCAGGCACAGGCGCCAGGAAGCACATAGGCTCCCCGGTGATGGGGTGGGCAAATTCCAGCTGGAAGGAATGCAGGGCCTGGCGTCCGATCCGGTCAAAAACCGGATGATACAGAAAATCCCCCGGCAGCGGACAGCCGATATATTTCATATGCACCCGGATCTGATGAGTCCGCCCCGTATCCAGATGCAGCTCCACAAGAGCATATCCATTGCTGACTGCAAGACGCTCATAATGAGTCACGGCAGCCTCCCCACGCTCAAAATTAACCTCCCTTGTGATCACAGAAGCATCCATTCTCGCAACAGGAGCGGAGATCGTCCCCCTTTCCGGCGGGATCCCGTCAGTAAGTGCAAGATAGGTACGACGGATCTGGCGCTGCTTCATCTGGGCGGAGAGAAGAGCCCCGCTCAGAGGGTTCTTGGCCAGCACCAGTACCCCTGTGGTATCCCTGTCCAGCCGGTTGATGCAGCGGTAGACAAAAGCTTTCCCCTGCTGCTTATAATACCAGGCAACACCGTTGGCAAGCGTATTTTCGTAGTTCCCGGCAGAGGGATGCACAGGCATATCAGCAGGCTTGTTCAGCACCAGGATATCCTCATCCTCATACAGGATATCCAAAGGCAGCGGCACCGGAATAATGGAAGACTCCGATCCGTCCCCGGCCTCCTCCGGAACAAGGATCCGAAGAACATCCCCCTCCCTCAGGACTGTTCTGCCAAAAGCCGGCTGCCCGTTTAGCAGGATCGCCTGCTCCGCCCGCTTCATAGTAGTCAATATATGTTTGGAAAAACCCTTCTTCCGAAGAAACCCAAGAACATTTTCCCCGGACTCCCCGGTTGAGATTGTATAGGTAATAATTCTCTCCATAGAAAAAAATCCTTTTCTGAAATTTGGCAGGCCAAAAGCCAAAACGCGCGGCCTGCGGGTATAGTATAGCATTTGGGGAGGGAAATGTCGATTAGGCATAAAAAAAGAGCTGGTACAAGAGGAAATATCCTTGGACAGCTCGTGGATTATGGGATTTGTGTTGCTTATTATCTTCATTAGTCACAGACCAAAAAAGATATATTTTACAGCCATATGTAAGGATACCATTGATATTTTCCTTTGTCAAGGCGTGCCAAAGACATGAAGCATGCTAATAATGTCGTTTTTTAAGCATCATATGCAGTCATTTTTTATCAAAAAGTGAATAAACAGTCTGATAATCATCGAAATCTAACATTAGTGGTCACAAAAAGTGGTCACTTTTTTCTTGCGTAAATCCGCGTAAAATCAATACTTTTCAAGCTTTTTTCCTTTTTCTTTCCAATTATTAGTGGTCAAAATCGTGGTCAACTGTGCCCAAAAAAAGCAGCATTTAACAGTGTTTCAAGCTCTTTTTCGCTAATGAAGATATTAAGCGATACCTGACAGCAGAAAGAGATGCCATGAAAACAGGATACAGTATCAAAACATGGAAAATGCGGCTCTTTTGTCCGGAAAAGCAGATGATCGAAACAACTGAAGCCCTGTATCAGGAAGCCGTAGCCTTTTACTATGAGCTTCTGAAAGAAAGAGAAGAGCTCTGGGCCGAAAATCTGCTGACCATCCAGGGACATCTGGAAAAACTCACTGTTCCCGGAAGAGACGGAAGAGAACCAAAGTACATCCCGCCAGGCGGAAAGCTCCCCGTTTACTTTCGGAGATCTGCCATGAACAAAGCTACAATGGCAGTAAAGACCGCAGCAAGCGCTGAAAGCTTCCCCGAAAAGATCGATGCCAATATCACCTTTTTCAAGGGAATGTACAGAGACCTGACAGACACCTCCGTAGTGCTGAAGCTCTGGAACGGAAAGAAATGGATCTGGGTATCCTGCGGACTTACAGGACGTCCCTTCCCAAAGGAAGCAGCGCTCCTTTCACCGACACTGGTCCATGAGGAAAAATGGCTCATGTTCCATGTCCCTGTCAAGCAGGAAAACTCCGATGCCCGGACAGCAAAAGAACGAATGCAGGAAGGCGCCAGAGTATGCAGCGTCCGCTTTACCAATACGGACAGCTTTGCAGTATGCACAGTTCTGGATGAAGGATCCAGACAGCTGGCTGTAAAAAACTGCAGAGGCGGAAATGCATACCGACATCATTGCAAAGCTTTGCTGAAAAAAGTAGAAGCATCCAGGGCATTTACCGATAAAGACAACGTCAGTCAGCCAAACAGGAAATATTACATGCATCTCAAGCACCTGAATGAACATTATGCACATCAGGTCAGCAAGGAGATCATAGATTTCTGCAAAGAAAATCACACCGGGATACTGGTACTGCCGGAGTATGATGAAAATTTTTCCAGGATATCCATGTATAGAAGCGGCAATTATTCGCCTCTTCACTTAAGTATCCGCATCCGGAATTATCTGAAATACAAAGCCTGGGCAGAAGGAATCCTGGTACTAGAGCTGCGCGCCGACGGAACAGAAAAGCAATGTTCCATCTGCGGAGCCACCGGAAAAAAACAGGGCAGCATATTCATCTGCCAGAACGGCCATCAGGTCAACCGCTTCCTGAACGGTGCCCGAAACCTGGGCCGCAAATGCCAGGAAAGCTTCCGGAAAAACAACAAACCAAGTTAATAAGCGGCAGAAATGCCTCTTATATATAAATGCTGAGTGATCAGCAAGAGAGGGAGCGCCAGTGACGCCTCCTTTCCGGTTGAATACCGCCAGGCGGCCCAACGCAGGCGTCGCCGAAGAACTGTGCCTTTGTGGTGCGGGGTGTATTCGAAGTTATAAGAATGTGAAATGTTATGAAAGAATTTCTGTGGATAAATGAATGTCGCAGGAGTAATAATCACTATATTTTTTAGGGAGAGCTCGCGTATTGCAATGCTAATAAAGATAGATCAGACACTGTGTGGCAGAGTTGGTTTGTTGTAAGGGTGGGGCATATATGCGAGTTTTTTATGTTACATATGACCATACTACTCGGAACATAGATGCGTATGTACATAGATATAATAGGTATCTTTCAATGAGAAGAGATTCGGTAAGGAAAATACTATGAAAAATATAAAATCACGGTTGCGGGTACTTATTATGTAAATGAGTTTATCATTTAAACACAAAATTACTGTTGAGTATATTATATGAGCTTTTAATGCCCATATTTTAATAGTTTGTTGAATCTTATGAGGAATGGCTAGAGCGAGTAGTAGAAAGAGAATTCTTTTGGGGAGATGTATATGTATACATAGATAAAACACCTTTTGAGTAAATTAGGTCCAAAGAAGATAAGAGGAATAAATATTATGAACGTTAAGAAAGAATATGAGTATTGGTTGACAAATGCGAAGGCAGATGCTGACATTGTCGCTGAATTGGAAATAATGGATGATGCAAAAATCGAAGATGCATTCTATCGTAATCTTGCTTTTGGCACCGGTGGTTTACGAGGTGTTATCGGTGCAGGTACCAACCGTATGAATATCTACACGGTGGCAAAGGCTTCTCAGGGATTGGCCGATTACTTGAAAAAAAATTTGTGAAGCCGTCTGTGGCTATCGGTTACGATAGCCGAATCAAGAGTGATGTGTTTGCGAAAGTCGCTGCAAGTGTATTTGTAGCTAATGATATTAAGGTTAGTATCTGGCCTACTTTGATGCCAGTGCCGATGGTATCCTTTGCTACACGTTATCTTCATACCTCTGCGAGTGTTATGGTTACAGCTTCCCATAATCCTAGTAAATATAACGGATATAAAGTCTATGGTGCTGACGGTTGTCAGATTACGACTGAAGCAGCAATTGAAATTTTAGCTGAGATTGAAAAATTGGATATTTTTGGAGATGTTAAGACTAGTGATTTTGAAACGGGCGTGTTAAATGGCAATATCCAGTACATTCCAGATGAGGTCTATACAGCTTTTGTAGAGCAAGTTAAGAATCAATCTGTTTTGTTTGGTGAAAAAATTAATAAGAACGTAGCCATTGTGTACAGTCCACTGAACGGCACTGGCCTAAATCCTGTCATGCGTATATTGAAAGAAACGGGATACACCAATATTACTGTGGTTAAAGAGCAGGAGAAGCCGAATGGCAATTTCCCGACTTGCCCATATCCAAATCCAGAAATCAAGGAAGCAATGGTACTTGGCATAGAATATGCAAAGAAGTGCAATGCAGACCTGTTGCTAGCGACCGATCCGGACTGCGATCGCGTAGGAATTGCTGTCAAGAATAAGACAGGTAGATATGAACTGCTGACTGGTAACCAGACAGGTATGTTGTTACTGGACTATATATGTAGCCAGCGTATGAAGCACGGCAAGATGCCTGCTGATCCTGTTATGGTTAAAACTATCGTCACGATGGACATGGGGGAACAGATTGCTTCTCATTACGGTCTGCGCACCATTAATGTTCTGACTGGATTCAAATTTATCGGTGAACAGATAGGTAAACTAGAACAGCAGGCAAAGTTGATAGCTATGTATTTGGTTTTGAAGAAAGCTATGGATACTTGACAGGTTCCTACGTTCGCGACAAGGACGGTGTGGACGGCGCCTATATGATTTGCGAGATGTTCAGTTACTATGCTACTAAGGGCATAAATCTGTTAGACAGGTTGAACGATTTGTACAAGTTCTATGGCTATTGCCTGAATACCTTGCATAGCTATAAGTTTGATGGCAGTGCTGGTTTTGCTAAGATGCAGAGTATTATGCAGATATTCCGTAGAGATATTAAGAAATTTGGCGGTAAGAAAGTAGTTAAATTACTAGACTATGAACTTGGTTTGGATGGTCTGCCGAAGTCAAATGTGCTTAAGTTTTTGCTGGAAGACAATTGTTCCATCGTGGTGCGGCCTTCCGGTACCGAGCCTAAGCTTAAGATATATATTTCTGTCAGTACAGAGAATAAGGAGTCAGCTGAAAAGGTAGAAGCAGAGATTTGTATGAGTGCTGAAGAGTACTTGAAATAATGAGTAGAGGAGAAATCTAAAATGAATATTATTTTACTTTCTGGTGGTTCAGGTAAGCGTCTTTGGCCTCTTTCCAACGATGTGCGTAGCAAACAGTTTATCAAACTGTTCAAGAATAATGACGAGTATGAGTCAATGTTACAGCGCGTTTATCGTCAGATACCACTGTGGATGTTGACGCAAAGATTACCATTGCGACTAGTAAATCACAGGCAAGTACTATTAAGAATCAGTTAGGTGAAAAGGTATCTATCTGCGTTGAGCCTTGCCGACGAGATACTTTCCCGGCCATTGCATTGGCTGCAGCGTATCTCCATGATGAACTTGGCATTGATGAAAATGAAGCTGTTGTTGTATGCCCAGTAGACCCATATGTAGATAGTACTTATTACGAAACAGTTCAATCCTTGCAGAAATTGGTAGAACAAGGAGATGCGAATTTAGTTTTGATGGGTATTGAGCCGACATATCCCAGTGAGAAATATGGTTATATTATTCCGGAAAGTGGCGAGAATGTTAGTAAAGTTAAAGAGTTTAAGGAAAAGCCAGATATGGAAATTGCTAAGAAGTATTTGGCACAGAATGCATTATGGAATGCTGGTATCTTTGCATTCAAACTAGATTATTTGTTGGACAAAGCTCATAGCATGATTGATTTTGTGGATTATCGTGATTTATTCAATAAGTATGATACTTTAGCTAAAATTAGTTTTGACTATGCTGTTGTTCGAGAAAGAGTCTAGTATTCAGGTCCTGCGTTACAGCGGTAACTGGAGGGATGTAGGTACATGGAACATGATGGCCGAGGTTATGACAGATAGAACCATGGGTCGAGTAATACTGGATGAGACTTGTGAGAATACTAATGTGGTAAATGAGTTGAATATTCCTATCCTCTGTATGGGATGTAAAGATATGATTATTGCAGCCAGTGGTGACGGTATTCTGATATCCGATAAAGAACGAAGTGGTTACATGAAACCGTATGTTGAAAAAATTGAAACTGAAGCAATGTTTGCTGAAAAGTCTTGGGGTACCTATACGGTTATTGATGTGCAACCTGGTTCTATGACTGTTAAAGTTTCTATGAGAGCTGGTGAACATATGACTTACCATATGCATAACTGTCGTGAGGAAGTATGGACGGTTGTATCTGGCAAAGGTAAGGCTATTGTAGATGGTATGGAGCAATTACTTCAAATAGGTGATGTTATTACAATTGCAGCTGGCTGCAAACATACAGTTGAAGCTATTACCACATTGGATATGATTGAAATTCAGCTTGGTAAAGAAATTAGCGTTCTGGATAAGATTAAATTTTCAGTGGAATAAAAATAGCGGGAGATAACGAAATGGAAATCATGAAATTGATTCCAACGGGTAAAGATTATTTGTGGGGCGGCACTCGACTTAGAGAAGAATATGGTAAAAAAATTGATTTAACACCGTTGGCAGAAACGTGGGAGTGTTCAGTTCATCCGGATGGTCCTAGCTATGTTGCAAATACTACTTTTAAAGGTCGGACATTGGTTGAAATTTTGAAAGAGCATCCAGAATATCTTGGAACAAAAGTAAAAAACGGTGAGTTGCCGATTTTGGTGAAGTTTATTGATGCTAAAAAAGATTTGTCAGTGCAAGTTCATCCTAGTGATGAATATGCAAGAGAATATGAGATGGATAATGGAAAGACTGAAATGTGGTATGTTATTGACGCAGATGAAGATGCACACATAATCTACGGGTTTCAGCATGAGGTGACTGAAGAAATTCTTCGAAAAGCTATTAGGACTGGAACATTAGATAAACATTTGCAAAAAGTTTCAGTTCACAAAGGGGACACCTATTTAGTTCCAGCAGGCACTGTGCATGGTATTGGAAAAGGTGTTCTGATTGCAGAAATCCAAGAAAGTTCTAATGTAACATATCGCGTTTATGATTATGATCGAGTGGACAAAAATGGTAGAAAACGAGAACTGCATTTTGATAAGGCAGTGAAGGTTATGAGTATGAATGTTGCATCGGATGTTAGCCATAAACCTAAATTGGTACAATATTATCCTGGATCTTCACGTGAATTACTTTGCCGTTGTCAATACTTTGAAATAGAAAGAATACAAATCACTAAGAATTTTATATTTTCTGTCATGGAAACATCTTTTCAAGTGTTAATGTGCTTAGGTGGATGTGGAGAAGTACAGAAAATAGATAAGGACCGAAAAACGATGCGATTTAGTAAAGGTGAAACATTATTTCTACCAGCTGGATTGGGAAGGTGTCAAATAATTGGCAATGTTGAGATGCTTAAAGTTCGGTGTTGATTTACGATGGGAGGAATAGAAATGAGAAAAATATTACATATATCAAAGTATTATTACCCTTTTTCAGGGGGTACCGAACAAATTGCTAGAGATGTAGTTTTGTCATTGAAAAACGAATATATTCAGAAAGTTATAGCATTCAATGACGAAAAAAAAGATAAGATTGATAATGTAGACGGTATAGAAGTTGTGAAATGTGGCTGTTTCACTAAAATTGCTGCTCAATCATTATCGATTTCTTATGAAAGAAATTTACATAATTTAATGGAAGATTTCAATCCAGATATTGTTGTATTTCATTATCCAAATCCGTTTGTTGCAGCTTTATTGTTAAGGGAATTAAAAAAATCTAAAGCTAAGCTTGTTTTATATTGGCATCTTGATATTGTTCGCCAAAAATACTTAAAACTGTTATTTACTTCACAAAATAAGAGCTTACTTGCTCGTGCGGATAAAATTATTGCCACATCACCAAATTATATCGAGGGTAGTAAATGGCTTCAGTCAGTGAAAACTAAATGTATCCTGACAGATGATAAGGAAGATGCTGTCAATCTGATTCCACAAAAAGAAAGCTACTTTAAACATCCTGTTTTTGCGGAAAGAGTCATACCTGATTATAGTTTACTGAAACAGAAGATGACATTGGAAA
>ENA-OQHY01000737-OQHY01000737.1-human-gut-metagenome-genome-assembly--contig:-NODE-737-length-17024-cov-1.791028_pt1 | contig 17024 bp, 22 predicted proteins | sample MGYA00242570_ERZ504733 | MGnify/ENA primary metagenome ERZ504733 (study PRJEB26092, sample SAMD00036219) | human gut metagenome | host: Homo sapiens | study: EMG produced TPA metagenomics assembly of...
CCAAGGGCAAGCACAATCAATCCGTCGGCCAAACCGATTGCACCGTTTGAAATCCAGCATAATAATAACAGTGCAGTTCCAGGCAGAACGGAAAGAAAAATTGCGGGAAGGGCGGGAAAACCGGAAGTAAGAGAAGTCTGCATTTTGGAAAAAATCGGAATTGAAATCCACTGATACTGAATACAGAAATAAAAGATTCCGGTTATAAGAAAAAGTAAAATTTTCCAAAGGGAGACGCAATTGGTCTTTGAAATCTTCCAAATCCCATAAAAGCTAAAAAAAATAAGAACAGCGATTTTGATTTGCATAGATTTAATGACCTCCATTTCGTTGTGAGCATCGGGAACATAGATGTAGATTTTGTAGTTCGGATTTCTTGATAAGCCTTACGTGACGGGTCAATCCGCCACAAGAAGAACTGCTGTGATAACGGTTTCCGCTTTGCGTAATATAAAAAGTGTTCTGGTTAGAAGAGGAGCGGACACAGCGCTCACAGATGGTATTTTTCTCCATAAACATTGCGAAGAGAAGAAAGATTGGATTTTGAAGCAGTTGTAACAGAAAGAGAAAGATAAGTACAATCGGAAAAGGTATGATAGACACCTTGATAATCGGTCACATAAACCATTTCTTCGGAACCAGAAGTATCCATATCGGTATTGTTGGAATCATAGCCAGTCCATGCATGAACAGAAGATACGATGGTAACAGGAATTGGCTGAAGTGGAATCAGAGCGACAGGGCTTTTGTATAAAAAAGAGGCTTTTAAGGTAATCCGTCCATTTTGGTAAGAGGACATCAAAAGAGAGATGCCATTTTTATGTCCCAAAATCTGGGGCAGAGCTTCTTCTTTCAGTGCGTTGGAAAGCTGAGTTTTTGCATAAGCGATGCATAGGGCACTGGAAACTGCGCCGACAGGAGAAGATTCATCGTCAGATTCGCAGTAAGCATACATTCCGAGTTCCCGGCTGCTTTGGCTAAGAGATGCTTGAATGACTGACTGAATCCGATATAAATCAAGAAATAAAACAAGGATTACAATAGTCAGGAAGAAGAATGGAAAGACAAATGCACTTTCTACAGTCAGGCTTGCAGAGGGCTGAAGAGAGTATTTTTCCTTTCGTGTTGATTTTAAATAGTTTGATTTTAAATTAAGCCTGTCAGTTCTATTTACAGAGTCGTTTATCTTATCCATAGATCCTCCTGGAATGTATATATCCTCGAAGTCTTTTGGTATTTGACCGAATCAAAAGTTCCTGGATTTTAATTGCGAATATCCACTTGACTTTTGTGAGAATACATGAGTGTAAAAAGGGTTATCGGTTACATATCATACCCGTAAGTGCGTACAGCACTCCAGGTTTTCTGTTGCGGACCTGTAAAAATTGTTTCTGTCTCCAGGCTTTCAATGCAGGAATCCATGTAAAATGAAGAACGTTTTGGAAGTGTTCGAATATTCTGTTCAATCATATCCATGCATCGAAATGCCTGTGTCTGTTCAGAAGAAGAATACAAAAGAAGATGCAGATAATTTTGATAATTAAGCCCGGAATGGGAGCGAATGGTATCGCTTTGGAGAAGAGTGAAAATCTGTCCAATCTGTGAGAGATTTAGCTGCCAGCTTTCAGTCGATTTAATTGCCGGAACACTGCCTCCAAGCATGAGCTGTCTTACATCAAGCAGGCTTTCGGCATAAGCCCATCCGGCAATAATAAGTGCTTCTGCGATTGCCATGCCCTCTGGAATTAAAAGAAGGGAACATAAGGCAGCAGCGGTCATAGCCGCTTCTTCTCGTTTTTGAGGGTTAGTATAAAGATACACACAATTGGCCGCTTCACGAATGGCAATCAGCCGGTGGACGGTTGCTTTTAGGTTTTCTTCATCGGAAGCACGACCACCGATTATGTATTCAGCTTCATAACTTAGGGCATGTCCGTCTTTTTCGGTGATATAATTTCCAAGTTTGTCCATAACATAAGCCTGCATTAATAATTTACCGGAATCGCTGTTCTGACTTGAAGAGTGCCCATGCCTTTTTGAAGTGTGCGGTGAGAGAGTGTATCTGTAAGAGAAATTTCTTTTTGGGAACCTGCCGGTCTGAGGGCAGTACCAGACCAAGGATGCCAAGTTCACGCAATCGTTTTAAGATGGCGATAGGATTATTGGTTTCCGTAAATGCGGGAGGGTGTTCTTCTGCTTCTGTGACATCAAATTCCATGTCTGGTAGTCCCTGTTCTTTTTGTTCTTCCTGATTTTTAAGGGTAGAGTCCGTCTGTTCAAGGAAATCTCTTAAAGAAGAGATGGCTTGTGTTCCAAGTTGATTTTTAACAGCCCGGGAGACCTGCCCCATAAAAGAACGTGCATTTTCATCCGTAGAAAGCACATACCCGGTGATTGCACAACTTTGAATCTGACATCTGGTAAGACTTGTTTCAAGTGTGGCTTCATAAAAGATTCCATTTGCCGGACGATAAAGGAAGGATTAACTTGACTGCTTCCGTAGCCGGCATCAAGGTAGAATAAATCATAAGAATCTAATAAATCCTTATCATATTGGGCGAAAATAGAATAAATACCGGTATCGGCTGCATGCATTGCCTGAATCCGTCCTGCCTGAGTTCGGGCAAGCTGAATACCCGAGAGGAGAAGAGAGAGTAGGATAGAAAAAACCAGGCACATCGTAATCGTCATACTTCCTCTGCATTTCTTCACAGATAAATCCTCCTGTTAAATAGAACTGCTTTGTTTTGTTATTTTGTCTAAGAGTGATTGAATCAAAGAATTGAGCTGATTTTTGAAAATAATGACAAGTCCGATTAAAACAACCAAAATCAGTACAATTTCAATAACAGTTACGCCTGATTCATCTTCCAGAAAAAGTTTTAGTAAATTCTGTTTCATAAGTCTCACCTCCTTTCTAAGGAAAATGTGTGTTTGACTTTAATGGTTAAATAAATCAGGTAAAATCTAAAAATATAGATAAATCGATTAGGTAAAACTTAGAAATGCGGGAAGCATTAGAAGTGCCAGAACGATTACAAGCTGTAAAAGCATGGGAAAGAGAAGTTTTGTCTGTGCTTCTTCTCCGAGAATCCGTGCTTTTCGTTTGCGATTTTCAAGGGCGTCCGTGACCTCTTTCTCTAAGAGCAGGAGAGTATTTTGATTTCCTTTTTTTAGGTTTTGAATTAAAAGTACAGATAAAATTTTGTATTCCGGACAGGGACAGCGGCTGCCAAAATTTTCATAAGCACGAGGCTGTGACAGTCCACCTTTTAATTCATGACAGGTCTCTAAAAGTGCTTCGTAAGCAGGACGTTTGGGCAGATTTTGACTCCGGTAATTTTTCTGATAATCGTCTGCAATTTTTCAAGACTTGCACGTATCGTAAGACCGGCATGCAAAAACAACAGCAGTTTACTGACAATATCGGGATAATCTCTTTGCATCAGTACTTTTTGCTTTTCTATTTTTTCTTGTTCTTTTTGCCGTTTCAATGGAAGAAGTAAGAAACCGAGCAAGCTGAAGAAGATACAGACAAAAAGACCAGTCTTTGCGGGTTCTTTATAAAAGAATAGATGCTGCCCGTCAATTGAATCAGGAAGAGCAAGGGTCGGATTGCTTGAAGAATCATTTGTAACTGCTTTTTGAATGGAGGCATTTAATGATTTTTCTTTGCTTAATTTTTCAGGATAAACATAAAGCTCTTTCTGCCATGAAAGCGTCTCTTCTTCAAGCGAAAGCTGACAGCGAAGCATAACGGAAGCACCCTTAGAAGGAACATCTTCTCCGATAGCACCGGTATAATCGAGTATTTTAGGGTCAGAGGTTGTCCAAAAAAGCGAACAGGACAATCAAGGAAGAGATTCGGGAAGAGAAAGCGGTGTATGAATGGAAGAAAAGCTCTTTATTTTTTCCAAGAATGGAAGAATCCAGTTTTTTTGAGGCTTCATCTAAAAGAGTCTGTGATTCCTCTTTGCTGTAGGTTTTGGATGGAACTTTCAGTGTAATATGGTGTGTTTTTCCATCGTCTGTCTGAAATTTCAGGGATTCTTCGTGAGTGCTTTCATTGTATTCGCTACGTTTTAAATCAGTAACAATATCGGGATGTCTGCTCTGCCATAATCCAAGAGAAATTCCCAGAAGGTTTCCAAAGAGAATCAGAAAAATACTGACTCGCAGCAGGGTTTGTTCCTTTGCATCTTTTAGGGTTGGTTTCAAGTTTGCTTTAGGTTTTAATTTTGCTTTAGAGTTTAATTTTGTTTTAGAGTTTAGTTTCGTTTTAGATTTCAATTTGAACCATCCTCCTGCCAAAGAAAAATGCTGTCAGGTACAAAATCAGGCAGATTGTCATGATACAGACTCCGGCTATATTGTGATAGAGAACATCAAGAAAGCTGGAGAGGTAAGGCGCATATAAAGAATAATTCCGGCGGGCATAAGACTCATAAAGGTATGTTCCATTTTTTTTGCAGAAAGCAGAGAGTCAATTTCTTTTTTGACGTCAATTTTTTCTTCGATGATGCGTGCACTTTTTTCCAAAGTTTCCCGAAGATTTCCACCCGTTCGTTTTGCCTGCGCAATAATCTCAGAAAAGTTACGGATATCTTCTACCTGACTTTTTTTTACCAAGTTCATAAAATAATTTTTCTACCGGAACACTGAGAAGCATCTGAGATTCCATGTAAGATAATTCAAGAACCATTTCGCTGGAAGTTCCGTAAATACGCATTAAATCTTTTTTTTGCTTCCGAAACTGCATTTTCAAGAGAATAGCCGGCAGAAACAGCGGCATCAATAGAATTTAATGCATCCCGAAACTGATGATAAAGCCGTTTTCGTTTCTCATAAAGAAGCTGTTTTTTCTTAAAAGGAAGACACAGAAAACAAAAGGGCAGAAGAAGAAAAAAAGAAATCACGTTTCGGTAGCATAAGTCATTGACAAGGAAGCACAAAATCAGAGAGAAGACCGAATACTGAATCCGTTCTCGAAGAGAAAAGGTATAATGGTCATAAGATAGTTTCACATAAGAGGGTTTCATAAGAAATTCCTGCCCTTTCTAATTTTTCAGTGTGTTTCAGATGATTTTTAAAGACAAGCCCCTGTTCTTCTTCATAACAGAAAATAGGATTTAACTGTACTTCTCCGTTTTTTAGTCCATCCAGTTCAGAGATTTCTAACACTTTACGGCTTTTGTCACGCAGACGTCCCAGATGAATAAAAAGGTCAAAGCCTGAGACAATCTGACGGCGGATGGCAGTAATCGGCATATTCAAGTGAACCAGCACAAGGGTTTCAAGTCTGCTGACCATATCGGCACAGCTGTTTGCATGAATGGTAGAAAGGCTGCCTTCTGAACCAACATTGACTGCCTGAAGCAGTTCGCTTGCTTCGCTTCTGACTTCACCGACAATAATCCGGTCGGGTCTCATTCTAAGTGCCGTTTTTAATAAGTCAGCAGTTGTGATTTCCTGTGAATCCTCGATATTTGCCATTCGACATTCAAGACGGACAAGGTTTGGGATTCCCTGGATTTGAAGCTCAGCATTATCTTCAATGGTGATAATGCGTTCATCTTTTGGAATATAAGCGGAAAGTGCATTTAAAAAAGTCGTTTTTCCGGCTCCGGTTCCACCGCCGATTAAAATAGTATAACGTGCTTTTACCAGAGGGAGCAAAAAAGATAATACCTGTTTGGTAATACTTTGCTTTTCGAGCAGAGTTTTCATTGTGATGGCTTCTTTAGGAAATTGTCGAATGGTTAAAATCGGACCATCCACAGAAACCGGCGGAATGACTGCATTGACACGGGCACCGTTTTCTAGTCTTGCATCCACAATCGGATGCAGGGTATTAATGACACGGTTACAGCGGGCAACAATCTGTTGAATTACATCTTCAAGTTTTCCACTTGAAGTAAAAGTCTTATTCCATGTAATCAAGTGTCCTTCCCGTTCAATAAAAATTTTGTCCCATCCGTTTACCATAATTTCGGTAATGCTGGTATCTTCGAGAAGTTCTTGAAGTACATCGAGTTTTCGGATGGAGCGAAATAACTCTTTTCTAAGATTGGCTTTTTCATTGAGGCTCAGACCGTAGTTTGAGCCCTCCTGCAAAAGCAGTTCGTCAATTTTTTCGAGAATTTCTTCATCATCGGATTCCCATAAAGAATTTAACTGCTCAAAAAGCTGATTTTGTAAGGTTAAAAAACAATCCATAACTATGTCTCCTTTGAAAACTTAAAAAATTGAAAAAAGAAAAGATAAGCTATAAAAGATAAAAAGCTGATTGAAATTAAAAGAGAAAATCAAAGGTATCCGGCTTTGGAAGTTCGTATTTTACGGCATCACCAAATACACCGGATAAAAAAGAATCTGGAAAATGAGAACTATCAGGAGGGGGAAGAAAACAAGAATGAGTTTTTTCTAAAATGAGTTCCTGTTTTGTGTTCGTTAAATAGGCTTTATACTGTTCTGATTTTGCCATAGAAACAGGTTCTTTTAAATTAGGCAGAAACAAGGTATTACATTCAGAAAAAACAGGAAAGACAGCAGAAAGATTTGGACCAAAATCGAGAACCAGAGTCTGATAGGGATTTTCTTCCATAGCAAAAAGAGCGAAGAGCGCTTCACAGTCGGCGGAAGTAAGATTCCAGATATCCTGCGGAACACAGACAGGAGGGAGATAATGAAGCGATCCATTTTTTGAATCAGTGAAGCAAGAAACGCAAAAGGATTTTCTTTTTTGTGGCGCAGCAGATAAAAAAAGGTCGCCGATGGTGTAAGCGGTGTTATTAGAAAGAAAATAAGACAGACCGGAACAGGATTCAAAGCTGATAAAAAGAGTTGGATTTTTTTCGGAAAGAAACTGGGAAGCTGCAAGTGCAAATGCAGTTTTTCCACAGCGTGCAACCGGAGAATAGATGCCGATGAGTGTCAGGTTTTGCGCAGCAGAAGTTGTTGAATGTTCTATTGTTAAGAAAATCTGATTGGAACAAAGTTTCATTAAGTCCTGAAAAAGCTGACTGCATGGTTGATACTTAAAAAGACAGGGCAGGTTTTTCTTATAAGAGAGATTTTCTTCAGAAAGTAGAATCAAAGTTTCAGAAAATAGAGAAATAAGCTGTGGTGTCAGCATGGCTTCTGTGGTAAGAAGCATGGAAATTGAATGGTCAGAATGAAACGTAAGAAGTTTTTCGAGAGAAGTAAAGGGGAGAAACTCTAAAGAAAGAGTGCAGTTTTGTTGAAAGCCAGAACAGAGACGACAGATAAAATCTTCGTTAGAATCGTAAAGTGCAATGATTTTTTTGGTCATAAACAAAATCCTCCAATTAAGAGCAGGGTGGCAAGAAAAATGGGAACTGTAAAATGAAAATGTTCAGGACGATTTCCGGATTTCATATAGGGATAAATTTGTTTTTTTGGAAAAAATAATCGGAGACATAAGAAAAGAAATAAGAAATTCGTTCTAAGAAATAGGCAGAGCTTAAAAACAGCAGGCAGGAAATCAATGCGCCGATGAAGAATGAAAAAGCAATCAAGGAAAAAATGTCGGAAAAATTGAGAAAAATTCCAAGCGTAACCAAAAGCTTAAATCTCCAGCCCCATTGCGTGAAAAATAAACAGTGGAAATAAAATCAGGATGGGAAGAAAAAAATTTTTCAGGGAGAAAAGCAGACCAAAAAAGCCGTTTTGAAATATCTGATAAGAGAAACCCAGAAGAATACCAAGAAAAATCCAGAGATTTGGAACTTTTTGCAAGAATAAATCACAGCAGAGAGCTCCGGCAGATAAAAAAAGCAGAAATTGAGCCTGTAAAGGCATAAATATACCAGTCCTTTCTGAGAAAATTGGTAAAAATAATGGAAAAATCATGAAAATAAGGAATAAAAATGACTTCGACGAAGTGAACTAAGAATTTAAGATGTGAATGATTATATACTTTATTTCGCCCAATGTCCAGTTAAAATGACATAAAAAAAAGATTTTTGTTAAGACTTCACAAATTACTATTTGCAATAAGTGTCATTTTCAGTTAAAATAGATGTTATACAATTAGGTGGACAAAAAGTCCATTGCTGAAGGAGAATAGCCATGGGTGTAATTGTATTTTTAGGTGACAGTATTACAGATGCGGGGAGAACCACCTCTTGCCCGCCGCTTGGGAATGGGTATGTAAAGGGATTTGCAGACTCTGTCAGTCAGAATTGGAATGTTTTAAATCAGGGAGTTGATGGTTACATTACGGAACGAATTGCAGAAGACCTGCATAAGGACTGTATTGCGTTTCATCCGAATTATGTAAGTATCCTTGTAGGAATTAACGATGTAGGACTGATAGCAGAAGCCGATACAACAGAGCATGAAAAATTGTATATGTTGGAAGAGAGTATTCGTGCTTATCACGAAATGTTATTTGATTTATCCCGAGAGACGCAGGCAGAAATCATCACACTGGAGCCGTTTATTTTCCCAAAAGATGGAAAATATGAAAATTGGGTGCCTTGGCAGAAAAAGATGTCAAAGAATATTAGAAAACTGGCGCGTAATTACCACGCAAGATTTATTTCGGTTCAAGAACCTCTTAATCGCGAGATTGAAAGATTGGGACATGATGCCATCACCACAGATTGTATTCATCTGACCGCAAAAGGTCATGAAATTCTGGCAAAGATTGTCAGAGATGGATTTGGACTTTAAAACAAGGGAGAGAGTATCGTTGGTTAAAATACTCTCTCCCTTGTTTTAATACAATTCCCGGAAAAATTTCTGAACCAAATCAAATCGGCTTGTCATTCCGGCAAGCATGGCATCTAAGATAACCAGGGCAGTCATACATTCTACTACAACAACCGCTCTTGGAACGATAATCGGGTCATGGCGTCCTTTGATTGAGATATCCAGATTTTCGCCGGTTCTTGTGACACTTTCCTGAGTGGCAGAAATAGATGGAGTCGGTTTAAATGCTGCACGGAATAAGATTTCACATCCGTCGCTGATTCCGCCTGTGATACCACCGGAATGGTTGGTCTTTTTCGTAATGTGGCCAGCTTCATCTGCACAGTAAGCATCATTATTATGAAGTCCGTCGGATTGTGCAACTGCAATTCCATCTCCGATTTCAAAAGCTTTTACAGCTCCGATAGAAAGAATGGCTTTTCCAAGGTTGGCATTTAATTTCTCAAAGGCAGGTTCGCCAATTCCGGCAGGCACGCCGGTAATCATACATTCCACCATTCCACCGGCAGAATTCTGTTCTTGCATGCAGGTTTCAAGATAGTCGGAAGCTTTTTTTGCAGCCTCTGCATCTGGCATATAAAGCGGATTATTTTCAGCTTCCGATAAATCAAATTTTTCTTTATTAATAGCAACAGGTCCGATGGACAAAGTATAGGCGGAAATCTGAATTCCAAGAGATTTTAACATTTTCGCCGCAACTGCACCGGCAGCAACACGACCGATGGTTTCACGTCCGGAAGAACGTCCGCCCCCACGGTAATCGCGGAATCCGTATTTGATATCGTAATTACGGTCTGCATGTCCCGGGCGATAATAATTGGCGATTTCACTGTAATCATGAGAACGCTGGTCGGTATTTTTTACCATAAGGGAAATCGGAGTACCGGTAGTCTTTCCTTCAAAGACACCGGAAAGAATTTCCACGCGGTCTGCCTCCTTTCTCATGGTGGTAAAACGGGACTGTCCTGGTTTCCTGCGGTCAAGATAAGTTTGAATATCCTCTTCACAAAGCGGAAGTCCGGCAGGGCATCCGTCTATTACAACACCGATGCCTTTTCCATGAGATTCTCCCCAGGTTGTAACTTTAAACAGATTTCCAAATGTTGAACCAAACATAGTTTACACCTCTTTTTCTTTCGTCTTACTTGTCGATGGATTCCCAACGTCCGGAAGCTCCACATGGAAGCACCAGTCCACTTTCGGTAACCGGAAGACCGATTTCCTGTGAATCTACTTTTCCGTTAAACTGTTTTAATTCGGTTGAAATCATATAAGTTAAAACAGCAGGAGCAAGTCCGGTTGTATAGGAGTTAATCAGGAAAAACAGAGGATTGTCACTTAAAAGTTTAGCACAGAGCTTTACTAATGGGTGAATTGCCTCTTCAATTTTCCAGATTTCTCCTTTTGGTCCTCGTCCATAAGATGGCGGTCCATGATAATGGCATCATAGTGATTTCCACGTCTGATTTCACGTTCTACAAATTTGACACAGTCATCAACCAGCCAGCGGATTGGTGCATCACCGAGTCCGGAAGAAATGGCATTTTCTTTTGCCAGGTAACCATACCCTTTGAAGCATCCACATGGGTAACATGAGCACCGGCAGCAGCAGCGGCAAGAGTTGCCCCGCCCGTGTAGGCAAAGAGATTTAATACTTTAATCGGACGACCGGCATTTTTGATTTTTTCAGAAAACCAGTCCCAGTTTGCTGCCTGCTCCGGAAACAGTCCGGTATGTTTAAAACTGAATGGCTTTAAGTTGAAGGTTAAATTTTTATACTGAATGGTCCACTGCTTTGGCAGGTCGAAAAATTCCCATTCTCCGCCGCCTTTTTTACTGCGGTGGTAATGCGCATTCATTTTTTTCCATCCTTTGTGAGTTTTTGGAGTATCCCAGATGACCTGAGGGTCTGGACGAACCAGAAGATAATCGCCCCATCGCTCTAATTTTTCTCCATTTGAAGTATCAATGACTTCATAATCTTTCCATTGGTCTGCAATCCACATAGTGAAATCCTTTCTATTTATTAGTTAACTAAAAATATGATATGAGTGTCAAAAGGTATCAATTTTCTTCATATTCGTTAATTAGTATAGCAGAAGCGCAAAGTCGAGGCAATGCGCAAATCAAACAGAAATGAGTTATTCTTGAAAAATGTCTGCATACATTGAGATAGAATGTATCATTGTTAAGATATGAACCTGCAAAAGGGAAGAAACTACCGACAGGTCAGTATGAAAAATCAGGAGGGCTTATGTACGAACAAATGGAATGTGGCGAAGTGTGTAAAAGATTTCATACAGATGAGAAAGCTGGACTGACGCAACAGGAAGCAGAGAAAGGTTAAAGGCAGATGGGAAAACCGATTAAAAAAGTCAGGGAAGAGACAACGATAGACCGGATTCAAAAACAGTTAAATGACCCGATGATTTTTGTCCTTTTTATGGCAGCGTCTGTTTCTATTCTGCTTAGAGAATTTAGTGATACGGCAATTATTTTATTCGTGATTGGTTTAAATACGATGATAGGTGTAGTACAGGAAGGAAAAGCGAAAAAGGCGATGGATGCCTTAAAGAAAATGACAGCACCGGAAGCCACCGTAAAAAGAAATGGGACTTACCGAAAAATTCCGGCAGAAGAACTTGTAAAAGGCGATGTTGTAAAAGTGAAAGCCGGAGACCAGGTTCCGGCAGACATTCGTTTGTTTTTGTGTAAGGGAATTGAAGTAAATGAGTCGGCATTGACCGGAGAATCCACGGCAGTAAGGAAAGCCTGCGAGATGATGAAGCAGGAGGTTACAGCCTCTGAACAAAAAAATATGCTGTTTCTATCTACGGAAATTGTGAAGGGAAATGGAGAAGGAATTGTAGTTGCAACGGGGATGGAGACAGAGCTTGGAAAAATAGCCAAGATGATAAATGAACAGGAAAATGAAATGACACCGCTTCAAAAGAGATTGGGAGATCTGGGGAAAATCTTGAGTAAGGCGGCTGTTTTTTATGTCTGTTACTTTTTTGATGGGAGTGCTTCAACATAGAAATCTGTTACAGATGCTGTTGTTATCCATTTCTCTGGCAGTTGCAGCAATTCCGGAAGGACTTCCTGCGGTTGTAACGATTGTACTGGCACTTGGTGTGGCAAGAATGGCAAAAGCCAATACGATTATCCGTAAATTACCAGCTGTAGAAACACTTGGAGCGGTCAGTGTGGTTTGTTCTGATAAGACCGGAACGTTGACGGAAAATAAAATGAAAGTGTTGAAACTTTATGCGGAGGATAAAACCTTATCGGTTTCTCAGGTTCGACCAAGAGAATTTTCCCGTTTGATGCAGGGATTTTTGCTTTGTAATAATGCAGTAATCGGAAAGACGGAACTGGGGGATTCCACAGAACTTGCACTTCTTTCTATGGGAGAACAGATGGGGATATCGAGAGAGCGGTTGGAAGAACGTTATCCGAGATTGGAAGAAATTCCGTTTGATTCAGATAAAAAATACATGGTTACGCTGCATAAAGATCAGAGTCAAGTATGCGCTTATATAAAAGGTGCCTGTGATTATCTGTTGGAAGTCTGTAGTTTCTGGTGGATAGGAGGAAAGATAGAACCGCTTGGACAGATTCAGAAAATGAAAATCAGACGAGTAATGGAAGGGATGGCAGAAGAGGGACTTCGGGTGCTGGCACTGGCTTTTAAAGAACATGTATCAGACTGGAATGAAAGCAGTATTATGAAAAATCTGGTATTTGCAGGACTTGCCGGAATGATGGATGCGCCAAGAAAACAAGTAAACCAGTCAGTCTATCAATTAAAACGTGCAGGAGTTCAAGTCGTAATGATTACCGGTGACTATCAGGAAACGGCATTTTCAATCGCAAAAATGACCGGTATTGCAAGAAAAAGAGAGCAGTGTGTGACCGGAGAAGAATTAGATGCAATGAGTGATGCAGAATTTTCTTCTAAAATGAATGACATCCGTGTGTTTGCAAGGGTAACACCGGCACATAAAGTAAAAATTGTAAAAGAATTTAAGAAAAATGGAAAAATTGTGGCAATGACAGGAGATGGGGTAAACGATGCACCGTCCCTTCATGCAGCAGATATCGGAATTGCGATGGGCGCAAATGGAACAGATGTGGCTAAAAATGCGGCAGATTTGATTTTGGCAGATGACAATTTTTCCACGATTGAAAAAGCAGTGGAAGAGGGGCGCAGTATTTATGTCAATATTAAAAAAGTCGATTTTTATTTTTATTGTCCTCAAACTTTGGAGAAATTATGACGATGTTTGTGTCGATTGCATTTTCGATGCCATCGCCATTAAAAGCAAGCCATATTTTATGGGTGAATCTGATTACAGATTCCCTTCCGGCACTGGCGCTTGGTGTAGATAAAAATGATACCGGATTGTTGATGGCAAAGAAGTCAAGAGATGAGAAGGAAAGCCTGTTTGCTCATGGAGGATGGCTGCTTACGATTGGGTATGGGCTTTTGATTGGTGCGATTACTTTGTATGCGTTTCTGACAGGCGGACAGACTTATGCATTTACGGTGCTTGGAATTTCGCAGTTATTTCATGCAATCGGAATGAGGGATTGTGAGAAATCTATTTTTCAGATGAATCATCTGGAAAATCCGGTTATGATTTTTCTTTTTTTACAGGGCTTGCACTTCAGGTGGCAGTGACAGAGATTCCGTGGCTGGTGGAAGCATTTCAGACCCGTCGCCTTTTGATGGGAGAATGGCTGTGGCTGTTGGGAATTTCGGCGGTTCCGCTTGCGGTACATGAAATAGTGGTGCTTATAAAACGATTAAAAAAAGGGTGACAGGTGTAAATATGCAAGATTTTATATAAAAAATTGCATTTAAAACACAAAAATTCGTGTATAAGAGATAAAAAACGATGAAAATGCAAGAAAGACTTGACAATCAGTCATAAAGTAGCATACAATACTGCTTAGTAAGCCGAAGAAAAATGAATTGGATGGCAAATTGAAAAAATCAGGAGGAGAGCCATGACACCGTACAGAGAACTCAACAAAGAACAGCTGCAGGTGCTGAAAGCCCAGTTAGAAAAAGAATTTGAAGAAGTAAAAGCAAAAGGTTTAAACCTCGATATGTCCAGAGGAAAACCGTCAAAGAAACAGCTTGAACTTGCTATGGATATGCTTGAAGAATTAAAGAGCACAGATAAGCTGAAATGTGAAGCAGGAATTGACTGTCGTAACTATGGTTTGTTAGAAGGTATTCCGGAAGCAAGAAGACTTCTTGGAGCAATGACAGAGGTAACTCCTGATAAAATTATTATTTTTGGAAACTCCAGTCTGAATGTGATGTTTGATACCATTTCCCGTTCTATGACACATGGTGTCTGTGGAAATACTCCATGGTGTAAGTTAGACAAAGTAAAATTCTTATGTCCTGCACCAGGATATGACCGTCACTTTAAAATTACAGAATACTTTGGAATCGAAATGATTACTGTTCCGATGACTCCAACCGGTCCGGATATGGACATAGTAGAAAAACTGGTAAGTTCGGATGATGCAATCAAAGGAATCTGGTGTGTACCGAAATATTCTAACCCACAGGGAATTACTTATTCAGAAGAGACTGTAAAACGCTTTGCAAGATTAAAACCTGCAGCACCGGACTTCCGTATCTTCTGGGATAACGCATACTGCATCCATCACTTATACGAGGAAAAAGATTTCTTATTAGAGATTTTGGAAGAATGTGAAAAAGCTGGAAATCCGGATCTTGCATATAAATTCCTTTCCACATCAAAGGTAAGTTTCCCAGGCTCCGGTATTGCAGCTGTAGCTGCTTCTCCTAGAAACTTGGAAGATATCAAAAAACACATGTCAATTCAAACAATTGGTCATGACAAAATTAATCAGTTAAGACATGTACGCTTCTTCAAAGATATCGAGGGTATGCATGAACACATGAAGAAACACGCAGAAATCTTAAGACCGAAATTTGAAGCAGTGGAAAATACACTGGAAAAAGAAATCGGCGGACTTGGAATCGGTGAATGGACCAATCCAAAAGGCGGATATTTCATTTCCTTTGAATCAATGGAAGGATGTGCAAAGGCAATCGTTGCAAAAGCAGCGGAAGCCGGAGTGAAAATGACAGATGCCGGAGCAACTTATCCTTATGGAAAAGACCCGCATGATTCTAATATCCGTATTGCACCAAGTTTCCCGACCTTAGAAGAATTACAGACAGCAACAGAGATTTTTGTATTAAGCGTGAAATTAGTCAGTGTAGAAAAATTACTGGCAGAATAAGCATAAAAAAAGCCATTTGAACATTAAAAATAAAGGGCGGGATTCCAAAGAAAAGGAATCTCGCCTATTTTTGGATAAAAATCACAATTTGGTCACAGAATAGGGCTTTACTTTTGGGATAAAGATGAATTAGAATAAGGAATGCATAAAAGAAAAATAAAAGAATCAAAGAAAAAGGGGTAGGAATATGGAACAGAATGAAAGTGGTAACAAAAAAACCGCAAAACCAAAGAAAATCATAATTGGTATTCTGATTGCATGCGTGGCGGTGCTTGCGATACTCTATGCGGCAGGAGCATTTTATTTTTCCAGTCATTTTCTCCCGGGTTCAAAGAATAAATGGAGTAAATTGTTCTGGAAAGACACTTGAGGGCGTGGAAAATCATCTGGCAGATGAAATTTCTTCCTATGCGCTTACTATCAAGGAACGTGGAGATAATACAGAAACGATTTCTGCAGATAGGATAGGACTCAGCTATGTGGATGATGGAAAAGTGGAAAAACTTTTAAAAGGACAGAATTCATGGGGTTGGATTACTGCATTTACAAAAAAACATGAATATACAATGAGTGCAACCACCACGGTTGATGAAGAAAAATTAACGTCAGCAATTGATGGTTTAACTTGTCTTGCAGAAGAAAACATGCAGCAGCCGGTCGATGCACATTTGGAGGTCGGTGATAATGGGTACGAAATTGTTCCGGAAACAGAAGGAACCGCTCTGGATAAAGACAAGGTAACGGAGGTTATCACAAAGGCGGTTAAAGCCGGAGAGACAGAAGTAGACCTAGAAGCTTCTGACTGTTATTTAAAACCATCTGTTTATCAGGATGATAAAAATCTGATTGCGCAGAGAGACCAGAGCAATGCATTCTTAAAAGTAAAAATCACAATTGATTTTTCAGACCGTCAGGAAGTGGTAGACCAGAGTTTAATTAAAGACTGGGTTACAACAGATGAAAATGGAAATGCAGTCTTAGATGAAGCAAAAGTAAAAGCGTATGTGGTAGAACTTGCAAAGAAATATGATACCTTTGGTTATCCAAGACAGTTTAAGACTTCTACCGGTGAAACAATTACCGTAAGCGGGGGAGATTATGGCTGGCTGATGGCAAGAAATGATACCACGACAAAATTAATCGAGGCAATTAAAAGCGGAAAGTCTCAGACCATTGAACCGGAATATACATATAAGGGATACGTACGTGACACAAATGATATCGGAAATACTTATGTGGAAGTCAGCCTTTCTGCACAGCACATGTGGTTTTATAAAAATGGTCAATTACTTGTCGATACAGATGTCGTAACCGGAAATCATAATCTGGGGCATGACACCAAAACAGGTATTTATGCAATTATGTACAAAGAAAGAAATGCGACCTTAGTAGGGGAAGATTATTCCTCGCCGGTTAAATACTGGATGCCGTTTTATGCAAATGTTGGAATCCACGATGCAAGCTGGAGAACTACATTTGGTGGAAGCGAGTATTTAAATAACGGTTCTCATGCTGTGTCAATACACCAGAAGCCAATGCAGAAAAGATTTTTAATAATATTGAAAAAGGTGTGCCGGTAGTGGTGTACTAAAACTTGAGAAGCTGTTGCTTTAGCGATGGAAAAATCGTGGAGTGACAGCTTCTTTTTGTATATATTAGTGTATGTATCAGGGGTGATAATTTTTTTGGAAGTGTTTTTTGTATTGCAGATTGTGTTTCAAATGCAGTGGAACATTGACAAAGAAAGAAAAATTGATTAGGATAAAGAAAACACAAAAATCAATGTGTACCTCTATAAAGTGCATAATAAAATAAAAGACTAACTATTAAAAGTCAAGCCTTAAATGATATTTTTTGAATAAAGTACAGAAATGTATTTTAGATATATTTGGAACTCAGTTAGAGTTCATTGAACCTTGAAAACTGCATGACAAAAAGAGCATCGTGACAGCCCCGTATGTCTCGGGATTTTGCCATATACATGGCAAAACACC
>ENA-OQHY01000738-OQHY01000738.1-human-gut-metagenome-genome-assembly--contig:-NODE-738-length-16982-cov-2.966063_pt1 | contig 16982 bp, 26 predicted proteins | sample MGYA00242570_ERZ504733 | MGnify/ENA primary metagenome ERZ504733 (study PRJEB26092, sample SAMD00036219) | human gut metagenome | host: Homo sapiens | study: EMG produced TPA metagenomics assembly of...
ACGCTGGCTCCGCAGGTGATCCTGCTGGACGAGTTGGGCAGTCTGGAGGAAACGATGGCACTGGAGCAGGGCTTTTTCAGCGGGGTGGATTTATTGCCAGTATCCACGCGCCGGATGCTGCACAGGCGCAGTGCCGCCCGCAGGTGCAGGCTTTGTTGCAGCGCGGGATGCTGCGGCGGCTGGTCATCCTTGCCGGGCGGAAGACACCGGGTTGCATCCGGGAAGTGTGCGCCGTATGAGCAGCTTTCTGCACGGGCTTGGCCTGCTTTTGCTCCCGCTGTGCGGCTGGCTGGCGGGGGATGCGGTACAGGCTCAGACAAGTCTGCACCTTGCTGCCTTGCAGGGCACCATCGCGTTATTACAGCGCATCCGGCAGGAGATACAGTACCGCCGGGCAGACCTGCAAAGCCTCTGCCGGCAGCTTTGCCGCGAGGGCCTTTTGCCACAAAATCCAGGCGGTACATTGCAGCAGTTGCCTGCACCGCGGCAGCTTTCAGCAGAGGAGCGTGCCTGCTTTGCAGAGTGCTTTAGCGGAATCGGCCGCGCAGAGACCGCACAGGAATGCGAGCGGCTGGGTTACTATACGGCGCGGTTTGAGGACTATTTACAGCAGGCACGCCGCACAGCACAGCGGCAGGCCGGTTTGCCGCACCGTCTGGGGTTGGCTGGCGGTATGATGCTGGCGCTGCTCTTTTGGTAAAAGCTGTACAGAACAAAGGAGAAACGGATGGATATCGAACTTGTGTTCAAAATTGCGGCCATCGGCATCATCGTGGCAGTACTCAATCAGCTGCTCATCCGCTCCGGGCGGGAGGATCAGGCAATGATGACCACATTGGCGGGACTTGTGGTAGTGCTCTCCATTCTCGTCAAGCAGATCAGCACCCTGTTTGCCACCATCCGGTCTCTGTTTGCGCTATGAGCGCGGCGGTTCCGGTGCTGACGGCGCTGCTGCTGACGGCCTTTGCGGGAGTTCTATTGCAGCGGTATTCTCCGGCATTTGCGTTGCTGCTTTCGCTGGGTGCTGCGGTGTGGCTGCTGCTCCGTCTGGCACAGCCGCTGCGCGGGATACTGCAAGCAATGGTACAGCTGGGGCAGCGCACCAATGCGCAAGCCTTTTCCTGCCTTTTGCGCAGCGCGGGCATCCTGTTGCTGGCAGATTACGTCCGCACCCTCTGCGAGGAAGCCGGAGCGGATACCCTTGCATGGTGCGCCGGCTGGCGGGGCGGTGCCTCGTACTGGCGGCGGTATGGCCGCTGCTGGAACAGATATTCCAGACGATCTGGGGGTTGGCGGGATGAAAAAATGCGGCCTTATCATTTGCGGGGTAACGCTTGGCCTTCTGTGCAGCAAAACCGCCCTGAAAGCTGTGGCTGCGGAAGCCGCACCGTGGCAAGCCTATCTCGACAAGGCGCCTGTACAGGCCGAGCAGTTTGCGGCAGATCCGCTGGGCACATTGCTGCGTTTGTTTGCCGCTGAACCGGTGCAATTGCTGCGGGATACGATGCAACAATATGCCGATGTTCTGCTGCTTTTGTCGCTGGCTGCCGGGCTTGCGTTTCTCTTGCAGGACACTGCCGACAGAGCCCTGCTGGAGCTGGCGGCTGCCGGCGGCTGCGGCGTTTTATTGTGGCAGGAACTGGACAAGCTTGCCGCTGCCCTGTGCGCCCAGATGGCCGGGTGGAAAAGTTATCTGCTGGCTTTTTGCCGGTATACAGCGGCGTGTTGGCAGCTGGCGGTGAATGGAACGCCGGAGCGGCTGCAAACGGATTTCTGCTCACGGTGCTGTGCTTTATTGCACAGGCGGTCACCCTCTGGCTGCAGCCGCTGCTGCGCAGCTACCTTGCCATCAGTATGGCCTGCGGCATCAGTTCCCGCAAAAGCCTGTCCGAGGGCTGCACTCTGACCGGGCGGCTGCTGCGGCAGGCCATCGGCTGGGCAGGCAAAGCGTTCGCCGCTCTGATGAGCATTCAGCGCGTAGTCACGGTGCAGCTGGATCGTTCAGCCTCCCGTCTGGGACAGCTGCTGACCGGCAGTGTGCCCATTGTAGGGCAGGCGCTGAGCAACGCGGCGGATGCAGTGCTGGCCGGGATGCAGTTGCTCAAAAGCACCCTTGGCATTGCCGCATTGCTCAGCATCGGGGCAGAATTTGCGCCCTTGTATCTCGGGCTGCTGGTGCATCTGCTTTTTCTGTCCTGCTGCGGCTGGCTTGCCGGGATCGGCGGCTGGAGCATTGCCATAAGCTGCTGCAATGCTTTGCCGAAGTTGTGCGCTGCATGGCGGCTGTTACGGCCTTGTTTTTTATGTTGTTTGTGGTGGGCATCGCACTGCTGATGCTGACAGGGGGTGGTTAGATGCAGGCATTTCAGCGGGCCGCGGCAGTATTCTGCATGGCGTGCATCGGGGCGGAGCTGGTCAGTTTTTTGCTGGGCAAAGCTGGGCAGGCCGGTGCATAAAAGCCGCAGCCGGGTTATATATTTTAGCAGTCCTTCTTGCGCAGCTGCCACGGCTGCCGGGCAAGGTTTTGACCGCTTTTTCGGGGAACACAGCCCCGGCGGCTGTGTCCGCTGCACGGCCGGATACGCTGGAAACGGAGATCCTGACCGAGGCCAAAGCCCAACTGGAAGCGTATTGCACCGCACAGTGCCGTCAGCAGTTTGGGCTGGACATCCGCGTGACGGTCACGCTGGAAAAAGCCGGACAGCAGGTCGTGGTAAAAAAAGCTGTTGCTGCCTTACCGACGGGCTGCACCGCCGCCCAAAAGCAGGCGGTGTTCAGCCTTTTGCAGCAGACACTGGGCACCGCTCCCACGGCAGCGGAGGAGAGCGCACCATGAAAAAGAATGAATTGCTTTCCGCTTTACGCTCTCTGCAAGGCGGCAAAGGTCGCACCTCGCTGGCGGTGGCGGTCGGTGTGCTGGCGATGCTGCTGCTTTTGCTGTCGGAGTTTTTACCCAGCGGCAATACGCAGAAAGCGGCGGCATCCACCGCCCAAACAGCCACTGTCAGCCAGTACCAGACCCAACTGGAGCAGCAGCTGGAAGAGCTTATCAGCCAATTGCAGGGGGCAGGACGCACCACGGTCATGGTCACCCTGACCACCGGAGAGGAGACTATCTATGCAGTAGATACCCAGACCGGAGATCTGCAACAGCAGGAGACGCACGTTCTTTTACAGGATGGGTCTGCGCTGGCCGAGACTACCTATCTGCCGCAGGTCTGCGGGGTTGCCGTGCTGTGTGAGGGCGGGGAGATGTCCGGGTTGCAGCCCGCATTACTGAGCTGCTGCATTCGCTGTTGGATCTGCCCGCGAACCGCATCTGCGTGGAGCAACGCAAGTGCTGAGCTGCTGCTTTGATCGAGCACCAAAACTATTTACCCAAAAACAAAGGAGGAAGCGTTTTATGAGAGCACTTTCCAGAAACACCCGCAGGGTCACCGCCCTGACACTGGCGGCGGCGCTGGTCATTGCCGTCTACTTAAACTGGCAGTATGCCGGGCAGACATTACTCCGCAGACAGAGGACGACACCCTCATGGTCTCGGCAGAGCCAGTGGAGGCAGAAGCGGAGACTGCCATCACGGATGCGCTGCCCACAGAGGCAGAGGCAGCTCGGGTGTCAACAAAAACTATGGCGAAGCGCAGCTGGTCAGCGTAGCAAACGACAGCGGCACTCGCTTTTTTGAACAGGCTCGGCTCAAGCGGGAAAAGGCACACGACGAAGCGATGGATACCCTGCAAAAGAGCCTGAAGTCCTCCTCCCTGACAGCAGAGGAGAAAAAGGAGTACGCCGCACAAATGGCGGCAGGACTGGAGGATCTGAACGCAGAAAACGAGATCGAAACGCTGGTGCGCGCCAAGGGCTTTGCGGATTGCCTGTGCTTTTTGCAAGCAGGGCGGGCAGACCTGACTGTGATGACAGCGGGTGAGCCGCTCACGGCGGCGCAGGTGGCACAGATCCGGGATGTGGTGATGAACAAAAGCAGCGTGACCGCCCAGAATATCACGGTGGTGGAGGTAAAGTAAGCACTCTTTATCTATGCAGATATCCCGGCGGCGCAGGCGCAGCTTTTCTTGCAGGCAGAAAGCCGTATGCGCTGCCGGGATGCCATTCTATGCTGATTTCCATCTTCTTTTCCAAACAAGTATTGAAATTACCCCCGCATTGATGGTATAATAACTCTATCAAAAATGAATGCTGCGCGCCTTTATGCACTGTACAAGGGCGCGTTTGAACACAAAAGGCAGGCACGGCAGACCGGTTTCAGGGTTTTGAAACCGCTGCAGGAGCAGCCTTTGGATGGAGGACAGCACAATGGATTTACAGAACATGGATCTTCAGGCGGCAGCCTTCAGATTTCGACCGAGGTCGTGGGTAAGATTGCCCGCTGCGCCGCACTAGAAGTGGACGGCGTTGCCGAGGTGTCCTGCGGCGTGCAGAATAAAAAGCTGAAAAGCCTGCTGGAATCTGCCAGTATCCAGCCGCCTGTGGTGGTTGAGATGCGGGACGGCACGGCCAGCATCACTCTGCACCTGATGATGCAGTTCGGCGCACGGATTCCCTCTGTGGCTGAAAAAGTACAGGAGAACGTCAAGTCCGCCGTACAGAACATGACCAATGTGACGGTTAGCCGCGTGGATCTGGTCATTGCAGGCCTTGCCGAAGCGCAGTAACAAATTTAGCAAAAAATCATATCAGAAACGATCCTCCTCCCGGCAGGCCCGGCGGGGAGGGTTTGTATTGCGAAAGGAACATTATGGAAAACATTCTGCCCCGTAGAGAAGCCCGCGAAAACGCCTTTTTGCTGGCATTTTCGCAGACCTTTGGTGACATTCCTCTGGCCGAGGCACTGTCCAACCACGCTGAGAACGACGAGGAGCATCCCGTGGACGCCTTCAGCCGTCTGTTGCTGAACGCCTACTACGATCATTCCGCAGAGGTAGATGACGAGATCCGCGCCCACCTGCGCAACTGGACAATGGAGCGTCTGCCCCGCGTCAGCCTGACCGTGCTGCGTCTGGCCGTGGCCGAGATGCTGTTCGGCGGCGAGAACAAGCCCGGCGTTGCCATCAATGAGGCTGTGGAGCTGACCAAGAAGTACGGCGCGGGCGAGGACTACCAATTGTGAATGGCCTGCTGGGTGCTGTGGCACGCGACCACGGCCTGAGTGATGAAGCCGTCGCGGAGTCGGCTGAACAGTGAGCCGTTATACGCTCGGGGTCGATACAAGCAACTATGCAACCTCTCTGGCAGTTTTTGATACAGCCGGGGAGGTTGTTTGTGCAAAAAGCGCTTTTTGCCGGTAAAAGCCGGGCAGCTTGGTCTCCGGCAAAGCGATGCACTGTTCCATCATACAGCAGCTCTGCCGGAGATGCTGCAGGAGCTGGCGCAGGAATTCGACCTGACAAAAATAGATGCCGTAGGTGTTTCGCAAAAACCGCGCCCGGTAGAGGGCAGCTATATGCCTGTTTTCTGGCTGGTGTCAGTGCGGCGACCGCCTTTGCAGCGGCACGGGACATTCCGCTGATCCACACTACCCATCAGCAGGGTCACGCTGCGGCGGCGCTGTATGCCGCAAAGGGTGAGGCACTGTTCTCCCAGAAGGTGCTTTTGTTCCATATCTCCGGCGGCACCACGGATCTTTTACTGTGCGATCAGGTGCGTACCATCACCACCCTTGGCACCAGTACCGATCTGTACGCCGGTCAGGCAGTGGACCGCGTGGGCGTGCGGCTGGGCTTTGGCTTCCCCGCAGGGGCAGAGGTCTCCCGTCTTGCTGCGCAGTGCGCCGAGGATATCCGGCCCAAGTCCAGCGTAAAGGGGCTGCAATGCAGCCTTTCTGGGCTGGAAAATCAGTGTAACGCCCTGCTTGCGGCCGGAAAAGCACCGGAATACGTTTGTAAGTACTGCCTGCTCTGCGTGGCAGATACCGTTGTCCGCATGACAAAGGCTGCACAGAAGGAATACCCCGGTCTGCCGGTGGTCTGCGCCGGTGGTGTGATGAGCAGCGATATCATCCGCACATGGGTGCAGCAGCGTTTGCCGCAGGTCTATTTTGTGCCAGGGCAGTATTCAAGTGATAATGCCATCGGCGTATCCATTCTTGCTGCGCGGGAGGCCGGTCTATGGCTGATGTGATCTCGGTATCCGATCTGAATCATTATGTCAAAACGCTGCTGGATGTCAACGATGGGTTGTTCGATCTGGCCCTGCGGGGTGAGATCGCAATTTTGTGCAGACGCCCGCAGCGGGCACTGCTACTTTTCTCTGCGGGACGATGCCTGCAGCGTAAAGGCGGTGATGTTCCGCACCGATGCCCGCCGTCTGGCGTTTCGCCCGGAGGAGGGGATGCGGGTCGTGGTGCGCTGCCGCGCTACCCTTTACGAGCGGGACGGTGCGTTTCAGGTCTATGTAAACGAGATGTTTCCAGATGGTCTGGGCGCAGCACAGCTTGCGCTGGAGCAGCTGAAGGCCCGGCTGGAAAAGGAAGGTCTGTTCGACCCGGCGCAAAAAAAGCCGCTGCCCGCATACCCCAAATGTATCGGTGTCGTCACCAGCAAAACAGGGGCGGCATTGCAGGATATCCGCAACGTGATCAGCCGCCGCTGGCCGTCCGTTCGGCTGCTGCTGTGCCCGGTAACGGTGCAGGGCTTTGAGGCTGCCCGGCAGATCGCCGCTGCCATCCGCACGCTGGATCAAAGCGGGCGGGTAGACGAGATCATCGTAGCCAGAGGCGGCGGCAGCAGGGAAGACCTGTGGGTGTTCAATGCCGAGGAGATCGCCCGGGCGGCATTTCGCTGCAAAACGCCACTGATCAGTGCCATCGGACACGAGATCGACTACACCATTCTGGACTTTGTAGCCGACCAGCGTGCTCCCACACCGTCCGCTGCCGCAGAGCTTGCGGTGCCGGATCGGGAGGAACAGCAGCACATTTTTGAAAATATTGAAGAAAATATTCACAAAAATATACAAAAACGGCTTGCGTTGTGCTATAATGGTCTAGAGCAATACAACTTTTTGTTGGAGCAGAGCGCGCCGAGCAAAATCTTACAGCAGTATTCAAGCCGCCTGCAACAGGTGCAGCAGGCCATTCAGGCACAACAAAAAACGCGTATGAATGACAAAAATATGCAGTTTCAACACGCAGCTGCACTGGCTGCATCGCTGGATCCATATCGTGTGCTGGCCCGTGGCTATGCCCTTGTGACCGATACAAAAGGGAAGGTCTGCACCGTGGAGCAGCTGCAGCCGAAGCAGCCCATCTGTGTGCGCAGTCGGCAATATCAGGCACGATGCCGTGTGGAAACGGTGGAGGAGATCAATGAGAGCACCCAAAAAGCTTTGAAGAAGGAATGGATCGGCTGAACGCGATCCTTGTACAGATGCAGCAGGAGGATACCTCGCTGGCAGATTCCGTTAAGCTGTATGCGGAAGCTGCTCCCTGATGCAGTACTGCCATGCAACGTTGGAAAAGACGTCGCTGCAGATTGAGGAGATCAGTGCAAAGATCGCCGAGACCGTAGAAGCCCCGCAGGAGCAGGAGGAAGAATAATGGAATACAAGGCGCAATATCAGGAATATCTGCTGCAAGCCACGGCTGCGCTGGATGCTGCCAGCGCCCGTTTTCTGCCCGAGGAATCGGAGGTATGCAGAGCCGCCCGTTACAGCTTGCTGGGCGGTGGAAAGCGCATCCGCGCGATTCTGACGCTCAGTGTCTGCGATATGCTGGGCGGCGAGATGCAGGTTGCCGCACAGTTCGCGGCAGCTGTGGAGATGCTGCATTGCTACTCGTTGATCCATGATGATCTGCCCTGCATGGACAACGATGATCTGCGCCGGGGACGTCCCTCTTGCCATAAGGCCTTCAGCGAGTCCACGGCAATGCTGGCCGGTGACGTGCTGCTGACCGAGGCTTTTGAGGTGATTGCAAACGCCTCCGCTACGCCGCAGATCTGCGTGGCAGCCGCCCGTGCACTGGCGCGGGTGCAGGCAGCCGCGGCATGGTCTACGGGCAGGAGCTGGATCTGAAATATGAAGCGCTAGCGGCCACCGAGGAGCAGCTGCGCCTCATTCACCGTAACAAGACTGGTGCACTGATCAATGCCGCCGTCCAGATGGGCGCTGCCGCAGCCGGTGCAACACCGCAGCAGTGCGAGATACTGGCCTCCTACGCATACGGGCTGGGGCTGGTGTTCCAGATCGTGGACGATGTGCTGGACGTTACCAGCACCCCGGAACAGCTGGGCAAACCCATCGGCAGTGACAGCGAAAACGGCAAGACCACTTTTGTTACTCTGTATGGGGTAGACGGCGCAATGGTGCTGGCGCAAAAGCTGAACGAGCAGATCTGCAATGATCTGCAGCAGCATTTTGGTGCAAAGGCAGCTTTTTGCAGCAGCTGGCTCAGCAGCTTCTGGTGCGCAAAAACTAAAGAAAAAGGAATACAGATATGCAGTTTATTCAAAATATCTTATCAGCCAATCAGATCTTGACCGCATCGCTTCTTAGCTGGTTCATTGCACAGGTGCTAAAGACCATCATCAACTTTATTCTGCTGGGTAAGTTCCAGTTAGAGCGGATGTGGGGCGATGGTGGTATGCCCAGCGCACACAGCGCGACCGTCTGCGCCATGGCTATTGTTACCGGACGCAGCGCCGGGGTTTCCTCGCCGATTTTTGCGGTGGCCTGTGTGGTGGCTATCATCACCATGCACGATGCCATGGGCGTCCGGCACGAGACCGGTGAACAGGCAAAGGTGCTGAACCAGATGATTGCCCAGTGGATCGATGTAAGCGAGAAAAACGCTCCCTTTTTGCAGAATATGCACCTGAAGGAAATGGTCGGCCACACGCCGCTGCAAGTCGTGGCGGGCGTACTGCTCGGCTCCCTGGTAGGCTTTCTGTTCCCGGTCGTGTAAAAGGCAGCAGAGATGCCCAAAGTACAAACGCATAAAGGACGTGTGAATATGGAATCGTTGTTGCTGGACAAGATCGATCAGCCCAGCGATCTTAAAAAGCTGAATGCGCAGCAGGTGGAAAAACTTTGCGCAGAGATACGGCATTTTTTGCTGGAAAATATCTCCAAGACAGGTGGCCATCTGGCCTCTAATCTTGGCACCGTAGAGCTGACCGTGGCGCTGCACCGTGTGCTGGAAACGCCTAAGGATAAGATCGTTTTTGATGTGGGGCATCAGTGCTACACCCACAAACTGCTTACCGGACGCCGGAAACAGTTTGACCATTTGCGGCAGCTGGATGGCATTTCCGGCTTTCCCAATCCTCACGAAAGTGTGCACGATGCCTTTATTGCCGGACACGGCAATACGGCGCTTTCACTCGCTATTGGTATGGCTTGGGCCAAAAAGATCAAGCATGAGCCCGGGCTTGTGGTGGCGGTGATCGGCGATGGCGCTTTTACCGGCGGCATGGTGTATGAGGGGATGAACAATATCGGCGGGCTGGACAACCTGCTTGTGATCTTGAACGATAACAAGATGTCCATCTCTAAAAATGTCGGTGCACTGGCACGATATCTGACCCATCTGCGCACAACTACGGCGTATTATGATGCCAAGGATAATGTACGCAGTTTTCTGGACGGTGTGCCATTGATTGGTACGCCGATGAAAAAATCGCTGATTGGCGCAAAAACGCTGGTACGCCGCGCTATGTACCACTCCACCATGTTTGAGGATATGGGCTTTGAATACATCGGCCCGGTGGATGGCCACAACGTGGAGGAGCTGGAACGCACCTTGCGCTCGATCTACCAGCGGCCGGGTCCCCATTTTTTGCATATTGTGACCAAAAAGGGTAAAGGTTATCAGCCGGCAGAGATGAACCCAGGAAACTATCACGGTGTATCTGCTTTTGACCCGGACGGAATGCCGGACCCGGAGGTTGCGCCGAAGGAATCCTTCTCCACTGTTTTCGGCAAACTGCTGGTGCAGGAGGGAACACAAAACCCGAAGCTCTGCGCGATCACCGCTGCCATGAAGTACGGTACCGGACTGCAATTCTTTGCCCATCGTCACCCGCAGCGCTTTTTTGATGTGGGCATGGCGGAGCAGCATGCTGTCACCTTTGCGGCCGGTCTTGCCAGTCAGGGAATGCTGCCGGTGGTGTGCATCTACTCCACCTTCCTGCAGCGCTCCTATGACCAGATCATCCACGACGTCAACCTGTTGAAGGAGAATGTGGTCTTTGCCATCGACCGCGCCGGCTTTGTCCCTGCAGACGGCGAGACCCATCAGGGCATCTATGATGCAGCCTTCCTCAGCCAGATCGGCATCCCGGTCTATGCACCCTCCAATTACGAGGAACTGCAATACTGGCTGCACTATTTGCTGCAGGACACGGTCTCCGGCCCTCGAGCCATCCGCTACCCCCGCGGCGGCGAGAGTGCAAAACTGGCGCAGTATCCTGCACAAAGCGGGAATACGACTTTTTGTATGAAACGCCCGGGGCAGAGATTCTTCTGGTCAGCTATGCGGACGAACTGGAGGACATATTGGAGGCCGCCAATCAATTGAACGCTGCATCGCAGAATGCAGACGTTCTGAGGCTTGTAAAGCTATACCCCTTTACAGATAAACTTATCGATACTGTGTCGAAATATAAAATCGTACTGTTTGCAGAAGAATGTGTTGCAGCTGGTGGTATTGGTGAACATCTGGCATATGCTTTGCAGCAAAAAGGCTGGAACGGCCGCTTTTTACACTGCGCTGTCCACACGGCCTGCCTGCCGCACGCGAATGTTCCGCAGATCAAGCAGTGCACCGGTCTGGACGCTGCGGATCTTGTGCAGGCAGTCCGGTCTGCCCTCACGAAAGGAGAAAACGAGCTGTGAAAATTCGGTTGGATCAATATCTTGTGCAGAACGGCCTTGTGCAGAGCCGGGAGCGCGCCAAGGCTCTGATCATGGCCGGTGTGGTTTTTGTCAACCAGCAAAAGGTGGACAAGGCCGGCGAGATGATCAAGGAGGACGCTGTGGTCGAGGTTCGCGGCCACGATATCGGCTATGTCAGCCGCGGCGGCTTAAAGCTGGAAAAGGCCATGAAGTGCTTCCCGCTTACCCCCAACGGCAAGGTCTGCATGGACATCGGTGCATCTACCGGCGGCTTTACCGACTGTATGCTGCAAATGGTGCCGTGAAGGTGTATGCCGTAGATGTTGGCTACGGTCAGCTGGCATGGAGCCTGCGGACGGATGCGCGCGTGGTGAATATGGAGCGCACGAACATCCGCTATGTCACGCCGGAGGATCTTGCAGAGCCCATTGAATTTTTCAGTGTGGATGTTTCCTTTATTTCTCTGCATCACATCTTCCCGGTGGCACAGCGCATCACCACCCCGGACGCCATGGGCGTCTGTCTGGTGAAGCCGCAGTTCGAGGCAGGCCGCGAGAAGGTGGGCAAAAACGGCGTGGTGCGTGACCCTGCCGTGCATCGTGAGGTGTTGCACAATGCCATGTCTTATGCTGCGGAAAACGGCTTTGTAGTGCGCGGGTTGGATTATAGCCCGGTCAAAGGGCCGGAAGGCAATATTGAGTACCTGATGTTTGTGCAGAAGAGCGACCAGCCCGCAGTGCTGGACGACGAAGCCGCCGCACAGGTTGTGGCAGCAAGCCACACCACGCTGGATCGCTGAGACTCAACTGTCAGCAAAGGAGAAACCGGTATGACGATCTACATTTCGCCCAATCCGGGCAAGACCTCTGCCAGCGAAATCGCGCTGCGTGCGGCGCAGATCCTGCTGACCCACGGCGCAGCTGTACTGATGAGCGATGCTCTGCGGGAAAGCTGCAACACGGCAGGGGTCATTTACCTGCCGCTGGAGCGGTGTCTGAAGCGTGCTGACGTGATCCTGACCATTGGCGGGGACGGTACCATCTTGCACGAAGCGAATCTTTCGCTCCGGTACGCAAAGCCCATCCTCGGCATCAATCTGGGACGCTGCGGCTTTCTGGCTACCTGCGAGATCGGCGAAATGGAAACAAAGCTGGCCGCTGTGGCGCGGGGCGATTTCCAGCTGGACAACCGGATGCTTTTATACGCCCGGGTGCTTGGTCAGGACGGCTGGGAGGGTCACGCCCTCAATGATGTGGTCGTGACCAAGGGACGCCTGCAACAGGCCATCGACTTCAGCATTTACTGCGATGATATTCTGGTAGAGCACTACCGGGGCGATGGCGTTATCGTGGCGACCCCCACCGGCTCTACGGCCTACTCGCTGGCAGCCGGCGGCCCGATTCTGGATTCTCAGACCAAGGGCGTCGTGGTGACCCCCATCTGTCCCCACAGTCTGGCCAGTCCGGCATGGTATTTGCGCAGGAGCGCAAGCTGAACGTCTGTGTGGGGCAGGTAGCAGACGATGAAGTATTTATCAGCTGTGACGGCGGTACGGGCTACCCCCTCAAGGCGGGTGCCACCGCAGAGATCCGCCTGTCCGATCAGAACGTCAAGCTTATTACCTTTGGGCGGGCAGACCAGTTTCAGGCCATTGACCAGAAACTGCGCAAAAGACAATAACACGGGAGGCGATTTTTAAGATGGCACGCAGCCGCAAAGAAGATACAAAAACAAAAGCGGAACGTTTGCAGACGATCCTACGTCTTGTGCAGGAGCATCCCATCAGCCGACAGGAGGTGCTGCTGGAGCACCTGCGGAACGAAGGCTTTGAGGTAACGCAGGCCACCGTTTCCCGCGATATCCGGGAGCTGTGCCTTGTAAAGGCAGCCACCACCGAGGGCTACCGCTATGTTTCCAGCCGGAACGAAAGCTTCAATCCCAAGACCCAAGGGCGCTTTGAGACCATCTTCCACGAGTCTGTTCTGGGAGTGGATTACGCCGGGCACGTTGTGCTGGTAAAATGCTATTCCGGCATGGCAAATGCCGCCTGTGAGGTTTTTGACGCATTGCAGTGGAAAAATGTCGTTGGCACCCTTTCCGGTGATGATACCTTTTTAATTGTTGCGCGCTCGGAGCGCGATGCCAAGACCATTTGTTCGGAGCTGACCCGCTATGTGGGGCAGAGATGACGGTAGGAGAACGAAGCCATGCTGAGCAGCCTGCAAATTGAAAATGTTGCCGTGATCCAAAAGGCAGAGGTGCACTTTGAACCGGGGCTGAATGTGCTGACCGGCGAGACCGGTGCGGGCAAATCCATCTTGATCGACTCCATCAATGCGATCCTTGGCAACCGCACCTCTAAGGACTTGGTGCGCACCGGAGCTGCAAAGGCGGTGATTCGCGCCGCCTTTGAGCAGGTGCCGCCTGCTGTGCTGGATAAGCTTGAACAGTCCGGCTACGAGCGCTCCGAAGCACTGCTGCTCAGCCGTGAGATCACCGCCGAGGGCAAGAGCAGCTGCCGCATCAACGGAATGCCGGCTACGGCAGCCGTTCTGCGGGAGCTGTGCGGTGGTCTGATCAACATCAACGGCCAGCACGATTCGGTGGGTCTGCTCAACCCGGCGCATCATCTGGGCATTTTGGACGATTATGCGCAGAACCGCACTGTTTTTCAGGAGTACTATGCCCTGTACCGGGAGCTGGTGCGGGTCAAGCGGGAGCTGGATGCCTGATCACCGACGAGGCCGAAAAGCAGCGCAAGATCGACCTGTTGCAGTATCAGGTGCAGGAGATCGAGGATGCCGGGCTGACTGCCGGTGAGGAGCAGGCGCTGGAAAACCGCCGGAAAGTGCTGTCCAATGCGTCTGCCATTCGGGATCGTCTGGCGCAGAGCTATGCGCTACTTCCGGCAGTGATGATGCCGCAGGCGCTGTGGATCTTCTGGGGGAAGCCTCCAACGCGGTGGATGCCGCTGCGCAGTTAGACCCTGCGCTTACAGCCGCCGCCGGGCAGCTGCTGGACTTATACTATAACGCCAAGGATGTGGCCGCAGATCTGATCGGGCGGCTGGACACCTACGACACCAACGATGCAGAACTGGACGAGGTGGAGCAGCGACTGGATCTTTTGTACCGACTGAAGCGCAAATACGGCAGCACAGTGGAGGACGTGATCGCTTTCGGGCAAAAAGGCCCGGGAAGAGCTGGATAACATTCAGCATTCCCAGCAGCGCTATGATGCATTGCAGGCAGAAAAGCTACGTCTTTACACAAAAGCGCGGGAAAAAGCAGAGGTTCTGACCCAGACCCGACTGAAGGCCTTTGAGGACCTGAACACCCGCATTTCCGGCACGCTGGACTTTTTGAATATGCCGGGTGTGCGTATGACCTTGCGGCATACCCGCGGTCCGCTGGCCAGCCATGGACAGGACAGCGTTGAATTCTACATCTCAACAAACCCCGGTGAAGCACCCAAGCCGCTGGCTAAGATCGCATCCGGCGGCGAGCTGAGCCGTATCACTCTTGCCATCAAGAATGCAATGGCCGATAAGGACGCTGTGCCTACCGTGATCTACGATGAAATCGACAGCGGTGTGTCCGGCAAGGCTGCCGGACGCATCGGCGAGGTGCTGCGTCAGAGTGCGCAAGGGCATCAGATCCTGTGCATCACCCATACGGCGCAGATTGCAGCACTGGCTGATTGTCATCTGCTCATCCAGAAAAATGTGTCCAACGAGCGCACCTACACCGAGATCCATCCGTTGGATGAAAATGGCCGTGTAGAGGCCTTGGCGCGCCTCATCTCCGGCGACCACGTTACCGAGCTTTCCCGCGCCAATGCACGAGAGATGCTGCAGGAGCGCAAGCACGGCGGATGATGCAGCGGAATGCATTTTTGCAGAAAGGACAGCTCTTGACAAGGCGGCGGTCTTGTGATAGAGTAGACAATGTTAATGGCGATGAAGGGAACAAGTACCATGAAGTGTTCTGTCCAGAGAAGTCCCGGTTGGTGCAAGGGATCACAGAACAGCAGGGGAAATACCTCCCGGAGCTGCAGGCTGAATGCGTAAGGCTAGTAGGCTGTGCCGCGTGCGAGCGTTAAAGACGCAGGAGTGTCGCTCTACTCTGGGGTGCGCACTCGTAAGGCCGTTTCCGTGAGGAAACGGCAAACAGAGGTGGTACCGCGAAATTATCTCGCCCTCTGCCAAATTCATTTTTGGCAGAGGGCGTTTTTGTTTCCTCTGCCCCAAAAACAGGAGGTTTTTTCCATGACGCTGTACGAAGAACTGAAAGCCCGTGGTCTGGTAGCCCAGATCACCGATGAGGAGATCATTGACCTGATCAACAACGGCAAGGCTACTTTTTATATCGGCTTTGACTGCACCGCTGACAGCCTGACTGCCGGCCATTTTCTGGCGCTGACCCTGATGAAGCGCCTGCAGCTGGCAGGCAACAAGCCCATCGCCCTGATCGGCGGCGGCACTACCATGATCGGCGACCCCTCCGGCCGCACCGATATGCGCAAGATGCTGACCAAGGACGATATCGCTCACAATGCCGCCTGCTTTAAGAAGCAGATGGAGAAGTTTATCGATTTCTCCGAGGGCAAGGCTCTGATGCTGAACAACGCCGACTGGCTGTTGGACCTGAACTATGTTGAGTTGCTGCGCGAGGTGGGCGCCTGTTTCTCCGTGAACAACATGTTGCGCGCCGAGTGCTACAAGCAGCGCATGGAGAAGGGCCTGTCCTTCCTGGAGTTCAACTACATGATCATGCAGAGCTACGACTTCTACTACATGTTCCAGCACTACGGCTGCAATATGCAGTTCGGCGGCGACGACCAGTGGAGCAATATGCTGGGCGGCACCGAGCTGATCCGCCGCAAGCTGGGCAAGGATGCCTACGCTATGACCGTGACCCTGCTGACCGACTCTCAGGGCAAGAAGATGGGCAAGACCGCCGGCAACGCTGTCTGGCTGGACCCCAATAAGACCAGCCCCTTCGAGTTCTACCAGTACTGGCGCAACGTGGGCGATGCCGATGTGATGAAGTGCATCCGTATGCTCACCTTCCTGCCGCTGGAGCAGATCGATGAGATGAGCACCTGGCAGGATCAGCGCCTGAACGAGGCAAAGGAGATTCTTGCCTACGAGATGACCAGCATGGTGCATGGCAAGGAAGAGGCCGAAAAGGCTCAGAATGCTGCCCGCGCACTGTTCAGTGGCAACGCAATAGATACCGAGCACATGCCCAGCACCCAGCTGACCGAGGCTGATCTGACGGACGGTGCCATCGGCATTCTGACCCTGATGGTCAAGGCCGGTCTGGCTGCTTCCAACGGCGAGGCTCGCCGTCTGGTAGTACAGGGCGGTGTGTTGGCAGACGGCGAAAAAGTCGCTGCTCCCACTGTCAGCTTTACCGCAGAACAGTTGGCCAAGGGCATCGTCATTAAGAAGGGCAAAAAGATTTACCACAAGGTGACGCTGTAAAAAGCATTATAAAATTTATGGGCCAGAAACGTCCGTAGCGTTTCTGGCCCATTTTTTACATTTTAGCGCGTAACAGCTGCTGTCCGGCAGTTACCCGGCCGGAGAGCAAAGGCTCTATCCGTGCAAACCGGCTGCTGTTGGTCACGATTATCGGGGTGGTCAGCGTGTAGCCTGCCGCTGCAATGGCCTGCATATCGAACCGGAAGAGCAGCTGCCCCTTCTGCACATGGTCTCCAGTCTGTACAAATAGCTCATAGCCCTTGCCCTTCAGCTCCACGGTGTCCATGCCAACATGAATGAGTACCTCCATGCCGTTGTCACACAGCAAACTGATGGCATGATGGGTCTTGGCGATCTTTTCCACAATGCCGTCTGCGGGTGCTACTACCTCGCCGCAGCTGGGCTCGATGGCACACCCTTTGCCCAGCACCTCGCTGGAGAACACAGGGTCCTTGATCCGGGTCAGTGCGCGGATACGTCCTGAGACCGGTGCATAGAGCAGCTGCCCGCTGTCCGCAGGCGCAGCTTCCATTGCTGGGTCATCAGGGGCAAAATAGCGCACTTTTCTCAAAATGTGCCAGCAGCCGCTGCCGGATGCTGTGCATAAGAGTAGCAGGTTCTTCATTCCGGTTTCCTTCTTTCG
>ENA-OQHY01000739-OQHY01000739.1-human-gut-metagenome-genome-assembly--contig:-NODE-739-length-16965-cov-5.191769_pt1 | contig 16965 bp, 23 predicted proteins | sample MGYA00242570_ERZ504733 | MGnify/ENA primary metagenome ERZ504733 (study PRJEB26092, sample SAMD00036219) | human gut metagenome | host: Homo sapiens | study: EMG produced TPA metagenomics assembly of...
CTGAGGCCTTTGTCTATCTGGAAAAGAATGCCCGCTGCGCCCTGACCGGGCAGGGCAGACAGACTGAGAACGTGCTGGAGCCCTCTGCCTCGAGCAGGCAGATGTCCCGGCCTTTGACTGGGGCCCGTCGCTGAACGCGCTGCGGGCAAGCAAAAAGCCTGCCTACGCGGTGCAGCCGGTGCAGGCAGACCTGTTCACCTACTGGGAAACGCTGCCGGAGGGGCAGCTGGAGCTCATCGTCTCAAACCCGCCCTACCTGACCGCCGCCGAGATGGAGCAGCTGCAGCCCGAGGTGGCACAGGAGCCTGCCATGGCGCTGGAAGCCGGGGAGGACGGTCTTGTGTTCTACCGTGCGCTGGCGCAGCACTACAAAAACGCGCTGTGCCCCGGCGGGGCGCTGGTATTGGAGATCGGCTGGCAGCAGCGGGAAGCCGTAACCGCCCTGCTGGCGGAGTACGGCTGGGCAGAGATCCGCTGCATCCAGGACTTTGGCGGCAACGACCGCTGCGTGACTGCCCGCCGCCCAAAATAAATTGGAAAAAACAAACAACTTCTTGTTGTAATATTTTGATTTTGTGTTATACTAAGAAGGAAAGCGAAGGACAGCCCGCCCTCTGCGGGCCCAAAGGATAAAAGGAGCAGCAGGCTATGGCAAAAAATCAGAACAACAACGTTGCACCGGCCACCCAAAAGACCGAGCCGGAAGCCAAGAAGGACGCGCTGGCTACGGCGCTGGCGCAGATCGAAAAGCAGTTCGGCAAGGGTGCCGTCATGAAGCTGGGCGACAACGCTCCATGCAGGTGGATGCCATCTCTACTGGCAGTCTGGGGCTGGATCTGGCGCTGGGCGTGGGCGGTGTGCCGCGCGGCCGCATCATCGAGGTGTACGGCCCGGAATCCAGCGGTAAGACCACGCTGGCACTGCACATCCTTGCCGAAGCCCAGAAGAAGGGCGGCGAGGTGGCCTTTATCGACGTTGAGCACGCACTGGACCCCACCTATGCCGAGGCGCTGGGCGTGGACATCAACAACCTGCTGGTCAGCCAGCCGGACACCGGCGAGCAGGCCATGGAGATCTGCGAAGCGCTGGTGCGCTCCGGTGCCATTGATGCCATCGTAGTGGACTCGGTAGCCGCTATGGTGCCCCGCGCCGAGATCGAGGGCGAGATGGGCGACAGCCATGTGGGCCTGCAGGCACGTCTGATGAGTCAGGCCATGCGCAAGCTGACCAGCGTCATCGGCAAGACCAACACGGTCTGCGTGTTCATCAACCAGCTGCGCGAGAAGGTGGGCGTCATGTACGGCAACCCGGAGGTGACCACCGGCGGCCGCGCCCTGAAGTACTACGCCTCGGTGCGTATCGACATCCGCCGCGTGGAGGGTCTGAAGGACTCCTCCGGTCAGTTCATCGGCAACCACACCCGCGCCAAGATCGTGAAGAACAAGGTGCTCCGCCGTTCCGTGAGGCCGAGTTCGACATCATGTTTGGTGAGGGCATCTCTAAAATGAGCGAGCTCATCGATGTGGGTGTCAAGCTGGGCATCGTGCAGAAGAGCGGTGCATGGTTCAACTATGGCGATATCCGTCTGGGTCAGGGCCGCGACAACGCCAAGCAGTTCCTGAAGGATAACCAAAATCAAAACCCAATATTTCCGTATAATTTACCCGATTGACACCAAACTTAATAACTGGTAGTATAAGGCTGTGAGAATATTTGTATTCTTGCAGCATATTTTTTTTACCAAAAGGAGGATGGATTAATGGGATTTTTATTAGGAAAGACCGCTGTTATTACAGGCGGAGGAAGGGCTGTTCTCAGCGACGGAGGTTGCGGTTCAATCGGCTACGGAATTGCTGTCGCTTATGCAAAAGAGGGTGCAAACCTTGTTATTACAGGCAGAAATGTCAAAAAGCTTGAGGATGCCAAAGAAGAGCTCGAAAGACTTTACGGAGTAAATGTGTTGCCTGTTCAGGCTGATGTCAGCAAGGACGGCGATAACGAAAAGATTGTTCGGAATGTTGTTGACAGAGCTGTTGAAACATTCGGCGGAATTGATGTCTTGATTAACAACGCTCAGGCTTCTGCGTCGGGTATTACGCTTGCTGATCATACAACAGAGCAATTTGACTTGCTGTTTATTCGGGATTGTACGCAACCTTCTATTATATGAAGGCTTGCTATCCGTACCTTAAAAAATCGAAGGGAACGGTTATAAACTTTGCTTCGGGTGCCGGACTTTTCGGAAACTTCGGTCAGTGTGCATATGCAGCCGCAAAAGAGGGAATAAGAGGTCTTACAAGAGTTGCCGCCAACGAGTGGGGCAAGGACGGAATAAATGTCAACATTGTCTGTCCGCTTGCATGGACTGCTCAGCTTGAAAAATTTGAGCAGGCTTATCCCGACGCATTCAAGGCGAATGTAAAAATGCCGCCAATGGGACATTTTGGCGATGTTGAAAAAGAAATCGGCCGTGCCTGTGTCGCACTTGCATCACCTGATTTCAAGTATATGAGTGGCGAAACCATCACCCTTGAGGGCGGAATGGGACTCAGACCGTAACTCTATTTTGAAAATTCTTTTGTTCTGTTATTCGGTAAATCATCAAATAAAATATAAAACATACTAATATGAGTATTGAATTTTTTGTTCATATGATGTAATATCAAGTTACGGAGTACATACAAAATTACTTTGAGGTGATTGTATGGGAATTTTTGATATAAAGAACACAGATATTTTCAGCAAGGACTATGACTCTGCAAACGCATGGCTTGAGTATAACATTTTTAATGAATGTACAAAGGACGAAAACGGAGAGTCATTTGATGAGTCTGATGAAAATAATTTTTGGGATTATTTGAAGAAAAATAAATAATAAGTTACAAACAGCGACCGCAGAGTGATATGCTTTGCGGTCGCTTTTATGTGTTGTTCACACACAAGGACACTCGGCATAATATGAGGGTGTAGAGAATAACTTGATTTACGGGTGTTGTGTATGAAAAAGAGCGACATAAGAACATTTGGCATAATCGGCGGTGACAAGCGACAGCTTTTTCTTGCAAAATCAATTTCTGACAGTTGTTACGATGTTTTGCTCGGCGGATTTGACAGCCTTGAAAGCTACGGTTCATTGAGCCTTTGCAATGTTAAAAAGGCAATTTCGGAAAGTGACGCATTGATTTTTCCGTTGCCGTCAATAAGGACAGACGGAAGTCTTAACACTCCGTTTTCAAACGAGAACATTTTGCTTGACGGTGACGATATTGAAATTATCATTAAAAAGCCTGTTTTTACTACGATGAAAAGCAGATTTTTAAAGGCATATCCAAGGCTTTCCGACGGTGAAATTTTTGATTACGGAGCAAGAGATGATTTTGCAATTCTCAACGCATTGCCTACAGCAGAGGGTGCAATTGAATGTGCAATGAGAGAATATGAGGGTACGATTTCGGGCAGTAAGTGTCTTGTGACGGGATTCGGCAGAATCGGAAAAATTCTTGCTCACAAGCTTGTTTTACTCGGAGCAAATGTTACCGTGAGCGCAAGAAAGCCGTCAGACCTTGCATATGTAAAAGCACTCGGCTACAATGCACTTAATACGGAAAATCTCAGAACGGTAAAGCGGTTTGACATTGTTTTCAACACAATTCCGAGGTTGATTTTTGACAGGGAACTTCTTATGAATACCGACACAAACACCTTATTATAGACCTTGCGTCCTGCCGGGAGGGGTTGATTTTGATACCGCCGAAAAACTCGGAATTTATGCCGTTAGGGCATTGTCGCTCCCCGGAAAATGTGCTCCGAAAACGGCAGGAGAAATTATAAAAACTACTGTATTTGACATCATCAAGGAGGTTTACAGGTGACAAAAGCAACCATAGGATTTGCAATGTGCGGTTCCTTTTGCACCTTTTCAAAGGCTTTTACGCAAATGCAGAGGCTTGTTGACTCAGGCTATGATGTTATTCCGATAATGTCGCAAAATGCCTTTTCAACATCAACTCGTTTCGGAAAAGCGGAGGAAACGGTAAAGAGGGCAGAAGAAATAACGGGCAAAGCTGTTCTGCACTCGGTTGTGCAGACAGAACCGATAGGACCTAAAAAAATGTGCGACTTGCTTGTGATTGCACCGTGTACGGGCAACACGCTTGCAAAGCTGTCGCTCGGAATTACCGACACGGCGGTAACAATGGCGGCAAAGTCGCATCTGAGAATTTTAAGACCTGTGCTGTTGTGCGTTGCAACAAATGACGCTCTCGGTGCGTCGGCACAGAACATCGGCAGACTTCTCAATACTAAAAATATTTACTTCGTTCCTTTAAAACAGGACGATTGCATCAAGAAACCAAATTCGCTTGTGGCTGATTTTGATAAGCTTGAAGATTGCGTAACCCTTGCATTGCAGGGAAAACAACATCAGCCGATTTTTTATAACAGAACAACAGCCGTCTTGAAATGCAAATTTTCAAAACGGCTGTTATTTGAGTTGACAATAAAAAAATAATGTGATAACTTAAAGTATAGTATTTCTGCTGAACAGGAGTGGGTATTTAATGAGAAAAAGAGTAAACAAAATTATTTCGGTTGCACTATCGGCAACTCTTGCGTTCGGTGTGTTTACAGCATTGCCGATGTCGGCAAATGCGGTTGTATCAACGGCAAGCGAGGTAAGTGCGGAGGCAATTCCAAAACATGAGCTTTATAAAAGCTATACATATGGCGGATACAAATATCGCATTGTGGGTCAGAAATCAAACGGAAGATTTAACGCATGGATTGAATCTTATTCCGGTAAGTCTGCAAGCGTCAATGTTCCTGCGTCAGTCGGTGATTGTGATATGGTCGGCATTGACAACAATTGTTTTTCGTTTAACAAAACTTTGAAAACAATTATTGTTCCCAAGGGCATTGCTGAAATTGGTTCAAGTGCATTTCTCGGCTGTACCGCACTTACAAGTGTAAGCCTGCCGAGTACACTGACAAAAATAAATTTTTGGGCATTTAAAAATTGTACAAGCCTTTCGACACTTTCAATTCCGTCAAGCGTTGTTTCGATAGGTGATAACGCATTTGACAATTGCCTTTGGTACACAAATCAATCTAACGGAATTGTTTACGCAGGAAAAGTTGCGTATAAGTACAAGGGTAAGCTTGCGGATAACAGCTCTGTTACGATAAAAAGCGGAACTGTTTCAATAGCCGATTATGCCTTTACGGACCAAAAGCTTACATCAGTCACACTTCCGTCAAGCCTTGTTTCAATCGGTGAACAGGCGTTTTCATACACTAATCTCAAAACTGTGACAATTCCGAAAAGTGTAAGCTCAATGGGTTATAACCCCTTTGCGTACTGTTCACAGCTTTCAAGCATTACGGTTCAAAGCGGAAACACAAACTTCTATGTTCAAAACGATTTACTTATCGCCAAGAATCATATGTATTCAGTAACAAAAGATATTACTGATCCTGATGCACCTTCTACGGAATCAAGAAGCTACACATCTTTTGCTCCGTACGGCTCGGTTGTGATATCGTTACCGTCAGCATCAACGCTGAAAACTGTTACAATTCCCGAAACGGTTAAGGCAATAGGCAATTATGCTTTTGCAGGAAGTAAAATCGAAAAGCTTACTTTGAACAGCGGACTTGAATCTATTCTCACATCTGCTTTTTCAGGTTGCACAAACCTTTCATCGGTGAGCTTTTCCGACAGTATTATCAGCATTTGCGACAGTTCGTTTGAGGAATGTACTTCACTTAAAAATCTGAAATTCGGCAAAAATCTTGAATTTATTTCATACTATGCCTTTTATAACTGCCAAAATCTTCAATCGGTGACAATCGGGGAAAATGTAAAGGCAATTTGCTGTGATTCATTCGGCAATTGCAATGCTCTTGTAATTAACGGTAAGATTGGCTCAACAGCAGAAACCTTTGCCAAAAAGTACGGCTACAAGTTTAATTCATCAGAAACCACAAGACTTAAAGGCGATGTTGACAATAATGGTATTATTAATGTAGTTGACGCTACCGATATTCAGAAATATGTTGTTAATCTTACAGATGAAAATGGAAATAAGTTTATTGATGTCAACAATGCGGAAGATGTGTATGTCGCAGATGTAAACGGTGACGGCATTATCAATGTTGTAGATGCAACGCTTATTCAAAAGTATATCGTAGGACTTGTGGAGTCACTTTGATAATTAAACAATTTAATAAATAAAAACAACAGCCGTCTTGAAATGCAAATTTTCAAAACGGCTGTTATTTTATGTTTGGATTGTCTGTGCGACAGGTCAGATAATCAAGGCTTGTGCCGTAGCAGTCGGCAAGTTTAATGAGCAGGGAGAGGGGAATTTCTCTTTCGCCCCGTTCATATTTTGAGTACAGCGACTGGTCGCACATAAGAACTTTTGCAACTTCTTTTTGCGTAAGGTCATTGTCCTCACGCAAATCTTTTATTCTCAGTTTCATTTCATCACCGAATAAATTATAAAATAGTACATAGTGACCTATTGACTTTTAGGACAAATTGTCCTAAAATATTATATGAGGATAAAATTAAATAATTATTCGGAGGAGAATAGGTATGAAAAATAAAATAAGAAAAGTAACTTTACGGGTTTTATCAACTGTTTTAGCTGTATTTATGCTCATTGGAGCTTATACAGTTGGATTAAGTGCGGCAACATACGATGAAGTAATCCTAAATGATGAAACCGGTATTCCGGATCCTGTATTATACAACTATTTGATAAGTGAGTATGATACAAATAATGATGGTTTATTGCAGAAAGAAGAAGCTGATTGTATAACTCGAATTATTTATGACCGTTATTATGGGGCTACTGAAAGCTTAGTATATTCATTAAAAGGTTTAAATAAGTGTAAAAATTTGAAAATGATATCTTTTGAAAGTAATAAACTTAGCAACTTAGAGGGTATTGAAGGGTTGAACCTTACGCGTATTAAGGTAGTTGATAATGAATTAACAGATATTTCTTCCGTAAGTGGTATGGCAGAAAGTTTGGAAGATTTAGTTGTTAGTTATAATTCTTTAAGCTCACTTCCAAATATGAAAAACTTTACTAATTTAAAAGTAAATCCCTGGGTATCAACTAAGGATACGACAAACTTCTCATATAATAAACTTTCACTAAAGGAATTAAATGAAAAGTTGCCTAGTCAATTAAAAGAATACTTTGATTTTTGGATGTATGATCAAACCCCTGATCCTGAAGAATTGAATCTCGTTGATGAAAGTACAGGAATATCAGTTAAGGAACAATGAACCCTGATACAACATTAGATATTGAAAAAGTTGAAAATACAGTTGATAATTCAGTTGCAACTTATGATATCACTTTGAAAAACAATGGTGTCCTAATTCAGCCTGAAAGCACAATTACAATTTCAATTCCATCAACTGAAATAAACTGTAAAGTTGTATGTTTGAAAGATGATGGAACAGTTCAAGATATGAATGCAGAATACAACAATGGTTACTATGTTTTTGAAACCGACCATTTAAGCAAGTATGCAATCATTAAGACGAATATAAGACTTAAAGGCGATGTTGACAATAACGGTATTATTAACGTAGTTGACGCTACCGATATTCAGAAATATGTTGTTAATCTTACAGATGAAAATGGAAATAAGTTTATTGATGTCAACAATGCGGAAGATGTGTATGTCGCAGATGTAAACGGTGACGGCATTATCAATGTTGTAGATGCAACGCTTATTCAAAAGTATATCGTAAGACTTGTGGAGTCACTTTGATAACTTTAGTTTATAACAAAACTGCACAAAAATTTATGGATAAAGACAGCGTGGGGTATTGCTCATGCTGTCTTTTTGTGTTAAAATTGTAGATAACAAAATGAAATAACGAAGGATTTGTCTATGAAATATTGTTCAAAATGCAAGCGACTGCATAATGATGAAGAAACAGTCTGCAAAAACTGCAAGGCTCAGCTTAAAACAATAACCGATGAAAACACTCCCGTGTATCTGCTCACGGCATCGGGCTTTGAATTGCAGAGAGTTAAAGCCGCACTTGAGGACAGCACCGTTCCGTGTGACGCTACAATCAAGAAGTGTATGGAAAATAAATACAGCAAAAGCATTAAGGCATACACAGGCTATGATGATTTGACCTATGATGTATATGTTCCGTATTCGGCTTATGAAAAGGCATTCGACACCTGCGTGGGAATCGGCGCAATCAAGCTTGAGGGCGAAGAAATTCTTGACGAAGATGTTGAATACACCGAGAATGACGGTGAAACGCTTGACGAGCAGTTTGAAAAAATGACGGGTGCAAAGCGTACAACCGTAAGAATTGTCAGCGCATTACTGCTTTTGCTTATAGTTGCAGGCGTTGTATTCGGAACAGATGCAATAATGAATTTTATTAAAGAATTTTTCGGATAATTCGGTATCCGATTTTGAGTTAATATTTAGTTAAAATGAATGAAATTACGGAGGATTTTTTACAATGAAACAGGAAACAAAGTGTTTGCATTCCGGCTATGTGCCTAAGAACGGAGAACCAAGACAGATGCCCATTTATCAAAGCACCACCTTTAAGTATGATTCAAGTGACGCAATGGGCAGACTTTTTGACCTTGAGGACAGCGGATATTTTTATACCCGTCTGCAGAACCCGTCAAATGATATGACTGCCGCAAAAATTGCCGACCTTGAGGGCGGTGTTGCCGCAATGCTCACATCAAGCGGTCAGGCGGCTAACTTCTTTGCACTTTTCAACATCTGCGAAACAGGCAGTCACATTGTTGCATCGTCTGCAATCTACGGCGGTACATATAATCTGCTCGGTGTTACAATGAAGAAAATGGGCATTGATGTTACTTTTGTCGATCAGAATCTTCCCGAAGAAGAGCTCGCAAAGGCATTCAGACCAAACACAAGGGCAATGTTCGGTGAAACAATTACCAACCCGACCGTGTCTGTTCTTGATATTGAAAAGTTTGCAAGACTTGCTCACTCACACGGTGTCCCGCTTATTGTTGACAACACTTTTGCAACCCCTGTCAACTGTCAGCCGATTAAGTGGGGTGCTGACATTGTTACTCACTCAACCACAAAATATATGGACGGTCACGGTGTTTCTGTCGGCGGTGCAATTGTTGACAGCGGCAACTTTGACTGGCTGAAATATGCCGACAAATATCCGGGACTTACAACTCCCGATGATTCATATCACGGCATTGTCTATGCCGAAAAATTCGGCAAGCTCGGCTACATTACAAAGGCAACTTCTCAGCTTATGCGTGACCTCGGTTCAATCCAGTCACCGCAGAATGCTTTTTATGTTATGAACGGTCTTGAAAGTCTTCATGTGAGAATGGAAAGACATTGCAAAAATGCTCTTGAAATTGCAAGATTCCTCAAGGCTAATGACAAGGTTGCGTGTTGATTATCCCGACCTTGAAGATGACAAATATCACGCACTTGCTGAAAAGTATCTTCCGAACGGCTCATGCGGTGTACTTTCTTTTGCGGTTAAGGGCGGAAGAGATTGTGCGGTTAAATTTATGGACAGCTTAAAGCTCTGCGACATTGAAACTCATGTTGCAGATGCAAAGACCTGTATTCTTCATCCCGCAAGCCACACCCACCGTCAGATGACGATGAACAGCTTATTGAGGCAGGTGTTGCACCCGACCTTATCAGACTTTCGGTAGGTCTTGAAAATGTTGATGATCTTATTGCCGACATCAGTCAGGCTCTTGATAAGATTTAATTTTCTTTAAAAGAAATTATATATAAAATTGCAAAATAAATTTACGGAGGGTTGAATATGTCAGCTTTTGTATCTGCGGTTATTGTTGCGGCAGGCGGTTCTGTGAGAATGGGAATTGCCGACAGCAAGCAGTTTATTCCGCTTTTGTCACGCCCTGCAATTGAATACACCCTGAAGGCATTCCAAAAATGTCACCTTATCAAAGAAATTGTAATTGTCTGCCGTGAACAGGATAACGACAGAATCAATAAAATTATCGAGCTTAACGGTTTCAACAAGGTTTCAAAACTTGTCAAGGGCGGTGACAGCCGTGCCGACAGCGTGCGTAACGGAATCGGTGCGTGCAGTGAAAACGCCAAATACTATGCTATTCATGACGGTGCAAGACCGCTTATTACCGTTGAAGAAATCGAGCGTGTTGTTGAGGCGGCTTTTGATACGGGTGCGGCAACTCTCGGAACTTCCGTAAAAGATACAATCAAGGTTGTTGACGGTTTCAATAATATAGAAAGCACTCCTATCCGTTCACAGCTCCGTGCAGTTCAGACTCCGCAGGTTTTTGAGCGTGATTTGTACCGCTTTGCTCTTGAAAATGCCGGCGATAATATCATCAACTTTACAGACGATTGTTCGCTGATTGAAAACATGGGCGGCGAGGTTCTTGTTGTAAAGGGCAATGAGGAAAATATTAAACTGACAACCCCGATTGACATTGTGATTGCCGAGAGTATTCTCAAGTCAAGACAACAGGGTTGATTGTGCAAAGGAGATTTATATGAGAATCGGTCACGGATATGATGTGCATAAATTTGCCGAGAACAGAAAGCTGATAATCGGCGGTACAGAGATTCCCTTTGAACTCGGACTTCTCGGTCATTCGGATGCCGATGTGCTTGTTCACGCAATTATGGACGCACTTCTCGGTGCTGCGGCTCTCGGTGATATCGGAAAGCTGTTTCCCGATACAGATGAAAAGTATAAGGGCGCAGACAGTATTCTTCTTTTGAAAGAGGTGTGCCGTGTGCTTGCCGAGTACAACTACAGAATTGTCAATATCGACTCAACCGTTATTGCTCAACAGCCAAAGCTGAAACCGCACATTGACGAAATGAGAAAAAATATTGCCAATGCCTGCGGAATTGATGTTTCGCTCGTCAGCGTTAAGGCTACTACCGAGGAAAAGCTCGGCTTTACAGGCAGACTTGAGGGCATTTCCGCTCACGCAGTTTGTCTTATCGAGCAGTATTAAAAAGTTACAGCTTCAAAAAATGCACATATTTTATTACATACATTCGACACCTTGTTCATATTAATGAACGAGGTGTTTTTTATGTTAAGAAAGGCATTTGTTTCAATAACATTGTGTGCTGTGTTTTTATTGTCGCCGTTTGTCGGATTAAAAGTGAATGCTCTCAGTGCGGACAGCATATCTGCTCCGTCTGCCGTGCTAATGGAGTCGTCAACAGGCAAAATTCTTTTTGAGAAAAATCCACATGAGCAAAGACCGTGTGCGTCCGTAACAAAGGTAATGACGCTTTTGCTCGTCTTTGAAGCTGTTGACAGCGGAAAATTAAGCCTTGACGATGAAATTACTGCATCCGAACACGCCGCAGGAATGGGCGGAAGTGACATTTGGCTTGAAAAAGGCGAAACTATGAGTGCGGATGATATGATAAAGGCAACGGTTGTTGTATCTGCCAACGATGCGGCGGTTGCGCTTGCGGAGCATATCAGCGGAAGCAGGATGCTTTTGTTGAAAAAATGAACAGCCGTGCCAAAGAACTCGGAATGAACGACACCGTTTTCAAAAACTGTAACGGACTTGATGAGGAGGGGCATATAACCTCTGCCTATGATGTTGCGCTTATGTCAAGAGAGCTTACAAAGCATGAGAAAATTTTTGACTACACATCAATTTGGCTCGATAATCTTCGTGGCGGTAAAACTCAGATTGTCAACACGAACAAGCTGTTGAAAACCTATAACGGAATTACGGGATTAAAAACAGGCACAACCAACGATGCGGGTTGTTGTATGTCTGCAACCGCAACAAGGGGAGATGTTTCGCTGATAAGTGTTGTTCTCGGCTGTAAAACAGGCAAAGAGCGATTTGCAGATGCGGCGGCACTTCTTGATTACGGCTTTGCAAATGTTTCCGTGAAAGAATTAACGCTTCCCGAAGATATGCCGAAAAGCATTGAAGTGAACGGCGGTATGGCTGACAGCGTAAAGCTTGAATGTAAGGTTTCTTCAAAAATAGTGGTTGACAAAGGAAACGGTGCTAAAATTACAACCGAAATCGACCTGCCCGACAAGATTGACGCTCCCGTTGAAATGAATAGGAAGATAGGTACGCTTACATATCTTGTAAATTCAAAAAAGGTGCAGAGCTTTGATATTTGTGCAGGCGATTCTGTTCAAAAAACAAGCTTCGGTGCATTGCTTGAATATGTGTTTGCTTCACTGATTTCGCTTTGATTTTGTCGGAAAATCAGGCTTTTGTGCATTGTTATTAAAAGCAGTACAAAAAACAATGCGGGTTTATTTTAAAAATTCACAAATTGACCTTGCAAAAACGCTCATATTATAGTATAATAAAACAACAAAGATACTTATTGCGATTCTATTTTCGCTATAGGAATTTTGGAGGAATTTATAAATGGCAACAAAGTTAAATGACAAGTATTTAAGTGATTTTATCGGCGAACACGAATATGACGGTGTTGCTGCCGAAGTTAAAGCAGCTCACAAGGTGTTGCATGACGGCAGCGGCCTCGGCAACGACTTTTTGGGTTGGCTCAATCTTCCTACAGATTATGACAAGGAAGAGTTCGCACGCATCAAGAAGTGTGCAGAGAAAATCAAGAAAGATACTGATGTATTCATCGTAATCGGTATCGGCGGTTCTTACCTCGGCGCAAGAGCGGCTATTGAATTTCTTTCATCACAGAACTACAACCTTACCTGCAAGGACACACCGCAGATTTTCTTCACAGGTAACTCAATCAGCTCATCTGCACTTGCAGAAATCATGGAGCTTTGCGAGGGCAAGGATGTTTCCGTAAATATGATTTCCAAGTCAGGTACAACAACTGAGCCTGCCATCGCTTTCCGTGTGTTCCGTGAAATGCTCGAAAAGAAGTACGGTAAAGAGGCGCAAGAGAGCGTATTTACTGCACAACTGACAAGGCCAAGGTACACTCAAGGCTCTTGCCGACGAAGAAGGTTACGAAACATTTGTTGTTCCGGATGATGTAGGCGGCCGTTTCTCGGTTCTCACAGCAGTAGGTCTTCTTCCTATCGCAGTTTCGGGTGCTGATATTGACGCTCTTATGCAGGGTGCCGCAACAGCTCAGAAAGAATTTGACAACGATGATTTAAAGACAAACGATTGTTACAAATATGCTGCAATCAGAAATATGCTTTACCGCAAGGGCAAAACTATGGAAGTTATGGTTTCTTATGAGCCGGCTTACACAATGATGTCAGAGTGGTTCAAGCAGCTCTTTGCAGAGAGTGAAGGCAAGGATAACAAGGTATTTTCCCCGCAAGCGTTATCTTCTCAACAGACCTTCATTCACTCGGTCAGTACATTCAGGACGGCAGACGCACAATGTTTGAAACTGTTGTTCTCTTTGATAAATGTAAAAAAGAAGTTACTCTCGGTACAGACCCGACAAATGTTGACGGTCTTAACTTCCTTTCGGGCAAGACAATGGGATTCGTAAATCAGAAGGCTTTCGAGGGTACAGTTCTCGCTCATAATGACGGCGGTGTACCGAACATTGTTCTTAATGTTCCCGAAATGAACGAATCAGAGCTTGGCTATCTCATCTACTTCTTTGAGAAGGCTTGTGCTATTTCAGGTTATATGCTCGGTGTTAATCCGTTTAACCAGCCGGGTGTTGAAAGCTACAAGAAGAATATGTTCGCTCTTCTCGGCAAGCCGGGCTATGAGGATCAGAAGGCTGCTCTTGAGGCAAGACTCGGATAATTTCTTAATAAAGTATAACAACGGAGGAACTAATTATGGTTACTTTACTTATCGGTAAAAAAGGAACAGGCAAAACTAAAAAGCTCATCTCTCTTGCTAACGAGGCTGTTGCCGCTTCAACAGGCAATGTTGTTGTAATTGAAAAAGGCTCAAAGCTCACATATGATGTTACACATAAGGCAAGACTTATTGATACAGAGCAGTATCTCATCAGCGGTTATGATATGCTTTTCGGTTTTATCAGCGGTATCTGCGCAGGCAACTATGATGTTACTGACATTCTCGTTGACTCAACATTCAAGATTTGCCCGGAGGCTCTTGCAGGCCTTGAAACCTTACACAAAGAAAGCTTTCAGGATCTTGACCGAAACTGCATCAACGTAACATTGTTCTCCTTATTTCTGCTGACGAAAGCGAAATTCCGGAGTCAATCAATGCTGTTTGCAGAAAAGTATAATTGATACTAAAAAACAAACTTATCCCTCTCGTTTTTCGGGAGGGATTTTTGTATATACAACTGTATAAATTTAGCACCTCAGTCAATAATAGAAACGGAGGTGCTTTTTATGAGCGATTATTATAACAACAGAAAGAAAAAAACGCAGTCGCCGTGAAAAAATCGGATTTTATACGGCTTGCTCAATTTGTCTGATTGCCGTTTGCATGGCGGTGTACTCAACCTACAATACATTATCAGTGCCAAGTGCAAAAACTCCTGCCGCAACTCAAAGCAATGAGGTTAAAGTTAACGAAAATGTCACTGGTGTAACCCAAACCTTGCCCGAGGTTAAGCTTGATGTCGAAGTTCCTACCATTGCGGCAACCGAAGAACCGTCAACAAACCCGACAGAAAGTTCAAAAAACGCTCTTGAAACAATGCTTTCAACAGATTTGAGCCTGAACTATCCGCTTAATTCAAACAATGTTGTTCGTGAGTACAGCGAAAAAAGTGTTTATTTCAAAACTTTGAATGTATGGAAACCGCACACGGGAGTTGATTTCGGCGGCAACCTCGGCGATGATGTAACCGCAATGACGGGCGGAGTAGTTACTAATGTTTGTGAGGATAAAATGCTCGGCAAAATCGTTGAAATTTCAACCGACAATGTCATATGCAGATATTGCGGACTTGGCTCGGTTGATGTAAACAAGGGTGATTCAATCGATGTCGGAAAGAAGGTCGGTACAATCGGCGCTGTCCCTTTGAGGCGGGGGACGAAAACCATATACACATTGAAGTGAAGATTGATGCAAGTACGCCGATCCGCTTTCTTTTATAAATAACAATGAATAATTGCAATTTTGACGCATACAATATTAATGCAAGCCCTCGTTTCGTTTTAAGGGGCAACAAAAAAGGCGGATACTTTTGATTGAGTATCCGCCTCTTTTTTGATTTTATGTCAATGATAAAAAATCACGGTAAATAAATTAAAATTCTGTCCGAAAAGCGGTTATCTTTCGCTCTCGTGCCATTCTTCGTTACCAAAGATAAAATCATCAAGATCCATAATGACAAATTTCATATAGTACACCTCCTTAATAAAACAATATAGTATATTCAGGAAATGCTCGAATATGAGTGTTATTTTTTATTTGAGTCACAAATATTGATGTAACTTATAATAATGTCAACGGCCTGATCAACTGTAATGTTAGTGCTGTTAAGGCACAAATCATAGTTGTCTGCAAGACCCCATTTTTTCCCTGAATAAAAACTATAGTAATTTGCTCTGTTCTTGTCTGCCTTCAAAACTGCCTGTTTGGCTCTGGCAGGGTCAATGTCCTGTCTGTCAACAGCTCTTTTAATTCTCTTATCAAGATCAGCATAAATATATACCTTCACAAGCTTCGGATTATCTTTAAGAACATAGTCGGCGCATCTACCGACTACAACGAAATTTTCCTTTTCTGCAAGCTGCTTGATAATCTTGTGCTGTAAAATATAAAGACGGTCATTAACCGGCAGGTCGCCCACTGAAGAAAAGTTGTTACCGTAATTGTACAGTCCCACAGACAATGAATACAAAAGACTGTTGGTAGCTCTTTCGTCAGCATGCTTGAATACCTCGGGAGAAACACCGCTCTCTTTAGCGGCAATAGAAATGAGCTCCTTATCATAAAACGATATACCAAGCTTCTCGGCAAGTGCTTTACCGATATCGTGTCCGCCTGAACCATACTGTCTTGTAATGGCGATAATTCTGTCAAAACTCATAACTAAACCTCCCGGTATTTGCAATTTGTAAAGTTGTACAGCAGCAACATTAAGTAGCTAAATGTCAAAACTATATCGCTTTACATATACTATAATAACACATTTTTGCGAAAAGTCCAGTCTGTAAAAACAAATTTTACAAAATTTGTACAAAATGAATAAATAAGTCTTATTCCAATTATATAAATGCACAATATAATTGGGAGTGAAATTACATTTAAAGGATAAGAACAAATTTCTTTTTAAAATATATATGTATAATGTAGAGGGATTCAGCGTGTAAAAAACAGAATAATAGTGAAAAGGCATTAAAAATAAGATATAATAAAGAATAATATAGAAAATTTGCCGATAATGTAAAAAAGATAAAAAAATTGTCAAAAAGGGGTTTACAAAAGAGAGAAGTGCTGATATAATATCAACTGTTGCGCTGAGAGGCGAGGCAGACAAGAGAAAACACAGACGGTGAAAGAGTGTAGAACGCACGGAAGTGGAGAGTCAACATTCAGCAAGTAATCGAAAGTGTTGCTTGGTTTTGATTTTAAAAGCTGAAAAAACTTTTTAAAAAACTTTTAAAAAGTGCTTGACAAAATCAAAACAATGTAGTATAATAGCCCTTGCACTGCTGAGGTTAGCGACTTCAAATGAAGAAAGCAAACAAGCCTTGAAAGTGCGTAGGACCTTGAAAATTGAACAACGAGAAAATAGTAAAGAAACCCGTAATGACTTTGAGGAAAGCTCAAAGAATTACAGTGAGATGTACACTAAAAAGCATCAGGAATTACGGATATAGTCAGTGACATATTCGTCAATGAGCGATTAAAGCTCTGAAATTGATTTGAACGGTCGAAAGGCTGTTGAGATACAAATTTTAGAGAGTTTGATCCTGGCTCAGGACGAACGCTGGCGGCGTGCCTAACACATGCAAGTCGAACGGAACTGTTTTGAAAGATTTCTTCGGAATGAATTTGA
>ENA-OQHY01000740-OQHY01000740.1-human-gut-metagenome-genome-assembly--contig:-NODE-740-length-16931-cov-3.354439_pt1 | contig 16931 bp, 27 predicted proteins | sample MGYA00242570_ERZ504733 | MGnify/ENA primary metagenome ERZ504733 (study PRJEB26092, sample SAMD00036219) | human gut metagenome | host: Homo sapiens | study: EMG produced TPA metagenomics assembly of...
TTTTCTGGAATTATTGATAAATAATAGCAATAAGTACAAAAAGTGATAGAAAAAGCTATTTGCAAAGAAAAAAACATTTTGGTAGTATTTTTGAAGAGTTGTTAACTAGGGGATATACCGACAGAGCAACTTAAGGAAAATACAATGGAGGAAAAAGGAAAATGAAAAGAAGAGCACTCGCATTATTGTGTGCAGGAATTTTAGCAGTCGGTATGCTTGCCGGATGTGGTGGAAGTTCCGACAAGAAAGACAGCAGCGCAAAGACAGAAGACACGAAGAAAGAGGCAAAAAGTGATGGGACTTTTACATTTGCATTGAATTATATGCCAAATTCACTTCAGCCAAGTGCACAGAGCAGTGATGACTTGGTAAGTGCAATCCGCCCAATCTATGAACGTTATTTGCTGAGACAAAAGACGGTCTGGAATATTATCTGGCTGATAAGCTTGATATTTCAGAAGATGGTCTTACCTACACACTTCATATTAATGACAAAGCAACATGGAGTGATGGAGAACCGGTTACAGTAAAAGATATCAAATTTACCATTGATTATGGTGTATTGGTTTATGGCGGACCTACATCATTCACCAAGGTAAATGGTGGAGAAGTGCAGATCAACGAGATTGATGATAAGACAATGGAATTGTACTTCCATCAGTATATGATAACTATGTCAGAACGTTATCTCAGTTCTATCCAATGCCGGCACATGCATTTGATAATGATCCGTCAAAGATTGATGACAGTACATACTTCAAAACACCGGGTATGGCTACATCTGGAGCATATGTAGTAAGCGAAATTAACGAAGATAGTTTTGTTTATACAGCAAGAGATGACTACTACAGAGGAACTCCTTCTGTTAAGAAAGTCGTTATAAAAACAATCGGCAGCGGAAGCACAAAACAGATCGAATTTGAAAATGGCGGAATTGATTATATGCGTGTTACAAGCGCAGAAGACCTGAAGAAATACAAAGAGGAGTCTGATAAATACAATATGTACAGTATATCAGAAGCTCGTCTTAATTACCTTCAGTTAAACCCACACGGACCGGTAATGTCTACATTATCTCAGGATGCAAGAAAAGCAATCTTCCTTGCACTTGACAAAGATGCGATCGTTGATTTTGCATGGGGATCAGATGAACTTGCAGAGCCGGCGAACAGCTCATCACACCGGACCAGTCTATTTATAATAAAAACTGTAAAGGATATAACTTCAATCTGGAAGAAGCAAAAAAACTTGCAAAATCATCCGGATTGGAAGGAAAAGAACTTACATATATTTACAATTCAGACCGTGCAAATATGGAATCTGTAGCAACTGTCGTACAGCAGCAGTTAGCTGAAATCGGCGTAACAGTAAATATTGAAAGCTGCGATACTTCTACATTCTTCCCACGTTTCTTTGCAAGCAAAGATAAAGAACTGGCTACAACATGGGATCTTGGTACAAACGGATGGGATTCACAGCGTGGTTCAAACTGTGGACAGGCAATCAGCTACTTTACAAATCGTCTCTGTGATTGTGGATACAGTGATGAAGTTTCAGGGCTTGCTCAGAAAGCCATAGGAACTGCAGATGCGAAAGAAAAACAGGAACTTTGGAATACAATTCAGGACAAAGCGTTGGAAGAATGTTGGGAATACCCACTTACATATACAAACTTTGTTATGGTTTCGCAGAAAAATGTTACTGGTTTAGATGGTTCGTCAGTTGTTCCTGAATTCATTGATTACTTAGGCATTTGATTATCATCATATCAACAAATCACCGGCAGTTTTTGACATTGCCAAGCTGAAATGATGAATGGTGAGTATATCAAGAAGATGGATCCGGAGGCATTCTATGAGAGAGCACTTCCGTATCTGAAAGAAGTTCTGAAAAAAGACTTTGATCTTAAGAAGATCGCAGGAATGGTTCAGACCAGAATTGAAGTATTCCCGGATATTCCGGAGCTTGTAGATTTCTTTGAGGCAGTTCCGGAGTATGACAGTGCGATGTACCGCCACAAAAAGATGAAAACAACAGAGGAGACTTCTCTTGCAGTTCTCAAGGAAGTGCTTCCGGTACTGGAAGCACAGGAGGATTATACCAATGATCCGCTGTATGCATCTTTAAGCGCTTTTGTAAAGGAGCACGGATATAAGAATGGTTATGTTATGTGGCCACTTCGTACAGCAGTATCCGGCAAGCAGATGACACCGGCCGGTGCAACAGAGATCATGGAGATCATTGGCAAGGAAGAGACACTGAAACGTGTACATGCAGCAATCGAAAAGCTTGAAAATAAATAAGAGTGTGATCGATAATCCAGTTATGAAACGAAATCCATCTCAGAAAAGGGCGATCGCCCACCTGTCAGGACCTATGATGGTTCTGGCAGGCCCCGGTTCGGGGAAAACTTCCGTCATAGTAGAAAGAACAGCACATATGATCCAGGAAGGGAAGATACCGGCTTCCTCTGTTCTTGTTGTGACTTTTTCCAGGGCAGCAGCAGTGGAAATGAAAGAACGGTTTCTGAAATTTACCAGTGTTCAGCGAACCGGCGTTACTTTCGGGACTTTTCACGGAGTGTTTTACGGGATCCTCAAACAGGCTTATGGTCTGAATGGAGGAAATATCCTGTCAGAAGAAGAAAAATATGCGATTTTAAGAGACTGGTGGTAAACTGTGCTGTAGAACAGTCCCAGGAAGGGGATTTTGTGGAAGATATTGCCAAGGAGATCAGTGTTGTAAAGGTGGAAGAATCGCTCTGGAGCATTATTATTCTTCCTGCTGCCCGGATGAAGTGTTCCGACAGATCTTTCAGGGATATCGAAAATTCCTGAATGAAAGAAGAAAACTTGACTTTGATGATATGCTGTTGAGCTGTTATGAACTTCTGAAAAAACGAAAAGATATCCTGTCTGCATGGCAGAAAAAGTTTCACTATATTCTGGTGGATGAGTTTCAGGATATCAATCATCTTCAGTATGATATCGTGAAGATGCTGGCAGCACCGGAGAACAATCTGTTTGTGGTGGGAGATGATGATCAGTCTATCTATCATTTCCGTGGCGCTCGCCCGGAGATCATGCTGAATTTCCCGGAAGATTTTAAAAATGCGGAGACAGTGATCCTGAATATCAATTACCGGTGCAGTGGAAATATCCTGGATACAGCTATGAAGGTGATCAATTACAATGAAAACCGTTATGCAAAAAAACTTTCCACACCAAATGAACCGGGAGAGCCGGTGCAGATAAAAGAATTTCGAAATCCCAGAGACGAATATATGGCAGTTGCAGGCCTGCTGCGGAATCGGATGGAAGAAGGGGATAATATTGAAGATACAGCGCTGCTTTTCAGGACTAATCAGGAAACCGAAGGACTGGTCGCTGCGTTGATGGAGTATGGGGTTCCTTTCACTATGAAGGAAAAACTGCCCAACCTGTTCCGACACTGGATTTGCCGGAATATGATCGCTTATTTGAAAATGGCAGAAGGAGACCGGAGCCGCAGTACATTTCTGGAGATCATGAACCGGCCAAACCGATACATAGCCAGAGACGCTCTGACAGAAAAAAACGTTGATTTTAAAGCATTGGGAGAGTTTTACAAAGACAAAGACTGGATGTGTGACAGGATCACAACGATGGAGACACATCTTCGGATCTTAAAGACTATGGCCCCTTATGCAGCTATTAATTTTATCCGGAATGGCATGGGATACGAAGAATACTTGCAGGAATATGCAAGGTATCGTAAAATAAAACCGGAAGAGCTTATGGAAACCCTGAACCGGATCCATGAAAGTGCCAGAGGAATGAAAACATTGGAAGAATGGATGGCCTATATGGACGAGTATACCAGAAAGCTGGAAGAACAGGCGAAGAAACAGGATGTGAAACGGGAAGGAGTGGTGATATCCACTCTTCATGCGGTCAAAGGTCTGGAATATGACAATGTATATATCATGAATGTAAATGAAGGTAGCATGCCTTATCGGAAGGCAGTCCTGGAGGCACATCTGGAGGAAGAACGGAGGCTTTTCTACGTTGGTATGACACGGGCAAAGAAGAAACTCTGCCTGTATTATGTAAGACAGCAGTATGAGAAGGAACGGGAACCGTCCCGTTTTCTTGAGGAGGCCGGATTATGAATGGGATTATTTATTATACGAAGATCAGAGATGAATATAACGGCAAGAACATGGAGCATATGATCGGGGAAAAGCTTCTGGAAATCGGACTTGAGCGGGAATTTGGACGGAAGCTTGCTTTTGAGCCTCGGTCAAAGGGGGAACATGGGAAACCGTTTTTTACCCTGCTTCCAAGAATTCATTATAATATCACACATTCCGGAAAATATGTGATGTGTCTGTTTGCCGGAGAAGAGGTGGGCATTGATGTGCAGATCCACAAGAAGGTAAATTACGAACGGCTCCTTGAAAGAATGGTGCCGGCAGATATGATACGGGAAATCCTGGATGCAGATGATATGGAGAAAGCCTTTTTTGCCCAGTGGGTTTTGAGAGAGGCATATATCAAATGGACCGGAGAGGGACTGTCCAGGGATCTGCGTACGATTTCCATGGATAAGGGAAATTACATAATGCTGGAGCTGGAACCGGGATACAGTGTGCAATCTGGTCCAGAGACAGCCTGGAATTACGATTTGAATACGAAGACATCATTTTGAGATAGCAAATAGAGACGATGAAATGAACAAAGAGATGAAACGCAGCTTCAGGATTTTCATTCTGAAGATCCTGGCAGTTGTTTTTGTGCTGTGCATATGTTATTTTTTATATGCATTTGTTTACCGTGCAAAAACTGAGCTGCCCACAAAAGCTGTGGTGACAAACCGAGGTGCTGCAGTGTATACACTGCGGGGACAGAAACAGATGCTTTCCCAGAAAGAGGATTTCTCTTATTTTGCCTTTGATGGGAGAGAAAAAGAGAAGGAATATGGAACATATGTCATTCCCGGGCTGAAGAATACCAGGACGCTGCTCACAAAAAAGGGTGCCACTCCTGCCATGTGTACGTCCATGACGCCTCAGGGACTGGCGGTTACAGAGGATTATGTGCTGGTCAGCGCTTACTGCAGCACACAGAAACATAATTCGGTCATTTATGTGATCGATAAGGAAAAACATAATTTTATTAAAGAAGTGATACTGCCTGGACAGCCTCATGTGGGAGGACTTGCCTATGACCCGGAGCATAAGTTATTATGGTATTCCTCCAATATCAACGGGATCGCACAGGCAGTGAGTATAAAGATGGATACAATAGAAGCCTACGATTATGATGACAGCCATCTGCCGGTGGATACTTTCCAGATAGTCAGTCTTTATGGGATCGTGAGAGATTCTTTTATGACCTTTTATAAGGGATGTCTGTATGTAGGCTGCTTTGAAAAATATAACGAAAGTGTAATTGCACGATACGGAGTTGACGAAGAGGGAAAACTGATCAATACCATGGACGAGAAACTGGGCATGGATTTTGAAATGGCAGTTCCGTTGGATTATTCCACCATATCGGAGCAGGTTCAGGGAATTGCTTTTTATAATGATAAGCTTTTGATCTCTCATTCTTTTGGAATCCTGCCATCCAGGCTGGTGTTTTATGAACAATCCGATAAGCGTTTGTATGTAAACGAGAATTCTGCCAGAACTTATCGTTTTCCGGAACGACTGGAACAGATCGTGGTGGAGGGTGACAGCTTTATGTGATGTTTGAATCCTGTGCCTATGCATACCGTGCGTCCTCCGTAAATATTGTGGATCGGGTCCTGAAGCTGAATCTTTCGAAGATGGAGACCTATGACGAAGAAGAAAGTCTTTTTTTTTCTGTCGGAATAAAGAAAAAACGAGAGAGCATCAAAAAAGACAACAGGTACTAAATCCGGCATGTCCGCAATATATTTAAGTGTAAGAGGTGAAAACATGGACGCAAACCAGATCCAGAACCTGTTTGCCAGTAATGTCCGCCAGCTTCTGGTGGATGCAGACCTTGATTATGATAAATTATATGAGATACGTCTCCGCGTGGGAAGACCTCTGTTCCTCACTTATGATGGGGGAGAATGTTTCCTCCGGCAAAAAGATACAGAACCTTATCTGGTTACGCGGGAGGATCTTAAGGAAACACTGGAGTATGTCAGCGGCTATTCCCTGTATGCTTATGAAGATGAGATTCGCCAGGGGTTTTTGAGTGTACAGGGTGGGCACCGTGTAGGAGTTACCGGAAAGGTGATCCTGGACGGAAACCGTATCCGTGGGATGAAATATATTTCCTGCATCAATGTCCGTCTGGCACATGAGATCCAGGGATGTGCAGAAGAAGTGCTGCCATATATCCAGACAAGAGAGCAGATCATGCATACCTTGATCGTTTCTCCGCCCAGATGTGGGAAGACCACGCTTCTTCGGGATATCATCCGGCAGATGAGTAATGGATGGGGAAATATTTCCGGTGTTACGGTAGGAGTAGTCGATGAGCGCAGTGAGCTGGCCGGATGCTATCAGGGGATCCCTCAGAATGACCTTGGAATGCGTACGGATATCCTGGACGGCTGTCCGAAAGCAGAAGGGATGCAGATGCTGATTCGGTCAATGTCGCCGGTTGTGGTTGCTGTGGATGAACTTGGAAAAGAAGAAGATTTCAAGGCTGTGGAATCAGTTATCCACTGTGGATGTCGTCTGATCGCAACTGCACATGGAGCTTCCATGGAAGAAACATTATCCCAGCCGTTTTTCCGGAAATTGTGGGAAGCGCGGGTTTTCCAGAGATATATTTTTCTGGGAAAGCATGAACGTGCAGGAATCGTGGAAGGAATCTATGATGAAAATGGGAAATGCCTATGTACCGGATTGTAGGATGTATTCTGGTAGTGGCGGCAGGAGCCGGAATGGGATTTTCCGGAAGTATGAGACTTTCGGAGCAGATCCGTATACTGGAAAAACTGCTTCAGATGGTGATCTGCCTGAAAGGCGAGATCCGCTGCGGGAATGCATCACTGCCGGATGCTTTTTATGGAGCCGCAGGAAGAATGAATGGAAAATACAGAGAGTTTCTCATCAGTGCCGCGGACAGGATGAAAGCGGGAACAGGAGAAAAACTTTCACAGATATGCAGGGAATGTGCGGAAAGCGCCCTGAAAAAAAGCTGCCTTACCCATGGGGAAAAGGACGCTTTTTTTCTTTCGGAGAATATCTGGGCTATATGGATCTGGAAATGCAGATGCGACAGCTTTCCCTGTATGAAAATAATTTGGAAGCAGAGATATTGAAGCGGAAAGCGGAGGTTTCCGGAAAGAAAAAACTGTACCAGGGAATTGGGATTCTTGGAGGCCTGCTGCTTGCGGTTCTCCTGGTATAGTATTGTTTATCAGACAGTAGTAGGAAGGACAGGCTTTCAGAAGAAAAGGAGGGATCATTTGGAGGTCAGTATCATATTTAAGATCGGTGCAGTAGGGATCCTGGTCTCTGTTCTTTCTCAGATCCTGAAACATAGCGGAAGGGAGGAACAGGCTTTTCTGGTGAGTTTTTCAGGACTTCTTTTAGTACTGTTCTGGATCGTGCCGTATATTTATGAGCTTTTTAAAAATATCCAGCAGCTTTTTGTACTGTAGGGGAGGGAAAGAACCGTGGATATTCTGAAGATTTCTGTTCTGGGAACAGCGGGGGTTCTTCTGGGAATTCTTCTGAAAGACCGTGCACCGGAGTATGTAAGCCTTGTTACGATGGGAATAGGTCTTGTGATACTGGGATTAGCGGTAGGGAAGATCAGCTATCTGTTCCAGTCCCTGGAGAGACTGAAACAGAGTCTCCCGATTGATGGAAGCTATATCACTACTTTGCTGAAGATGATCGGGATCACCTATATCGGACAATTTTCATCCGGTATATGCAGAGATGCAGGATATTCCTCCACTGGTGCACAGATCGAACTGTTCTGCCGGTTATCTGTAATGGTTTTAAGTATGCCGGTTCTTCTGGCACTGCTGGATACTATACAGGGATTTCTTGCATGAAAAGATATTGGTCAGAGATTTGTGCAGCCCTGTTTCTTGCTGTAGTTATAAACTGTTTTGGCGGTGTGATCGTTTATGCTTCTTCGGCGGAACAACAGATCACAGATCAGATGGAGCTTACCAACCTGCAGTCCATGGTAGATGAGATGCTTGGAGAAAAAACATTTTCTGTTACAGAAGCGTTTCACAGACTGTTGTCAGGGGAAGAGGTGCTTTCGGAGGAGAGTGTGCGGGAATTTTTGCACAGTCTCCTTTTTTATGGCATTGAAAGAGAAAAAGAGCTGATCGTGAAGTTACTGCTTCTGCTGTTGTTCGCTGCCGTTTTTTCCGGGTTTGCCGGTGCCTTTGATAACGGGCAGGTGGGAGAGATCAGTTTTTATGTGGTGTATCTTCTTGTTTTTACTCTTCTGATGAACAGTTTTTCCGGTTTGAGTGCATCACTGCTTTCAATACTTGCGTGGATCACGGAGTTTATGAAGGAACTCTCACCGGTGTATTTTATGGCAGTGGCAGCAGCGTCAGGTGCATCCAGTGCAGCTGCTTTTTATCAGGGAGTACTGCTTCTGGTGTGGCTTTTTCAATGGATCCTGGAACAAGTACTGCTTCCCGGAGTGAGTTTATATATTCTTCTGAGATTTGTAAATCATCTTTCCAGGGAAGAAATGCTGGGAAAAATGGCTGAGCTGATCGAGACGGTGATCTCCTGGGGGCTTCGGACATTACTTGGAGTGGCAGCAGGACTGCAGGTGGTGCGTGGGCTTGTAGCTCCGGTAATGGATTCTCTGAAGCGGAGTGCTGTGGGAAAAACTGCCGGTGCTCTTCCTGGGATCGGGAGCGCGGTAAATGCAGTTACGGAACTGGTCCTTACCACAGCTGTTCTTGTAAGAAACAGTCTGGGCATTGCGCTTTTACTGGTGATCCTGGCGGTGGGGGCGGGGCCATTGGTCCGATATGGACTTTTGTCACTGACTTATCGCTTTCTGGCGGCTGCGGCGCAGCCTGTATCAGACAAACGGCTGGTAGAAGCCTTTGGTACCATGGCAGAGGGATGTGCACTTCTGATGAGAATCCTGTTTACTGCGGAAATTTTATGTATGCTTACATTTCTGATCCTGATGGCAGGAGGAGGCTTGGGATGAGAACAGAACTTTATCAGTGGATGAAAAGCCTGGCTTTTTTTCATGTACTTACTACAGCACTTCTGCATATTCTGCCTGATAAGCGTTATGAGCAGTATATACGGCTGTTTATGGGGCTTCTGTTGGTGCTTTTGATCTGTACGCCTATATTTGCCGTAGTGGGAAAAAGTGAAAAAACTTCTGTCCGGATTCAGCAATAATTATGGGAGAGAAGAACAGGTACGTATGAAGACAGAAGCAGAAGGAATAAGGGAAACATTTCTTAAAGGAGCATATGAACAGGAGTTGAAGGATCAGGTTCAGGGTATCCTCAGGAAAGAAGGGGTTTTTTCGGCAAAAACAGAAGTAGATATGGAGAAAGAACTTCAGCTGACCATAACACTTTATGGAACAGTCACAGAAAAACAGAGGGAGGCGGTGAAAAATGAGCTCGAAAGAATCTGCGGACTCAGGAAAGGACAGTATCAGATCCTGGCTTCTGAGGATGGGATGGAAGGAGTGGGGAGTTTTCCTTCTTCTGGGAATCCTTCTTCTGGTGGCAGGACTTCCGGTAACCCGAAAGAACAGTAAAACAGCAGAGAATCAGAATGCGGAGAAAACCCGCCTGGAGAGCCGCCTTGAGGAACTGCTTTCCAATGTGGAAGGAGTCGGAGAAGTGGAAGTGATCATTATGACCGGGGATGAGGGAAATACGGAAAACTTTTCCATAAGCAGCAAAAATGAAGTTACCGGTGTGCTGGTGGCGGCCCAGGGAGCAGGCAGCGCAGTGACAGTCCAGAATATTCAGCAGGCAATTATGGCATTATTTCAGATCGACGCTAATAAAATTAGAATAATGAAAATGAAATGAGGAGAGTAGAAGTGAAAAAGATCATGAAGAAAAATCAGGTAATCATCACCTCGCTGGCCATTCTCATTGCTGTGGCCGGATATCTGAATTTCGCAGATGTGGATCTGGGATTTAAGGATAAGGAGACGAGTACAGACAGCAGCAGTATCCTGGATGACGTGGATTATGACCTGACCGATGAAACAGCCCTTCTGGATGAGAACGGGCAGATGGCACAACCCAGTCGGAGGTGATGGATACCGCATCCCCGGGCGAGGCCGTACTTACCGGTGCTTCGGATTTTGCAGCACAGGCAAAAGTCAGCAGGGAGCAGGTGCGTTCCCAGAACAAAGCGGACCTGCAGGCGATCATCAGTAATAAAGATATCAGCGAAGAGGAAAAACAGAATGCTATTAACACAATGGTTTCCATGACAGATCTTACAGAAAAAGAGGCGGCTGCAGAGCTTCTTCTGGAGGCGAAGGGCTTTGAAAATGTGATCGTAAATCTAACGGGTGAAACTGCGGATGTTGTGGTGCCGGATGCAGATCTGGAGGATGCAAAACGTGCACAGATCGAGGATATTGTAAAGAGGAAAACCGGTGTGGCAGCAGAGAGCATTGTGATCACGCCTCTGAGTCAAAGTAAAAATGCATCGGATGTCATAAATACTGCAGATGAACTGAAAAAAATACGGGAGGTGCAGAGGATAATGCGGAAAGTACAGGTGAGGAGGTGCAGGATACCGCTGCATCTGTGGAAAGCGATCCGGCGGATCAAACATCTGAGGACGCAGAGACGGCTGCAGATATCCAGAACGATCAGACTATTGATACAGAGGAATTTACGACTGAATTGCCTTGACAGCAAAGCCTTGTCTATACTAGAATAGGAAAGGTTATAGTAAAATAGAGATATCAGAGAATATACAGGAGGCTCACGTGTCGAAGTATACGAAAGAAATAGAAAAAAGAAGAACATTTGCCATCATCTCTCATCCGGATGCTGGTAAAACAACATTAACAGAAAAATTTCTGCTGTATGGAGGGGCCATCAATCTGGCCGGAAGTGTAAAGGGTAAGGCTACGGCCCGCCATGCAGTATCAGACTGGATGGAGATCGAGAAGGAAAGAGGTATTTCCGTTACTTCATCCGTTCTTCAGTTCCATTATGACGGATATTGTATAAACATTCTGGATACACCTGGACATCAGGATTTCTCCGAGGATACCTACCGTACATTGATGGCTGCGGATTCAGCAGTTATGGTCATCGATGGATCCAAGGGTGTTGAGGCACAGACCCGTAAGCTTTTCAAGGTCTGTGTTATGAGACACATTCCGATCTTTACTTTTATCAATAAGATGGACAGAGATGCCAACGATACTTTTGATCTTCTGGATGAGATCGAAAAAGAGCTTGGTATTGCAACCTGTCCGATCAACTGGCCAATCGGCTCCGGTAAGAAATTCCGGGGTGTGTTTGATCGTAATACAAAGAAGATCCTTACCTTTTCCGATACACAGAAGGGCACCAAGGAAGGTGTGATAGAAGAGATTGATATTAATGATCCCCGTGCAGATGAGGTCATGGATCCTGAGCAGAAAGAGCAGCTGATGGAAGAAATCGAGCTTCTGGATGGCGCAAGCGCGGAGTTTTCTCAGGAAGAGGTCAGCAAAGGACAGCTGACACCGGTATTTTTCGGTTCTGCTCTTACCAACTTTGGTGTGGAAACATTTCTGGAACATTTCCTGAAGATGACCACTTCTCCGCTTCCGAGAACTGCAGACTGCGGACCGGTAGATCCTATGAGTGATGATTTTTCAGCCTTTGTATTTAAGATTCAGGCTAATATGAACAAGGCTCACAGAGACCGTATCGCATTTATGAGGATCTGTTCAGGCAAGTTTGATGCGACCAAAGAGGTTTATCATGTGCAGGGAGACAAGAAGATGCGACTTCTTCAGCCGCAGCAGATGATGGCAGAATCCCGTCATGTTGTGGAGGAGGCTTATGCAGGTGATATCATCGGTGTCTTTGACCCGGGTATTTTTTCTATTGGAGATACCATCTGCGCACCTGGAAAGAAATTTGCCTTTGAGGGGATCCCGACCTTCGCGCCGGAGCATTTCGCACGTGTGCGTCAGATCGATACCATGAAGAGAAAACAGTTCGTAAAAGGTATCAACCAAATCGCTCAGGAAGGTGCTATCCAGATATTCCAGGAGTTTAATACCGGTATGGAAGAGATCATTGTGGGTGTTGTTGGTATCCTGCAGTTTGATGTCCTGAAATACCGTCTGGAGAATGAGTATAATGTAGATATCCGCCTGGAAACACTTCCATATGAGCATATCCGCTGGATCGCCAACAAGGAGACTGTAAAAGTAGACAAGATCGTGGGAACTTCTGATATGAAGAAAGTCACAGACCTTAAGGGAAATCCGTTGCTGCTCTTTGTCAATGCATGGAGTGTTGGCATGGTTGAGGACAGAAACCCTGATCTGGTACTGACAGAATTCAGTAAATAAGCCCTTTTATTTCATAACTTTTTTGATATAATAGTATAAAATTACGAACAAAAATATTATATCCGTAGGAGGGTTTCCCATGGCAGAAAAAAGAACAACATATAAGATACAGGATTTGGGCGGAATCGGTGAAGTTCACATTGCAGATGAGGTTGTTGCGATCGTTGCAGGACTTGCAGCAACAGATGTGGATGGAGTTGCTTCCATGGCAGGAAATATCACCAATGAGCTGGTAAGTAAACTTGGAAAGAAGAATCTGTCCAAGGGCGTGAGAGTAACCATTCTGGAAGGAGTCGTTACCGTGGATCTGTCACTGAATATCGAGTATGGCAGAAACATTCTTGAGACAAGCAAGAAGGTTCAGGAGAAGGTTAAATCCGCTATTGAGAATATGACAGGACTTGAGGTTGCAGATGTAAATATTCATATTGCCAGCGTGGATATGGAGAACGAAAAAGGAAAGTAAACCTTTCCTTTTTTCCGTCTTAGGAGGAAATTATGAGAAGAAGAGAACAGAGAGAACATGTATTTAAACTTATGTTTATGACAGAGTTTAATTCGGAGGAAGAGATGACAGAACAGCTCTCTCTTTATTTTGAAGGTCTTGGCGAGCTTTCAGAGCAGGACCAGGAGTATATGAAGAAGAAATACACTCATGTGAAAGAGCATCTGGAAGAGATCGATGCTCTTTTAAACGGCGCAAGCACGGCTGGAAGACCAAACGTATGAGTCGTGTGGATCTTGCAGCACTTCGCCTTGCTGTATATGAGATGGAGTATGATGCTGATGTGCCGACAGGAGTAGCCATTAACGAGGCTGTGGAGCTTGCCAAGAGATTCGGAGGTGATGCTTCCGGTTCTTTTGTAAACGGTGTTCTTGGTAAGATCGCATCTGAAAAGGAAGAGAAAACTGAGGAAAATGCTGCTGACACAGAAGAGAAAGCAGCAGAAGTATCTGAGCAGAACGCATGAAAAATGTTTATTCTGTCGGTCAGGTGAACCATTACGTCAGGAATATGTTTACCCAGGATTACTTTCTTCGGAAAGTCTATGTGAAAGGAGAAGTATCCAACTGTAAATATCACACAAGCGGACATATCTATTTCTCCCTGAAAGATGAGACAGGGACAATAAGCTGCGTGATGTTTGCAGGACACCGCCGTGGTCTGGCTTTCCGAATGAAGGACGGTGACAAGGTGGTTGTGGTGGAACTGTGGATGTTTATGAAAGAGACGGCCGCTATCAGCTCTATGCGAAAGAGGTCACACTGGAAGGTGCAGGTGCACTTTATGAGAGATACCTGGCTTTGAAACAGGAACTCGAGGATATGGGGATGTTTGCGCAGGAGTACAAGCAGCCAATCCCTCATTTTATCAGAACTCTCGGTGTGGTGACAGCACCTACAGGTGCGGCAGTGCAGGATATCCGCAACATTGCAGGCCGGAGGAATCCTTATCTGCAGATCATTCTCTATCCGGCACTTGTTCAGGGAGAAGGAGCAGCAGAGAGTATTGTAAAAGGAATCCAGATGCTGGATGATGCAGGGGTGGACGTGATCATTGTGGGCCGCGGAGGAGGATCCATTGAGGATCTCTGGGCTTTCAATGAGGAGATCGTGGCCCGTGCTATTTTTGAATGCAGGACACCTGTGATCTCAGCAGTGGGACATGAGACAGATTTTACCATTGCGGATTTTGTGGCAGATTTAAGAGCACCCCACACCTTCGGCAGCAGCAGAGCTTGCTGTGGATGATTTTTGCAGTGTGATGGAGAGCTTCCGTATATACAGGGAGCGGATGCAGCGAGGAATGAACAGCAAGGTGGAACTTTTTGCTGCAAGGCTTACTGCATATGAGACGAAACTTAAATATTTAAGTCCGGAGTCAATACTTCGTGAGAAGAGACAGTATGCAGCAGATCTGGAAGAACGTCTGTGTGCATCTATGGAATATAAGCTTACAGAGAAACGTCATGAGCTTGCCGTGTGGATCCAGCGTTTTGAGGGGCTTTCTCCTCTTAAGAAGCTAAATGGAGGCTACGCTTTTGTGTCCGCACCAAGCGGACATGCCGTGACCGAAATCAGTCAGGTAAAAAAGGAGACCGTCTTTCCATAGCAGTGACAGATGGAACCATAGAAGCAGTTGCAGACAGCATCAGAAGGGAAGAACGATAATGGCAGAGACAGAAGAAAAGAAAGAAGCGAAATCCATAGAAGAGACCTTTGGCGAGCTTGATATTCTGGCGCAGAAGCTGGAGGATCGGGATACACCTCTGGAAGAATCTTTCCGTCTCTACAGACAGGGAATGGAGCTTCTTAAGGATTTAAGCGGAAGACTGGATACAGTAGAAAAAAAGATGCTTCAGATGAATGAGGATGGGACATTTCGTGAATTTTAAGAGTGAAACTGAAAAAAAAGAACAGAAGAGGCAGAGAGTGTAATCCGGAAATATCTTCCGGAGGAAATCGGTTTTGCAAAGACAATGGCAGAAGCATGAATTACAGTATGACTGCAGGTGGAAAGAGACTGCGCCCGATTCTGATCCGGGAGACATATCAGCTTTTGGGAGGAGAGGGAGAACTCTGTGAACCTTTCATGGCCGCCATGGAGATGATACATACGCATTCTCTGGTCCATGATGATCTTCCGGCACTGGATAATGATGATTACAGGCGTGGCCGGCTGACGACGCATAAGGTGTACGGAGAAGCCATGGGCGTATTAAGTGGTGTGGCACTTCTGAACCGAGCCTATGAAGTTATGCTGAAAGCCTTTGATCTTACAGAAGATAAAGAACGCGTGATATCTGCTATGAAGATCATGCAGATAAGACCGGCATAAACGGAATGCTTGGTGGCCAGAGTGTGGATGTGGAGAATGACGGTAAGCCTCTGAAACGTGAAATGCTGGATTATATATATAAGAACAAGACTTCCGCACTGATCGAAGCTTCCATGATGACAGGAGCAGTACTTGCAGGTGCCTCAGAAGAAGCGGTTAGGATCGTGGAGCAGGCTGCAGAAGATATCGGTCTGGCTTTCCAGATCCAGGATGATATTCTGGATGTGACCAGTACCCAGGAAGAACTGGGAAAACCCATCCACAGCGATGAGAAGAATAATAAGGTGACGTACGTAAGCCTTATGGGAATCCAGGCAGCAGCCGGCAAGGTAAAAGAACTTTCTGATCATGCGGTAGACCTTCTGAACAGTCTTGACAGGGAGAATGAATTTCTCGATCTCCTTGTGGAGAGTCTGGTAAGCCGCAGAAAATAGAAAGAACGAAGGAAGGATACGAATGATTCTGGAAAAAATAAAAAAGCCAAATGATATTCATAAAGTTTCATTGGAAGATTTCCCCTGCCTTGCAGAGGAGGTCAGGAGCTTTTTGATCCAGACAGTAAGTGAGACAGGAGGCATCTGGCGTCCAACCTGGGTGTGGTAGAACTGACACTTGCACTGCATAATGTGCTGGATTTTCCCAAGGATAAGCTGATCTGGGATGTAGGACATCAGGCCTATACCCACAAGATCCTTACAGGCAGGAAGGATGGATTTAAGAACCTGCGTAAAGAAGGAGGAGTAAGCGGTTTTCCAAAGAGGAAAGAGAGTGACTGCGATGCCTTTGATACAGGACACAGTTCCAATTCCATTTCTGCCGGACTTGGATATGTCCGCGCACGTGATCTCCTGGGAGAAAAATACACAGTTGTTTCCGTGATCGGAGATGGTGCACTTACAGGCGGTATGGCTTATGAAGCCTGAATAATGCCGCAGAGCTGAAGACGAATTTTATTATCATCATTAATGACAATAATATGTCTATTTCAAAGAATGTAGGTGGAATGGCCACATATTTAAGTGCTCTGCGCACAGCGGAGACTTACACAGGGATGAAGATCGGAGTCACTAAGACGCTGAAGAAGATCCCGTGTGTGGGAACAGCAGTGGTAGATACTGTCCGCAGGACCAAGAGCAGCATCAAACAGCTGATCATTCCCGGAATGCTTTTGAGAATATGGGACTGACGTACTTAGGTCCTGTGGATGGTCATAATATGCGTCAGATGATGAAGCTTTTAACGAAGCCAAGAGAGTGGAAGGGCCTGTTATTGTCCATGTGCTTACGGATAAGGGAAGAGGCTATGAACCGGCATCTTCCCATCCGGAGAGATTCCACGGTACAGGGCCTTTTGAGATCCAAAGCGGCAGGCCGCTTGCCAGAAAACAGCTCTTACGTATACAGACTGTTTTTCCGGAGCGATATGTTCTGTCGGCGGAAAAGAATCCGAAAGTGGTTGCGATCAACTGACAGCCATGCCGGATGGAACTGGTCCTGAACCAAGTTCCGGACAGAAATTTCCGGACGCGTTTTTTTGGATTTGAGGGTAGTCGCGGAAGA
>ENA-OQHY01000743-OQHY01000743.1-human-gut-metagenome-genome-assembly--contig:-NODE-743-length-16879-cov-2.827722_pt1 | contig 16879 bp, 21 predicted proteins | sample MGYA00242570_ERZ504733 | MGnify/ENA primary metagenome ERZ504733 (study PRJEB26092, sample SAMD00036219) | human gut metagenome | host: Homo sapiens | study: EMG produced TPA metagenomics assembly of...
TGTCCGGCAAGGAGAAGGGAAATCGAAGGTATGAGCAGGTTTGAATACACCATAGAAAACGTTTTGGATATCCCTCTCTGGGAAAAAATGCAGGACCGGTTGGCGGAGCTGACCGGTACCGCCATCGGCCGGACAGCATACAGCTTTCGGTATTGGTGCCGATGGCTTTTTTCGGGGAGCCCAGATGCACCTGCGGCAGCTGGGCACAGCGCTCACCCAGTGCGCGCAGCCCGGTGGAAAGGCCGGGGCAGATCACGCCGCCCCGGAATACCCGTCTTTGTCCACCACATTAAAGGTGGTGGCGGTGCCAAGGTCTACTGTGATGACCGGCAGCGGAAAGTTTGCCGCCGCATAGGCGGCATCCACCAGCCGGTCCTTGCCCACGGCGCGGGGCTCGTCCACCCCCATGGTCAGCCCGGTGCGGATATCCGGCGAAACGATGACCGGCTTTTTGCCGGTGTAGTGGCGGGCGCACTCGGCCAGTGCCCCGGTGATCTGGGGCACTACGCTGGTAAGCACTGCACCTTCAAAGCGCATGGGACGCTCCGGATGGCGGCGGTGCGCAAATATTTTATCCATTTCGGCACGATATTCCGCAGCCGTGCGGGTGCGCACCGTGTCCATGCGCGCCACAAAGCATACACGTCCGTCCCGGATGCCCCCAAGGGCGACGGTGGTGTTGCCTATATCAATGGCTAAGATCATAATTCTGTTTTCCTTTTCAAAATAAAAGAAAAGAACCGGTTTGCTCTTTGTCAAGCGTATTTTACCGCATTTTTGCGCCGGATACAAGTTCCCGGCAAAGATTTTGTTGTGCTGGTGGAAGTTTTGCATTATACTAAGGTAAGATATGTGGAAAAGAACTGTTTTTCCGGGAGGTAAACGAACCATGGATCTGAACGGCAAGTGCGTCCTGCTGGGCGTGAGCGGCGGCATTGCCGCCTATAAGATGGCCAACGTGGCCAGTGCACTGCGCAAGCTGGGTGCGGATGTGGAGGTCATCATGACCAAAAACGCCACCCAGTTCATTACCCCTCTCACCTTTGAGACCCTGACCGGCCACAAGTGCATGGTGGACACCTTTGACCGGGATTTCAAGTTTGAGGTCACCCACATCTCGCTGGCAAAAAAAGCGGATGTGATCTTAGTCGCCCCTGCCACTGCCAACGTCATTGCCAAAATGGCGCACGGCATTGCGGACGATATGCTTACCACCGTGGTGCTGGCCGCCAAGTGCCCGAAGCTGGTAGCCCCCGCCATGAACACCGGCATGCTGGAAAACCCCATCACGCAGGATAACCTTGCCACGCTGGAGCGGTACGGCTTTACCGTTATCCCCTCCGAAAGCGGCGTGCTGGCCTGCAAGGATGTGGGCAGCGGACGCCTGCCCAAGGAGGAGGTACTGCTGGAGCACATCCTGCACACCATCGCCCGCCCGAAGGACTTAGCAGGGGTACGCGTCGCGGTGACCGCCGGCCCTACGCAGGAGGCGCTGGACCCGGTGCGCTACCTGACCAACCACTCCACCGGCAAAATGGCTACGCCCTTGCCCGCGCCGCCGCCATGCGGGGCGCAGAAGTGACCCTGATCCACGGACAGACCGCGCTGCCGCCGGTCAAGTTTACCACCGATGTGCCGGTGACCACCGCCCGGCAGATGTACGAGGCGGTGACTGACCGCTTTGACACCACCGATGTGCTCATCATGGCCGCCGCCGTGGCGGACTACCGCCCCGCCACCGTGGCCAACGACAAGATCAAAAAGAAGGAGGGCGACCTCTCTATCCCGGTGGAGCGCACCGAGGATATCCTTGGCACCATCGGCCCCCGCAAGACCCACCAGTTCCTGTGCGGCTTTTCCATGGAGACCCGGGATCTTGTGGAAAACTCTTCCGCGAAGCTTGCCAAGAAAAATCTGGACATGGTGGTGGCCAACAACCTCAAGGTGGCCGGTGCAGGCTTTGGAGTGGATACCAACGTGGTCACCTTCATCACCCCGGACGGCACACGGGAGCTGCCTTTGATGAGCAAGGCGGATGTAGCCGATGCCATTCTGGACGAGATTCTGCGGCGGCGGGCAAAGTAATACTGCCGGGATTTTGTTGTACACATATCACAAAATTCACAAAAAAATTATGGTTCTTTCCGAAAATTCGGCCTTACCTGTTTATTTTATGCTGCAAAAATTATATAATAAGAGTGTGTCCCCATATTTGGAAGGAATCGGTCTGCGCTGCAGCCGTTAATATTTGGAGGAGAGCCTTACTATGTTCATGTACTCTGATTATAGCCAGCATCTGCTGGACCATGTAAAGAAGATCCACTTTATCGGCTGCGGCGGCAGCGGAATGTACCCGCTGATCCAGATTCTTGCCGCCAAGGGCTACGAGCTGTCCGGCAGCGATGTACTGGACGGCAGCATCATCCGCTACGAGCGGGAGATGGGCGTGAAGGTCAGCCTTGGCCACAATGCGGATAACGTTGTCGGCGCAGACATGGTGGTGTACTCTGCCGCCATCTCCAAGGATAACGTGGAACTGAACGCAGCTGCCTCCTATGGCATCCCCACCGTGGAGCGCAGCGTGCTGCTGGGCTATGTGAGCCGCCTGTATAAGCAGAGCATCTGCGTGTCCGGTACCCACGGCAAGACCACCACCACCTCCATGATCACCACTGCGCTGGAACTGGCCGGCCGCGACCCCTCTGCCGTCATCGGCGGCAAGCTGCCCCTCATCAACGGCTACGGCAAGGCCGGCAAGGGCGATGATATCGTCATCGAAGCCTGCGAGTTTGCCGAGACCTTCCTGAAGCTGACCCCCTACCTGTCCGTGGTGCTGAACATCGACAACGACCATCTGGACTACTACGGCAGCATGGGCGAGCTGAAGTTCGCCTTCAAGCGCTTTGCCCTGATGACCCAGTTCATGATCTTTGCCAACGCTGACGATAAGAACACCATGGACGTGATGTACACGTTGGACCGCCGGGTGCGCACCTTTGCCATCGACAACCACGGCGACTACCGCGCTGTCAACATCAACGAGTATAAGCCCGGCTTCTTCGAGTTCGACCTGAAGGAGTGGAATACGACCGACACCACCCGTATCCGCCTGTCCGTACCCGGCCGCCACAACATTTATAATGCACTGGCCATGTGCGCCGTGTGCCGCTTTGTGGGCCTGAGCGCAGAGCAGTGCGCCGAGGCTGCCCTGAACTTCAAGGGCGCAGGCCGCCGCTTTGAGGTGTACGGCGAGTGCAACGGTGCGCTGGTCATCGATGACTACGCCCACCACCCCACCGAGCTGCGCGCCACCCTGAACACCGCCAAAGAAATGGGCTACAAGCGCCTGATCGCCGTCCACCAACCGTTTACATACAGCCGCACCAAGATGCTGTTCAACGACTTTGTGGATGTGCTCAAGATCCCGGACATCACGGTGCTGACCCCCATCATGGCAGCCGCGAGCCCAACGACCCCACCATTACCAGCGCAAAGCTGGCAGCGCAGATCCCCGGCTCCGTGCTGGTGAACAGCCTGCAGGAAGCCGCCGACTGGGTAAAGCAGAACGCCCAGCCCGGCGATCTGGTCATCACCCTCGGCTGCGGCGATATCTATAAAGCCAGCAAGATGATGGTGGAAAAGGATCAGTAAGCTGATTTAAATAATTATAAACACAAGAAGCGCCCCGCAGTCATTCGGCTGCGGGGCGCTTCTTGTGTATCTATATACGATTCTGGAAGGATGTTGGCGTTATCAGAACTTGAACAGGTCCACGATGCGCTGCCACAGGCGGGTGAAGATGTTGCCCTCCTTCACCGTCTCAGTCTCGGCCACAACGTTGTCGGCAGCGGCCACGGTCTCGGCGGTCTTGTAGACAAACTTCACACTGCTCTCGGCGTCCTCGGGGGCACCGGCAAAGCTGGTGTAGCTTTCCAGCCGGTCGGTCATCTCGTCCAGCACGGTCTTGAGGCCGTGCAGTTGATCCTGATCCAGTGCGCCGGTCAGCTTGGAGATGCCCTCCTCGTTGAACTGGTTCAGACCATCGTTCAGCTGGTGGGTGCCGTCATTCAGCTGGCTTGCGCCATCGCTCAGGGTGTTCACGCCGTCGTACAGGGTCTTGGTACCGGCGGCAAGCTGGGCACTGCCGTCCTTGGCAGAATGGGCACCGTCTGCGGCGGTCTGCACACCGGCGGTGTACTGACCCACGCTGGAAACGAAGTACTGGATCTTGGAAAGGCTGTCCTTCAGGGCGCGCACATCCGCGATATCCTGACTGTTCTCTACCTGATACTTCAGCTCTGCCTTGGCGGTGTCCTTGGCTTCCTGACTGGTCAGCAGCTGCACCAGACCGCACAGCATGGAGGGGTCGTAGTTCTGCATCAGGTGCAGAGCAGCCTCCAGATCATGGTTCGTCTTGGTAGCAGAAAGGTACAGCGCCAGATCCAGCTGGCTGTCCTTGAAGCTGGGAGCCTGCTCCCAGATGGTACGCACCATCTTGCGGCGTCCGGCAGCCAGCGTCTTGTCGTTCATGGTCAGAATGTTGTCGATGACCGCGGCGTAGTTGTCCCAAGTCATATCGGTGTCGATCAGACCGCCCTCTTTCAGGGTCTTGTTGGCAGAAGCCAGCACGCCGTCCGCCACCTGCTGTGCGCCGCTGTTCAGGGCGCTGTTGTTGGAGCTCAGGGTGTCCAGACCGGTGGTCAGCTGCCCCAGACCCTCGTCCAGTGCGGCTGCACCATTGTTCAGGGCGTTGGCACCGTCCAGCAGTGCCAGCACGCCGCTGGCCAGCTGACTGGTACCGTCCTCCAGCTGAGAAGCGCCGTCCAGCAGCTGGCTCATGCGTCATTCAGCTGGTTGATGCCATCGGTCAGATCGTTGAGGCTGCTCAGGTCAAACACATTGTCAGTGCCCAAAGCCGCAGCGTTGGTGGCGCAGGCCATCATCACCTGCGGGCAGGTCAGCCCGGTGACATCTGCTTCCACCGTGATGGTGTCCTGCAGATAGTCCTCAATGGTGTCCAGTTCGTCCGGCAGCAGACCGGACAGGGAGGCCTTCACGCCCGGCAGGGTGACAAAGGCAGCCACATTGCTCTTGGCGGCGCTTTCCACCAGACCGTGGGCAGCCACCACGTTGGTGGCATCCTGCCCGAAGATCACGCCCACAGCGGTGACCAGCGGGGTGACGATGGTGCGGTCGGTGCCGTTCACGTTCACGGTGCCGGTCTCGTTGTTCTTCAGGGCGATGGTCATGGTCAGATGACCGCTCTTGCCGATCAGATCCTCCAGTGCGGCTTCCTGACCGTCCAGCGCGTAGGTGACGGTAGCCTGAATGGGCAGGGCGCGGTCGGTGTCACCTTTATAATACACATCGGTATCGTCGGTGTTCCACACCAGCTTTTCGCCGTCCTGTGTGAACTCGGCGCTGCTCTCGGTGTTCTGGATATTGGTCAGGGTGCTCTGGTCGGTCACCTTGGACAGACCGGAGGCGCTGTAAACGTGCTCGCTGACAGTGGTGCTCTGGATGGAGCCATCGGCGTTCATCACAGCGTACACGGTCTCAGACTTGGTAAAGCTGCTGCCGCCTGCGGCAAAAGCCGGGGCTGCGCAGCTGGCGGCAAGGGCAACTGCCAGCGCCGCACTGGCGAAACGAAGCGATTTTTTCATAACGCATTACTCCTTTTCAGACTTCTTGGCGTTGGCAGATTCAGGTACCATCCATTTCAGGGTGGTGTGGGCGGATGAGCCAGTCACACAGCATCAGGGCGGCGGGCAGTACCACCAGAATGACCAGCATACTGATCAGAGCGCCGCGGGAGATCAGCAGGCAGATGCTCCGCAGCAGCTCCATCTTACTGATGGCAGCCACGCCGACCGTAGCGGCAAAGAAGGTCAGGCCGCTGGTCAGGATGGACTGGCTGCAGTGCTCCAGCGACTGCTGGGCAGCTTCCTTGGGGGTGCGGCCAAAGGCGCGCTCCTCGTGATAACGGGTGGTCATCAGGATGGAGTAGTCCACGGTAGCACCCAGCTGGATGGTGCCGATAACGATGCTGGCGATGAAGGCAGCTGCGTACCGGTAAAGTACGGGATGCCCATGTTGATGGCGATAGCGGCTTCGATGCTGGCGACCAGCAGCACCGGGATGGAGATGCTCTTGAAGGAGATGGCGATGATGACCAGAACGGCCATGATCGACCAGACGTTGACGTTCTTGAAGTCCACGTCTGCAACCTCGATCAGGTCTTTGGTCATGGCACCTTCACCGGTGATGACGCCTCGGGGTCTACGTTCTTGATCAGGCCGATCATCTCGTCCAGCTGGCTGTTGATGGAGTCCGTGCCGGTCTTGTAGGAGCTGTTGGCCAAAATCAGCTTGTAGCCGCCGGACTGCAGGATCTCCATCACGCTGTCGGGCAGCAGCTCGGTGTCAAAGCCGGGGCCGGTAATGGAATCCAGACTTACCACCTGCGTGATACCGTCCACGTCCTTCAACTCGTCGCACAGGTCGGACACCTGCGTAGCGGTCAGATCGTCATGCACCAGAATGAAGTGGCTGGTGGTCATGCCGAAGTCCTCGCCCAGCTTGTTGGTGCCCACGATGCCGGTCAGATCCTGGGGCAGGGAGTCGAACAGGGTGTAGTACACGCTGGTCTTGTTCTGCGCAATGGCAAAGGGGATAAGGATGAGGATAAAGACAGCCACGATGGGCACCGAATGCTTGGAAACAAAGTAGCTCAGCTTGGTCAGCCGGGGGATAACGGTGCGGTGTTTGTATTTTTCCACCCACTTATCAAAGGTAAGGATCAGAGAGGGCAGAATGACCACGGTGCAGATAACGCCCAGTGCCACGCCCTTTGCCATGACAAGGCCGATATCGCGGCCCAGCGTCAGACGCATGGCGCACAGTGCAAGGAAGCCTGCAATGGTGGTCAGGCTGGAAGCGGAGATGGAGGTCATGGTCTTGCAGATGGCGCTGACCATGGCTTCTTCATTGGTGGAGCGCAGCTCCTTTTCTTCCTGATAGCGGTGCAGCAGGAAGATGGAGAAGTCCATCGTAACGCCCAGCTGCAGCACAGTGGCCAGTGCCTCGGTGATGTAGCTGATCTGCCCCAAAAAGATGTTGGTGCCGAAGTTGTACGCGATGGGGAACAGCAGACCCAGCATGAACAGCAGGGGGGTGATGGTACTTTCCAGTGAGAGGAACAGCACCAGCAGGCTGGCGCCCACGGCGATCAGGATGTACAGGGGCATTTCCTGATTGACCAGCGCCTTGGTGTCCTGCAGAATGACGCTCATGCCGCCGAAGAAGCAGTCCTTGCGCAGCAGCTTTTCGATCTGCGCAACGGCTTCCATGGTTTCGTCGCTGGCGCTGGGGGCGTCAAAGCGGACGATCAGCATGGTGGAATCATTTTTGCCGAACATGAACTGCTGCACATCGGCAGGCAGCATGGCGGTGGGGATGCTGGGGTCGATCACATCGCTGAGCCAGAAGGTCTGGGTGACGCCGGGCACGGCTTCTATCTCCTTTTTCATGGCGATGAGTTCATTGGTTGGCAGGCCCTCTACCGTGATCATACCGGTGGAGGCCAGATGGAAATCGTCCTCAAGGGCTACCTCGCCGATCATGGAGTCCAGATCCTGCGGCAGGTAGGTGAGGATGTCATAATTGATGCGGGTGGCAATGGCGCCGATCGCGGAAGGGATCAACAGCAGCACGGCCACTGTTAAGATCAACTTGCGCAGACGCACGATGCCTTGTGCGATCTTTTCATGAGAACCTCCAGAATAGAAAGTTGATTGGGAAAGCCCGCGAAACTGACCGCCGGTCATCTTCCGGGCAAACACTATTATATTCAGCCCGGGCAGTGTGTCAAGCGGAAAAAGTGACTGAAAGTCAGTTTTTTATCACCTGCAAAACATTGTATAGCAAACCGGGCTTGCACAAACGGCAAAGGACTGCTAAACTAAGGTACGCAGACCGGACGCAGCACATACCTGCGTCTAAATTCAGAGAAAAGAGGAATCTACCCAAAGCATGAGCACCGTGGAAGGGAAAAAGCAGGAAAAGCGCCGCGCCCTGCTGGATGCAGCCTACGAGCTGTTTCTGGAGCGGGGCACCGCCAAGACCAGCGTGGAGGATATCACCAGCCGGGCAAAGGTGGGCAAAGGCACGTTTTATCTGTATTTTCAGGATAAGGGCGCGGTGATGCAGGCGCTGCTGGGGCGGGTGAGCTACCAGCTGCTGAGCGATGCCTGCCTTGCGGTCGAGCAGCACCCCGAGCTGCCCGACTTTACCGCGCAGGTAGTGTTCGTCATCGACATATCATCGAGGCTTTGCGGCAGGACGTGCTGGTGCTGCGGTTTCTGGAGCGCAACTTCGTCTGGCCCGGGTTGGACCAAATCGAAGCCAGCAGGGAAGCCGAGCCCCTGATGCGCAAGCTGCTGGCCATCGTGCTTTCCAGCCCGGAGATGGCCGGACGTAGTGAGCGGGAGGTCTACCAGCGCATCACTGCCTTGGGCAGTATGTGTATGTCGGTGTGCTATTCCAGCATTCTGGAGGGCAAGCCGGACAACATCGACGCCATGAAGCCGGTGCTGTACGATATCATCCGCCGGGCACTTTCGCCGGAAAAGTAAAAAAGAACGCATAAAAAGCACAAAAGGTCTTGCTTTTTGCAAAAAGCTGTGGTAAACTATCCAAGTCGATATGACATGGACGGTTAGCTCAGCTGGTAGAGCATCTGCTTGACGTGCAGGAGGTCACAGGTTCGAGTCCTGTACCGTCCACCATACAGTTCGTACTCGAACCCGATTCTTTACGAAAAAGGGTTCGGGTACGTTTTTTGTTTATCGGAAGTTCTGCGGAAGGACTACACAGAGCGTTAAACGAGCAAAGGCAGGGTATCACTATGACGGTGGTATCCTGCCTTTTGCTTTGAGGAATCAAGTTCGCTTTGTGCGAACTTGATCGCCACCTATATGGCGCATTGATGGCAATTGCTGCGTACGTGCGTACCGGGAGCCTGTACACCTCTGACAAGGTGTAACACACTAGACTTTGTGCCAAAGTCTGTGTGCCAAGGGGCCAAGCCCATTAGAATCCCTGCGGAGCGTGTACGCACGTACGCAGAAAAATGGCAAAATTTCACTATATCGGGGTGTTCTTTCATGGAGGAGTGTGGTATACTCGGCTTAACCCAGTAAATTGGAATTTGAAAGGAGAAAACTCATGTATCCGTTAATATCTGTTTTTATTATAGTAGTTGGTGCGCTACTATTGGTTTTTGCAAATAAAATTATAAAAAATAACAAGGTTAATCGAATTGGCATTAAAGTGGTTGGCGGTATTCTAATTATAGTTGGTTTACTTCTGCTGTATTTTTTATTATCAGGAAAATTGACATTGCCATTATCTAAGTAAGTGAAATTCGCGTTTGCGAAGCAATGAAAGCCCAGTGGGGCTTTTAAGTGACCGAACGGTCTGCGAGAGCAGATGGAGGGCCTCGCCCCGACAAGTTCCAGTTTGCCGTACTCATTCCAGCAGGGTTTGGGGCAGGCACGCCCCAACAAGAACACTTCAAAAACGCGGGAGCGTTGCAGAAGTGCAGTCCCGAATGGGCACAATATTTTCAAGAATTGAAATTTGTGGCCACGGGACGGTTCTTGCCCTCTACCGCTTCGCTCAAAACACGTTTTTGAGAGTTGTTTCCGAATTGTTAAGACGCAAAAATAAGTAAAGGGTCACTGCTCGTATATGACAATCGCCGTTCACGCCGAACGAAGTTCCTGCCCCTGTTTTGCAGCGGCGTGGGCTGGAAAGCCGGTATCACGTTCGGACGGCTCATGAAATTTTCAAGGTACGTTCCCCACAAAAGAAAAAATACCACCCACGCAGCGCAGCGATGATTTTGTCGGGGTGAATCGGCGGCAAAATGAATCGGGTGTGTTGCGGGGCGGTAAATCTTCGCAGGAAATAAAACCGCACAGAATCGTTTCTTTACAGAAATCTCTGTGGATTTGTTGGGAATGATAGCATAAACATCAGCTAATGTCAACGATTTCGGATAATGAATACATCAAAACTTTGGAAATCACTCCTTGATGTATAAAAATCAGTTAGCGATTTTCTCAATTAGTAAGCCAACACTCACAGACTCATTTAACGTAAAATCGACTTCTGCCTCTATCTCTTTGGACGTCACATCATAAATCGAGGTCAAATACGTAAGCAGCTCATCCTTTGAATGATAGTCGTTTTTGAAAAAAGATACAATATCAAATTGTGACTCATTCATTTCGTAAGTTGTTCCCGTCTTCATATTCAGTCCAAAGTAAATTCCACCACGTTGTTTTACAATTACATCTTGAGATAATCTGTACATCTTATGCTCCTTGCTTCATATTAAGTGTGTTCGGAATATTTATGAATAATATCAAAAGCGTCCTCAATTTTTGTCACAAAAAAAAAGAAATCGCTTCTGCAATCGAATATTTCAAGCATCTTCCCCATGGTTCCGAGAAATCTTTTGAATTTAGCAGCCTTTGATTTAAATCAGTCACATCAGAGGAAGTAATCTCATAGTCTTTATCGGTGTATTTGGGAAAGGATTTCGAAACCGTTCCATTTTCACGGCAAATAACATAGTGTTCTGGAATTATTTCATCAAAAGGTTTTCCGTTCAGACAACTATAAATCACTTCCACTTCAATGTTATTGGAATCACGCATCAAAATATGATCAGCCTCTACTTTGCTTTTGCAAAAAACCAATCTCTTACTTGTCGGGATTGAGACAACGTAATGTTCATCAATATATTTGTGAATACTTTCATTGAACGTCAAATATGATATAGTTTTATTAAAACAGCTGTCATCAACCAACTTGAATGGAATGCTATTGATTGTTTCTCCAAAATCTACCGATCCACTTACTGAAGTCCGTTTTCTGCTTCCAAATTTAACAATAGAAATATTAAAATTTTCAACTTGAAATATTTTTGCCAAATGATATGCCGTCAACGTTCCAATGTTTGGCTTGGCTATATTAGAGCCTCCACTCCCTGAAATACCAACCATATTATACACTGGTGGAGATTTTCTAAAGAACTCATCCAATTCATTCAATGTATAACTTTGATATGCAGACAAAGCAATTTCAAACGCTTTGTCATATTGATTTTTGAAACATTTATTAAAAACACACCGATATAGTTCTTCAATGTCCATTTTTGAGCCTTCTCTGAAGCACATGATCAATCATATATGCAATAAAAAGAATAATTGTAAAACCGATATAATTGGCATTAAATGACAGGTTCTTAAATGAAGCCGTAATTATTAACGTTATAATCATCCGATATATAATATTCACAAAGCTAATCATTGACTGATAATAAGAACTTGTTGTTAAATCGTCAATACTGTTTATGATGAAAATATCGAGATCACAATTATAGTAGGAAAAGCTCATCTGTTGAATGAATATTGCCAATAGAACTAGCGGAACTTTGTAACTTATCAACATTACAAAACTAAATGGTGCTACTATAAGAAGAAGCTTTTTCAAGACGAGAAAATTATTTTTTGATAAACAAGTATTCCGAGTGCATTTATAATCATAAACGTGGAATAAATCGGTCCAATGATTTTTTCACCAATGCCTGCTTTCTGAAAAACAACAGTATAGTATTCAAAGTTCAAAATATAAATGGCTGTACAAGTTATGGTATAAAGCATTTTCCAGAGAAGGCACTTGTTATGAACAATTTTACCAAGAACAACTTTACTGTTTTGGGTGAAATTTGATGATAAAGCTTTGTTGGCTCGAGTGGATTCCATCTCCTTAGGCATTCCTATGATAATAGTAAGCGAAATCGTCATAAGAATAATTGTTCCCCAAAAAGGAAGAAAAGGATTGATCGAGTAGAGTAGCGTACTAATGGCCATCAATGTAAGTTGAATAAGTAAGAAATCTTCTTTATTGTTATTTTCAACGAAACTGTATTCAAACCTCAAACTGTTTGCACAAAATCAAAAAATACGAGTCAACCGCACCGCTTTCCCACGCATTTGCAATTCCCAATATTAAATTAGCTGCAACAAATCCCCAAAAGTATGGGAACATACAATAGGCAAGCAACGACATAATCATTAAAAATCTAGAACATACCAAACAAATTTTGTTTCCGACTTTATCAGAAAAATATCCACTTGGAAGTTCAAAGACAAACGAAGCAAATGTGAAAACAAACTTCAAAAAAGAAATATCCTGAGTTTGCATCATAAAATGGAGTAAAAATAAAGTCTTCACAGGCGTAAATAACGCTTGAGTAGAAAAAATAGTTGCCAAACAAATTTCAGCTCGACATTTCTTTTTGTTCATTATAAAAGCTCTCCATTAATTCCATAAAACATCTTATCGTCTTTTTTCTCTTCAACTTATCATAAGCCGGATCAAATGTATTGATGATAGCACTATAATAATTTATCTCACAGATTTTTGTTCCATTGATTTGCACAATAGTATCTGCCAAACTTGAATCATCACATATGTGAATTTCAAATTCATAATTTGGCGTTTTTATTTTTGCACAACTCTTATCGCAGGATAGTTGCGCAACTAAGCACATCATCATCCAAATAAAGAACACTCGGTAAAACCGCAAATAGCCAATGGTATTGGGGTAGTTTTCTTCCCGAGAACACTTCGATAATCTGATGAGTTTCCGTACTGATATTCTTCCTGCAATCATCCAAATAATGTAAATCGAACATACGATTAATATTAAGCACAAATGTTATGTTTTTTACAGAGCATTCAAATATTATTTTTGATAGTTTAGAGTCCAAAAGAATATCTTTGCATAGAACAACTGACGTATATTGCAGATGTCTTTTTCTTGATATCTGCAATATTATCGATTTTGTATTCTTAATCTCCGATTTGGCAATATAATAGCATTCACAGTCCGGAAGTTTCATATCATCAACATATTCTGAGATTAAAATAATATCGAATGGCGAAAAGCTCAGATACTTATTGACTTTATCTAAATCTGCTCCGCTTCCGCATAGGCATACTGTCATATAAGCATATCCACCATCATCTTTCTTGAATAAAACGCTATTTGCTCAGGAGAGAGATCTTTAGTATAAATCATTGGCCGCTTGTTCCAATCTGGATTTTCAAACCACATCATGTCTTCTGCTAAGATACCATATTGGTCAGGGTTATCGTACAAGGGTGTTCCCGGATAGACCTTAATCGTATTAAAGGTTGCTAATGTAGGCTGTATCTTTCTAATAAATTTGCTGGTATGCTCCAAGTCTTCAATCGTATCACCGGGATTACCAACAATAAGTGATGCGTGAAATTCCATTTTGTGTTTTTTCAAAATGTCGATTCTTGATTCTAAATCAAGAATATTTTGTGTCTTATCAACTAATTCGCATGACTTATGATTCAAGGTCTCGATTCCGATAAAGACTCTATATGCTCCATTCTCTTTCATTTTAGAAATAAGTTCATCTGTAATATCATTCAATCTCAGATTTGATGTCCATCTAAAAGAATAATTGTGATTACGATAATAATCGCAAAACTCCAGTAGACGATAGTAAGTAAATGCAAAGGTGTCATCAGCAAAGAAAAACTGATTAAATCCGTTCTTTATTAATATGTCAATCTCCGAAAAAAGTTTTTCATTGACTCAACCATCAATGGAGAATATGCTGTTTTATTACAAAATGCACAATGACTGGGACAGCCTCTACTCGACCTCACAATAGCTTCCGGACTATGAAAATTGATATTTTTCAAATCATATTAATTCTCGATTTGAAGTCGGCAAATCATTCAATGAATAATTGTAATTCATTCCATTGTTGATGATTTTTCCACCGCATTTATAACAAACATTTTTGATGTCTTGGCAGCAAGAAAGCTTGTTGTCTCGTTCCAAAATATCCTTGATTACGTAATCTGCATTTCCAAGCAAAACAAAATCAATTAAATGGATATCTCTTTAAAAGTACTCAGGAATGAAAGGTGACGATCATTCCTAAAATTCCAATCAAAGCATTTGGATATCTTTGAGCAAGATAGTAGCTGTATGAAGTGCGTTTATATGATTATATTCAGAACAGTAGATCAAGACAATTCGAGGAGACTCAATTGGAAGCATATTGTCCAATTCCTGAATGTCATGTCCATCAATAAAGCAATCAACGAGTTTATTGCTATAACCATTCTGATTCAAAACTGCAGAAATTTGACACAATTCCAACGACGGCAGTTTTAAATATGTTTGAAGATTTCCATAATTCTGGGGGTGTACGAACAACACATCATATTTCATACAATGCTACATCCTTTCATGTTTGTTTTTCTTAAAAGATCTGAAAGTGCGAAATCATTAAGATCTATATTATACACATTGCCAATGGGAGTATGGTCTATCAAATCACATGTGAATATATCACCATTCGGTGCAAGTGTGAGCGTCTGATTGGCGCAACATGAGTTTGCAGAAACGGCAGCCACACACTGCCTTTTCTGTTATTCTGTTATTTTTATACCAGCTTTTTATATATGGAATCAAACGCAAATCATGAAACGCGTACTGCTTGTTTTCGATTATTGAATTTAAAACAAAGTCTATGTATTCCTTTTCAAGCGGGCACGCAATTCTGTTTTGTTCTCGACAAGCAAGAAAGCTGATATACTGAATTTGATTTTCTTGAGCCAACTTTTCTATTGCAGCCAGTTCTAAATAGTTTTGCTTTGTTATGGTTGACGCAATCCCCACATTTACTTTTTGTTCTTTGAGAAGTTGTATTGCTTGTACAGCTAGACCAAAACTCCCTTGCTTTCCTCGGTTCATATCATGCTTTTTTTCTATGGAAGAGTCTATACTAATCATCACTCGATTTATCCCAGATGCTGCAATTTTTTGAGCAACTTCATAATTTATTTGTGTTCCATTTGTCATTAGAACTTGATAAATCCCCTTGAGCCGGATATTCTTGGAAAATTCAAATAGTCGATGATAAAGAAGCGGTTCGCCATAGGTATAGTAGATATGTGTTAGGCCTTGCTTTTCCAATACATCGATAAAAGCAATTGCTTTTTCGAAGCTAAGCTCTTTTGATTCTTTTTCTTTTATGAAACAGTGTTTGCAGTTCAAGTTACAAGCAGCTGTAAGTCCTAAATGTAAATACCGAATAATTGCCATATTGATCTCCTCACAAAAAGATTGAGGACTGCTGCAGAAAGCAGCAGCCCTCTTTCTCGTTAGCAATTGGTGTTATCGTCGCGAGTCAGGAGCATCGGAGAAGTCCATTCCTTCTTTGGCTAATTATTTATAAGTAAAAGTTATTTAACCTTTACTTACGACAGCAAAAGTGGTTCGTTAGGGAATTTTGCATCAATAATCCATTTATATCATGATTCTCCATTGACTTTTCCAAAACGAACCATATACTATATAAAATAGTTGGGTATCGCACAAAATCAAGAGGATTTCTTATGAATTGTATTTATATTGGAACATTTATCAAGCAACGTCGAAAAGAGTTAAAATTGACTCAGGAGCAGGTGTGTAGCGGCATCTGCGATCCTGTCACTCTGTCTCGGATTGAAAACGGAAAGCAAACTCCAAGTAAAAGTGTTATAAGTGCCCTTTTACAACGACTTGGAATGCCAGAGGCTCGTTATTATGTTTTAGAATCTAAAAACGAGTTGGAAATCGAAGCACTGAAAAAGGATATTATTGCTTGTGGTGTGACTCGGAATGTTTCACTGGGATTTGAAAAACTTTCTCAGTTAGAAAATCTTACCGTTTCTGATGATCACTTGACTCGTCAATTCATTTTAAGGTCCAAAGCTTTACTCGGATCGTTTGATAAAAGGTACACTTACGATGAGCAAATTGATATGTTGATGTCTGCCATTCATTTGACGGTTCCTGACTTTAATATTGAAGAAATCAACAAATGCCTATATGCTTTCGATGAAATAAAAGCGATTATACAAATCGCTAATATTTATTTGAATCTCAATCGCAATGACCAAGCTATTGATATATTCTATCAACTATTAAAATATGTGAGAAATCACTATCGGGAAGTTATAACATCTGGAAAAATTACGCTTCTGGTTCTTTATAACTATGCTAGAGCTTTAGACCTTTGTGGGCGTTACGAAGATGGAATGAAATTGGCTAAAGAAGGTCGAGATGCATGCATCCAATACGGTCACTACCAAACACTCCCTGGTTGCCTTGAAATATATGCTGAATGTTGTCATTTTCTTGGTATGGATGACGAAAGCACAGAAGCCTATTATCAAGCCTATTATCTCTGCAAACTAATTGGACGGAAGGAGGATCTGGAAATCACACGAAATGAAGCAAAAAAATATTTAAATATTGATTTCAAGCATTAAGCAATTTCACCATCGCCCGTCATTGCATCACCTTCAACTGGCGGATTTGTTGGGTCAGTGGTTTGTGACGAAGATGATGAAACCGATGTCGATGATGGTTCTTCAGCATAGCTGGTAAACAATGTTGAACATATCACGGAGCTTGTTAAAACAATTGCCAAAAGTATTCCTATTATTTTTTTCATATAGATACCTCTTTCTTTTTTTGCTAGAATACCAAAATCCACAACCAGTTTCCATAGCATTTCACGCAAGAAATAAATTACATGAAACGTCTAGTTGATACCACTTGATTTTCTCCCCTTTCCTGTTGGGCAAAGTTGATATGGCGACGAACTACAGCCTCGAGCCGGACGAACTGGCGGCCGGGTATGTGCTGAGCTGTCAGTCGCTGCCATTAACCGCTGACGTGATCGTCGATTTTGACTCCAGGGGGATGG
>ENA-OQHY01000744-OQHY01000744.1-human-gut-metagenome-genome-assembly--contig:-NODE-744-length-16878-cov-5.776610_pt1 | contig 16878 bp, 26 predicted proteins | sample MGYA00242570_ERZ504733 | MGnify/ENA primary metagenome ERZ504733 (study PRJEB26092, sample SAMD00036219) | human gut metagenome | host: Homo sapiens | study: EMG produced TPA metagenomics assembly of...
TTCATGAAGATTAACAACATCTTAAGTGGCATTCGAAATAAAGATATATGCCCAGAAGTCAATTTATATAAGACGTTGTATGAGTGTTGATTTTAGCTTTATATCCTAATTTATTAAATGTGTCTTTGTGCAAATTAAAAAGACGATGAACTCGCCTTGATTAGTGCATTAAACGATGCATGTTTTTAGCTTCATACATGGAATCATCCATCGATGATAAGAATGTCTCAATATTACCGCTGTATTTAGCAATTCCAATTGAGAAAGATAAGTGGAATGGTTCTGTTGAATTCGTGTTAAATTGTCGTACGTTTTGTTCAATATGTTTCTTTAGGGCTAAAGCTTCTTCATTGGATTTTAATATTGCGAAGATCACAAATTCATCTCCACCCATACGAATGGCAACTGAATCTTTATCGATTGAATGTTGTAGAATTTTTCCAAACTGAATGATGGCTTGATCCCCTTTTAAATGTCCATATATATCGTTGATCGTTTTAAAATCATTAATATCCATCAAAAATCCATATACACGTTTTGGTTTATCATTTTGTAGCTTATCCAGATAATGGTTCATGTATTTTCGATTGTAAAGTCCGGATAAATCATCAATAAAGGATATAGATATTTGAATTTCAATGTAAACGATGATAAATGCGATTGCGACACAAAGCCAAATCGTAGAAATTCCAAAGAAGAAACCTTGAATCATAGTGCCAATCATGCAAGATGATAAAGAAGTAAATGGGAAAGAATTCGACTAAAATGGAATCGTTTTTAGCTTTTTGAACAGTATATATACTTTCAATATAATAAACGAAGACGAAAATATATAAAATAAAATTCATGGGCCCACGAGTATATACATTTTCCTTTGAAATATCAAAAATGATACCCGTTCCCAATAAATTGATAAAGATCAAGATTGTGGCAATGATCAATGGAACGGCTAAAATTCTTGATTTCTTTTTAATGCGTTTAAAATTTCTGTGAATATGATATTCTACGAATAAACACCAACAATATCCGATGATGCCTGAGCTAGCTGAAGAAATTGTATTTGAGATATATTGTAAAATATGAAAGATAAAACCTGGGCGTGCATCAATGATAAAACTAAGCGTTTCATTGATCGTGGCAATAAAGGTAACTATAAGCATAAAGTTATATGCTTTTTCATCAAACTGATTTGTTTGGGCAATTCGTATTCGATATAACAATAAGAAGAGTACTAAAAATGCCCCAGTCCCGTTTGCCACCAGTATCTCGGGTATGTTGATCATAATAAACTCCGTTTCTTTATGGTTAAACACTTTCATAATAATCCTCTTTATAAGAACTTGCAAATGAGAAATTGGTTCTTATGTAAATTAAAATTAACAAAGATTAAGGATAAATTAAGTGAATGCTAAATGTTAGTTCAATCGTATCGAGTCATATTGTACTTTGTTTAAAGCAATCTATACTAAAAGTATAAGGAGGTACAGATATGACTATGATTAAAAATACAGTGGTAGAACTCTTTATTTTACTTCTCTTGGCATGTACCGTTTTTATTTATAAACTGCCGAGTACAATGAACACTTGGTTATTAAATTCAATTGTGATTGTATTAATGGGCGTTTGTATTTTAAGAATCGCACTTAAAATGATGAATCATAAATAATGTTGGCTTTTCCTAAGGGGAAAGCCTTTTCTTGTGGTATATTATAGGTATGAAAAAGTTTTTAAAAGATATTGCACAAGGCGTATATGATGGACTACAAGAAAATGAAGGAACACATAATCAATATAGTTTTCAAGATATTTATGATGTGATTCAAGAATTTGTTTCCTATATCTTTGTTGGCATGATTCTAAGTGTAGGAGCTATTTTTGCTATCCTTACTACAAAGCATTTATATCATTAGGTGCTGTACTCCTTCTTGTATGGGCATTTATCTTGTATTATTTTTTAAATTCAACGGATTTTAAAAAAATCAAAAAGAAATGAGGAAGAGTTATGCAGATTGTTTTAGTGTTGCTTGTGGCATTTGTCGCAGGTATTGAAGGCATTTTAGATGAGTTTGAATTTCATCAACCCATTGTTGCCTGTACTTTAATTGGTTTAGTGACAAACCATTTAGCAGAAGGATTATTATTAGGTGGATCTTTACAATTGATTGCCTTAGGATGGGCGAATATTGGCGCTGCTGTTGCTCCGGATGTATGTTTGGCAAGTGTGATTTCATCTATTCTGATGATTCATGGCCTTGAAAGTGCAATTGAAGCTAGATTCGTAATCGCATTTAGTATTGCCCTAGCGATACCATTATCTTTAGTGGGTTTATCTTTGACAAAGGTGTGTCGTAATTTAGCAATCCAACTTGTACATAAGATGGATGAGACAAAGAAAGTTTCTTATTATCAATGGATTGGTATTTGTATGCAGGGAATTCGTGTTTTGATTCCCACAATCGTTTTATTATTGATTCCATCATCATGATTTGTTCAATCTTGGAAATGATTCCTGTTTCAATTTATAAGGGACTATTGATTGGTTCGGGTGTAGTTTGTGTGGTTGGCTTTGCGATTGTAGCGAATGTATTAGGATCTAAATTTACATATCCATTTTTTATGATTGGATTTGGACTTGCATGTATGACTAACTTATCTTTAATATCTTTATGCTTTATTGGTGGTGGCTTAGTTTGGTTATATATGTTGTTGAATGCGAAAGAAAAATCGAATAAGACAAGTGATGATCCGTTGGGGGACATCTTAAATGATTATGAGTAGGTGGTTTATATGAAGAAAAGTACAAGATTAAAGGTTTGTTTAAACCATCAATATTTACAAGGCTCATGGAACTTTGAGCGTATGCAAAATGGTGGATGGTGCTATGGTTTACTTCCAGCATTGAAAGAATTATATCCAAACAAAGAAGATTTTGATAAGGCTGTAGATCGTCATTTAAAATTCTATAATACACATCCATATGTTTCTGCACCAATTGTTGGTATCGTTTTGGCTATGGAAGAAGAAAAGGCAAAAGGTGCTGATATTTCAGATACATCTATTCAAGATGTAAAAATTGGCTTAATGGGGCCTTTAGCAGGCGTAGGAGATCCTGTATTCTGGTTTACAATGCGTCCGATTCTTGCTGCTGTTGGTGCATCGCTTGCGTTATCACAAAATGTTCTAGGACCTATTTTCTTCTTTGTGGCATGGAACGTACTTCGTTTTGGTTTTCTTTGGATTACACAAGAGCTTGGTTATAAGAAAGGTACTAAGTTGATTACGGACTTATCGGATACATTCTTAAAGAATGTAACACTCGCTGCAAGTATGTTAGGGATGTTTGTGGTTGGAATTTTAGTGCAGAGATTTGTACAAATCAATGTAGTAAGCATTCAATCGGATTTAGATATGGTATTGCCAGGAGTTCTTTCTTTATGCTTATTTTTTGGATGTACAAAGATACTAAAAAAAGGCTTTTCACCCGTATTATTAATTGTCATTTTATTTATTCTTTGTGTCATTTTAGAGATGGCAGGAATCTTAGTGATTTAAGTCTAAAAATATGATTTGTTTACTTCGTACAATAATATTATTTAAGAAGAAAAAGATAAATCAGAATTAGTCACAATAAAAGCGTAATTATCAATATTGTATATCAGCAAGAAGGGGAAACAGAGTGGTGAGCAGACAAATATTAAAAAAAGAACATATCATTACAGATAGATTGACGTTAGGGCCATATCGTAAAGAAGATAGAGAACGTCTCAAAGAAATGATGCAAAATCCAAAGATTACGGCAACGTTTATGGTGCCTGATTATTGTGAAGAAGTACAGTTTTATGCGTTAGCTGACAAATTGATCGAATTCAGTCAGATTAATGATACAATCCATCTAGAATATGGCATTTATCTGGACGGTTATATGATTGGGTTTGTCAATGATAGTGGTTATGATGATGAAGCTATTGAATTGGGATATGTCATTGACCCAGCTTTTCAAGGGCGAGGATTTGCAACGGAAGCAGTGAATGCAGTAATAAACGAATTACGTGAGATGGGCTTTAAAAAAGGTCGTGGCGGACTTTTTTGAAGAAAATATAGGCAGTAGAAAAGTGATGGAAAAGTGTGGCATGCATTTAAACGGAAACTCAGATTATGCGGAATACCGCGGAAAGAAATTTAAGTGCTATGAGTGTGAAATGGAGCTCTAAAGAATTAGCGAGTTCCTAAGCACATTTGGTAATATATGTTGGTAAGAAGCAAAGTAAGATAAATTCCAGTTTATCGGTATAAAACATAGAGCTAAAAAATAGAATTTTATCTTGACGTATTGCCTTACATCCTTTAAAATATCAATGTTGCAAACTCCGTGTATGGACTTGCAACCGCCCAGAAAAGGTTTAAGTTGAAAATTCACACCTTGATGGCGAGTATCAAGCTAAATGTGAAATAGAATGAATAGGAGGTGCACACATGTACGCAATTATCGAAACTGGTGGAAAACAGATCCGTGTTGAAAAGGATGCTGTTATCTTCGTTGAAAAATTAGAAGCTAACGAAGGAGACACTGTTACATTTGACAAAGTATTATACGCTGATGGAAAATTTGGTAAACCATTCGTAGAAGGTGCAAAGGTAACAGGTGTTGTTGAAAAACAAGGCAAAGGAAAGAAAATCACTATCGTGAAATACAAAGCTAAAAAATCTTCAACACGTCGTAAACAAGGACACCGTCAACCTTACACTCGTGTAAAAATTGAAGCTATCGAAGCTTAATTATGATTAAAATTAAAATTGCTAGAGATGATAATGGTATTTCATTGATCTCTATGCATGGACATGCTGAATATGATCAGTATGGAAAAGATATCGTCTGTTCTGCAGCCAGTACCATTATTATTGGTGGTATCAACGCAATCGCACAGCTTGGCTATTTAAGTTTCATTTCTTATGATGTAGATGCAGGGGATGTTGAATTGAAAATAAACAATACAGAATGTGCTGAACTACAAATCATACTAAATACGCTATTAGTTCAGTTTCAAAGTATTGAAGAAAGTTATCCTAAAAATATTCAAGTACAGGAGGTGTAAAAAATGTTATTAAAATTAGACTTACAGTTATTCGCTTCTAAAAAGGGAGTTGGTTCTACAAAGAACGGTCGTGATTCTCACTCAAAACGTTTAGGAGCTAAATTAGCTGATGGACAATCTTGTCACGCTGGAAGCATTATTTATCGTCAACGTGGAACAAAAATTCATCCAGGAACTAACGTAGGACGTGGTGCTGATGATACATTGTTCGCATTAGTTAACGGTGTTGTTAAATACGAACGTCTTGGTAAAGATAAAAAGAAAGTTTCTGTTTATCCACAAGCTTAACAAGTGTGAAATTTAAGATCCCGTTGCTGGGATCTTTTTTAATGAAATGGAAAGGAGGGTATATATGTTTGTAGATCAAGTCAAAGTTCATATTAAAGCAGGTAAAGGCGGAGATGGTTTAGTAAGTTTTCGCCACGAAAAATATGTTGCCTATGGTGGACCTTTCGGAGGCGATGGAGGTAACGGAGGAGATGTCATTTTTGAAGCAGATCCAGGTATGACAACTCTATTAGATTTGCGTTATCATCGTAAAATTATCGCAACTCCGGGTGAAAAAGGTAAAAATAAAAAAATGCACGGAGCCAATGGGGAACATAAAGTTGTTAAAGTTCCATTAGGAACCATTGTAAAGAGAAGTGATAATAATCAAGTACTTGCCGATTTGACAAAACCACACCAACGCCAAGTTGTTGCTCATGGAGGTCGTGGAGGTCGTGGAAACTGGCACTTTAGATCAAGCCACAACACAGCACCTAAATACGCAGAGCAAGGTGTTTTGGGTGAAGAATTTGATTGTGTTGTAGAATTAAGAGTACTTGCCGATGTTGGATTGGTTGGATTTCCAAGTGTAGGAAAATCAACATTCCTAGATGCCGTAAGTAAAGCGCGTCCTGAAATTGGAGACTATCCATTTACGACGATTACACCAAATGTTGGGGTTGTTCAAACGGGTGATGGAAGAAGTTTTGTTTTAGCCGATTTACCAGGACTTATTGAAGGAGCAAGTGATGGTAAAGGTTAGGTCATCAATTCTTGCGCCATATTGAAAGATGTCGTGTTATCATCCATGTGATTGATATGGGTGCAGAGGATGGCAGAGATCCATTAAAAGATTATGAAGTTATTAATAATGAATTGAAATCTTACCAGATTCGTTTATTGGAAAGACCTCAAATTGTTGTTGCCAACAAGATGGATATGGAAAATGCCCAAGAAAATGTTCGTCGTTTTAAAGAAAAGTATCCAGATATTCCAGTCTATGAAACAACAACAATTATTCATGAAGGTTTAGATGCAGTACTTAGAAAAGCGGCAGATCTTCTTGCGACAACACCTGCATTCCCAATTACGGAAGATACGGGTGAAACAGGTGTTATGTATACATTTGAAGAGAAGAAGAAAGACATCCTTATTGAAAAAGAAGATGATGGTGTATGGAATGTTTCAGGTCCTAGACTTGAAAGAGTATTCGACATCAATAAATTGAATACGGAAGAAGACTTCTATCTATTTGCCAACAAAATGCGTTATCTTGGAATTGACACAGCTTTAAGAGAAGCAGGATGTCAAGATGGAGATACAGTACGTTTATTAGGCTTTGAATTTGAATTTATTGAAAACTAAGGTTACACATTGTGTAGCCTTTTCTTTTCGTGTGGTATAATGCTTCTGAGGTGTTTTTTTATGAAATGTATTTCGTGGAATGTAAACGGGATTCGTGCCGTTTTAAAGAAGGATTTTGTGGAAATTCTTTATGCGTTGGATGCAGACATTTTTTGTATTCAAGAAACTAAGGCACAACTCGATCAAATTGAAGTGGATTGTGAATTATATCCTTATCAATATATAAATAGTGCTCAAAAGAAAGGGTATAGTGGAACAATGATTTTCTGCAAAGAAGAACCATTATCCATTCGTTATGGGATGAATATGGAAGAACATGATACAGAAGGAAGAGTGATAACTCTTGAGTATCCTGAATATTATGTTGTGACTGTTTATACACCAAATTCAGGGGATGGATTAAAGCGTTTGGATTATCGTATGAAGTGGGATAAAGCTTTTAGTGCCTATCTAAAATCATTGGATAAACCGGTTATGGCTTGTGGCGATTTTAATGTGGCCAATGAAGAAATTGATATTAAAAATCCAAAGACAAATCATAAAAATGCTGGATTACAGATGAAGAAAGAGATAGTTTTAAAGAAAACCTATTAGCTTATTTTGTGGATACATATCGTAGCTTATATCCGGAAAAAGTAGAATATTCGTGGTGGAGCTATCGTTTTAAGGCGCGTGAAAAGAATGCAGGATGCGAAATCGACTATTGCTAGTATCGCCGGAATTAAAAGATAAAATTGTGGATGCGAAGATCTTAACGGATATATATGGTTCAGATCATTGTCCAGTCCAACTTGATATTGAGGTGTAAAATGATTGCGTTTGTGAATGGAATTGTAAAGATTATTCGAAATGATCGTGTAGTACTTGATGTACATGGTGTTGGCTATGAAGTATATTTGGCTAATGCGTTAAGTCAAAAAATGAATGAAGAATTATTTCTTTATACATATCAACACGTTCGTGAAGATGCGATCTTATTGTTTGGCTTTATCAAAGAAGAGGATTATGAAGTCTTTATGCGCTTGATCAACGTAAAAGGAATTGGTCCAAAAACAGCCCAGACCATGTTATCGGTATGTTCTGGAAAAGAAATGATTGAAGCCATTGAAAATGATGATATTAAAAGATTGAAGTCATTACCTGGTATTGGTGCTAAAACGGCAGGACAAATCGTTTTGGATCTAAAAGGTAAGTTTGTATCTTTAGAAACGAGTGATAGTCCTGTGTCAAATCCAGTATGGACTCAAGTTCAGGATGCTCTTTTATCACTTGGGTATAAGACCAATCAATTAACAAAAATTAAAAAGGAATTAGAAAATACAGAATTAGGAGAAGATGAGATGTTACGACAAGCATTGATTCTACTCGCAAAAAGAAATGGAGTATAAGATAGATGCCTAGAGAAGTAGATGGAAATTTACAAGAGTGCGATAACTTTGAAAAGACGTTACGTCCGCAAAGCTTAAATGAATATATTGGGCAATCCGAATTAAAAGAAAATCTAAATGTGTTTATTCATGCGGCAAGATCTCGAAATGAAGCTTTAGATCATGTTCTATTCTATGGCCTCCTGGCCTTGGAAAAACAACATTGGCCTATATTCTTGCCAATGAAATGCATGGAAATTTAAAGACAGCTAGTGGTCCTTCCATTGAAAAAAGTGGAGATCTTGCAGCTATACTTACAACACTTGAACCGGGAGATGTCTTATTTATTGATGAGATCCATCGTTTGCCAAAACAAGTAGAAGAAGTATTGTATCCGGCTATGGAAGATTATTGTCTAGATATTGTGGTAGGTAAAGATTCGGCAACCGTACACAATATTCGTATTAATTTACCACCTTTTACGCTTGTGGGAGCCACAACTCGTGCCGGTGATTTAAGCGCGCCTCTACGTGATCGCTTTGGAATTATTTCACAGCTAGAGTACTATAATTTAACGGATCTAGAAAAAATTGTATATCGTACAAGTTGTGTGATGAATACAGAAATTGATAAAAATGCCGTCACAGAAATTGCTTTAAGATCGCGTGGTACACCACGAATCGCCAACCGTTTGTTCAGACGTGTACGTGATTTTGCCCAAGTCTATAATGAGGGCGTGATTTCAAGTGAAATCGCAAAGACAGCTTTAGACAGGCTTCGCGTAGACCATTTAGGTTTAGATGCGGTTGACCATAAATATTTAAAAGGAATCATTGAAAGATTTAAAGGCGGGCCTGTAGGACTTGAAGCAATTGCTTCAAGTATTGGAGAAGAGCCAATGACTTTAGAAGATGTATATGAGCCATATTTATTACAGATTGGTTTTATCAACCGTACGCCTAGAGGAAGAATAGTAACGCCCAAAGCGTATGAACATCTTCAAATACCATATCAAAAAGAATTGTTCACAGATTAATAGTCTGTGAACATTTTTATTATATGGTATAATAATTTGCATGGAACAAATGACAGAATTAACAAAAAAAGTATTAGAATTTTTAGAACCAGATTCATCGAAATGGGCGTATTGGACAAGTAAACAGCTTTTAAATCCGGTTTCTGAATCGAAATGTATGGAAAGCTTTAAAGAACGAATATTAAAGGCTGTTTCAAATCATGAAAAAGTAATTGTAGCAGGAGACTATGATTGTGATGGTATCAGTGCAACAACAATCATGGTGTCAGGCTTAAGAAAATTAGGTCTTGAATGTGGCTTTTATATTCCGGACCGTATTAAAGAGGGGTATGGGCTTAGTGAAGCAACAGTGATGTTGGCACATAAGAAAGGATATTCTTTGATTCTTACGGTGGATAATGGCATTAAAAGTAAGCCGGCTTTAGCACTTTCTAAAGAATTGGGTATGGATGTAATTGTTACGGATCATCATACAATGGATGAAAAAGTGAATTGTGATATTGTTGTACATCCAGATTTAATGGAACCATGCTTTGAAACCTTATGTGGATCTGGAATAGCCTATGAATGTATGCGAAAACTTGGTGTAGAGGATGATTATCTTTTACAGCTTGCAGGTCTTGCGAGTATTTCGGATATGATGGTTGTCAAAGGGCAAACGCGAGCTTTGATTCAGAATGCATTAAGATCAATCAATGAAACACATGAAAAACATATTTTTTCTTTAGCTACAGATCGTGACTTAAATGAAACAAGTATTGGTTTTCAGGTGGTTCCTAAATTAAATGCGATTGGAAGATTGAGTAATCTTGCCAACGTCAACAATGTGGTCCGATATTTTTTAGCACATGATGATGAAACAATTTATACTTTGGGTTCACAAATTACACAAATGAATACGATTCGTAAACAAATGTCGGATCAGATGCAAAAAACAGCCTTATTAAAGTGTAAATCGAATGAGGATATCTATATCATTGAAGACACAAGTTTTCATGAAGGAATCATAGGTTTAGTGGCGGGTGCACTTTGTTCAAGATTTAATAAGCCTTGTATTGTTCTAGCTAAAAATGAACAGGGATATAAGGCGAGTATGCGTAGTCCTGAAGGCTTTAACTGCATGGAATTTCTTGGTCCATACAAACATTTTGTCGTATTTGGTGGACATGAAAATGCAGCAGGCTTTTCATTGAATCTAAATGAGTTTGATTTGTTTGAAGATTTCGTTCATGCGCGTATCAAGGAATATACGTATAGTGTGAAAAAGAAGGAAACATTAATTATAACGGATGATGAATTGAGTTTAGAAACCATTCAATCCTTAGATGTACTTAGACCTTTTGGTCCGGGCTTTGTTTTTCCTAGTTTTGAAATTATTCATCCTCAAATTAAGTCGTTGTATGATTTTCAAAATCACAAACATCGTAAGTATACATTAGAATCTGGCTTACAGTGTATGCGTTTTAATCAAAGTGAAGTAGAGTATAAAAAAAGTGTGAATGCGATTCATTCTTTTATAGGTACGGCTCAAATCAATCAATATCAGGGGCGTAAGCAGGTAAATTTTGTGATTGATGAGATTGTGTATGAGTAGTAAAATGGAATCAATTAGAAAGAGGTTTAGTATGGATTTAAAAGATTATATTGAAAGTATTCCGGGGTTTCCAAAAGAAGGAATTATTTTTAGAGATGTGACACCCATTTTGCAGAATGCGAGTGCAATGCGTTATTGCGTGGATCAATTAAATGACTTTGTGAAAAGTGTTGGTGCAGATGTTGTGATTGGTCCTGAAGCACGTGGCTTTTTATTTGGTGTGCCAGTGGCTTTAGAAAATAATGTTGGCTTTGTACCTGTTAGAAAGCCTGGAAAGCTTCCAAGAGAAACCGTAAGTGAAACATATGATCTAGAGTATGGGCAAGATGAACTTTGTGTTCATGCGGATGCCATTTTACCAGGACAAAAAGTAGTTATTATCGATGATTTGTTAGCTACAGGCGGTACGTAGAAGCGATTATTAAAATGGTTGAACGTATGCAGGCTAGTGTTACCGGTGTGGCTTTTGTGATTGAATTGGATGATTTAAAAGGTAGAGAAAAGTTTAAAGATATCCCTGTTTGTGCATTAACACATTATGAAGGGGAATAAATAGTATAATTTTAAGAAAGGGGGCGCATGAATTATGAGTCAGAAAAAGCAAGTAACTTTTGAAGAGTGTATGGAAAATGTCCAAACATATATAAAACGCCCAGAGAATATTGAGTTGATTCAAAAGGCATATGATTTTGCCTATGAACATCACAAGGGACAATTTCGTAAAAGCGGAGAACCTTATGTGATTCACGTTATTCAAGTAGCAAATACGTTAGCGTTGATGCATTGTGGTCCAAAAACGATTGCGGCAGGTCTTTTGCATGATACAGTAGAAGATTGCCAAGCGTAACGACAGATACAATTACGGAATTATTTGGTCAGGAAATCGCAACTTTAGTTGATGCGGTTACGAAGATTGGTGCTATTAAATTTAAAGATGAAGAAGAATATTTAGCGAGTAATCATCGTAAATTATTTATTGCGATGGCCAAAGATATTCGTGTTATTTTAATTAAACTAGCAGACCGTTTGCACAATATGCGAACTCTGCAGTATATGCGTCCGGAAAAACAAAAGAAAATTGCCCGTGAAACATTAAGTGTTTATGCACCTATTGCGCATCGTTTGGGTATTAGTGAAATCAAAAATGAGTTGGAAGATCTTTCTTTTAAGTATTTAGATTATAAAAAATATGAAGAAATCAAAGATTTAGTAAAACAACGTGAAAGTGATCGTAACGAACAAGTTCACGAAATGATTTCAGATATTGAATCGATTATGCAGGAGTATAATATTCAATATCGTATTTTTGGTCGATCAAACATTTTTATAGTATCTATAAAAAGATGGTGACTAAAAATAAGCGTTTTGAAGAAATTTTGGATTTATTGGCCATTCGAATCGTTACGGATTCCGTTGTGCATTGTTATGAAATACTAGGTTATATCCATGCTAAATATAGACCGATTCCAGGTCGCTTTAAAGATTATATTGCGATGCCAAAAGCAAATATGTATCAGTCTTTGCATACAACGATCGTAGAGCCTGAGCATGGTAATATTTTTGAAATTCAAATTCGTACAGAAGAAATGGACGCGATTGCCGAGCGTGGTGTTGCAGCGCATTGGAAGTATAAAGAAAATCGTAATTATACTCCAGAGTATGAACAAAAAGAGATTGAGGATAAACTTTCTTGGTTTAGAGATTTTTCGATGATGACTGATGAAGAAAGTGAAGATCCACTTGAATATATGAATGTACTTCAAAAAGATATTTTTGAAGCGAATGTATATTGTTTAACACCAAGAGGTAAAGTAATCGCCTTACCTTCGGGTTCTTGTCCAATCGATTTTGCGTATAGAATCCATACGGAGGTTGGAAATAAAACAGTAGGCGCTAAAGTCAACGGGGCTATTGTACCTTTAAATACGCCTTTAAAAACGGGGGATGTTGTTGATATCTTAACAAACAACAATTCGGTAGGTCCAAGTGCGGATTGGATCAAAATTGTTAAGAGTGGGCATGCACGTAATAAGATTCGTACTTTCCTTCAAAAACAAGAACAGCAGTCACGTAAGGAGAGTATCAAACTAGGACAGTCGATGCTTGAAGATGAGTTTAAACGTTTAAAATTAGATCCGAAATCAATGGATCAAAAACGATTAGAATCCATTTTAACATCCTTATCCTTTAAGAGTGTGGATGATCTATATGTAGGTATTGCCATGAAGCGTGTTTCGTTGCAGTCGATTGTGGATCGTTTGGTTAAAAACCGCTCGAATATGCTTGAAGATCAAGAAATTATGAAAATTTACAACAAGCAGCCTGCACACGTTACAAAACATTCAAGTTGTGGTGTTATTGTGCCTGGAGTTGATACGATTGCGGTATCTTTGGCAAATTGTTGTAGACCGATTCCTGGAGATTCGATTATTGGATATATTTCAAAAGGGCAAGGGGTCAAGGTGCATAGAGCGGATTGTCCAAATATTGTCAATGAAAAGAAGCGCTTAATTCCTGTACAATGGGAAGAGGGTCTAGATGAAAAACAATATGAAGTGAATTTGATTATTCATAGTGATGATCGAAATTACTTGTTGAGTGATATTGTGACGACTTTACAACAATGCAATGTTTATTTAAAACATGTAGATTCTGCGGTGGATGATGGTAATTTAGAGGCAACTACTAAGTTGACGGTTTCAGTGAAGAATGCAGCGCATCTACAAAACTTAATTTCAAACTTAAAAAAAGTACGAAGTGTCAATGAAGTCATTCGTACAATTCAATAGGAAGGTGTTTTTAGTACCTTCCTATTTTTTTAAAAATTCAATTTTAATATAAAGAATACGAGAAACGATTTCTCTTGTGATGTGTTTAGGTTTTAAATCTTTAAACCACATACAGCCATAATCTGAAAAGAATTGTCTGGCAATGGCACAAGCTCTTTTGGCGTGAGTTTGTGATGTTAAAATCAATACATCTTGTTTTTGAATAATATCTTTTGAAAATTTGAAATTCTCAAATGTATTTCTTGCGTTTGTTTCTAGAATGGTTGGGATATCCATTTCATTTTGAATATAAGCATGCATAACCTTGGCTTCGATAAATTCATTTTTTACATTGGAACCGGAAATAATCAATGTATCGTAAAGATTTTGTTGATATGCTTTTATGGCTAAATCACATCTTTTAATTTGACTTGAAGACATCGTTCCATCATCATGAGCAGGACATCCAAGTAGCAATGCATATGTATAGTGTTTCTTTCTTTTTGGGATAAAGGGGAAGAAATAAATGTATATACATGCAAGGATTAAAATGCATAAACTAGCGATCATAATAAATCACCTTTCTAGCTTGAAATGTGTCAAAAGATAAATATTGACATTTGAGTTCAATTTCTTGAAGGAATTTAGGAAGCTCTTTAAATTTTGTGATGACTTGTTTGTCTTTAAGAAATGCTTGTCCAATCGAATCAAATCCTGCTACGATCACTTGATTGAAACGATTGTTTTCTTGCATCTGTGCTTTTGTGATTTGTAGAAGAATAAACATACAAGTTCTTTGAATTCGAGCTTTTGTGTATGTTTTAGAAATGGATGCCAACAGAAAATCTTCCCACTTCAAATATTTCTTGGCATTTTCTTTTAAGCGATATTCAATACCTTCATTGACTAGAAAATAGGTGGATAAAATATTTGTGTCAGTTAAAATCAAGAATTTTCTAAGATATGGATAGTAAGTGTCCCAAGTTTGATTGGGATTGAAGTAGGCATCCTTAAATTGAGCAATGCCTTCAAAGTATTCTTTACGTGTTTGTGTGGCACTTTTGAAAGTATCCTTTCGAGAAATGGATTGCGGAAGGATATTATACTTGTCACATTGTTTGATATATTGAATGCCTAAGATGTCATTTGGCTGTATGTCTTTTGAATATAAATTTCGATTCATACTTAATGATGGATCTACTTTTGTCGATTCCATTTGTTTGGCATACTCTCTTAGCAAGACAATGTCGTTTGTTTCTGAGCCAAAACAAATTTGATCGATATTTAACGCATGCAAAGATTCAATTGCATATTTGGCAAAGTAATCGGCACTTTGTGCTGCATAACAAGCAGGAAGTTCAATCACAAGGTTGCAACCGGCTTCTAGAGCAAGTTTAGTCTTATCTTCCATACTTAAAAGGCTAGGTAAGCCTCTTTGGGTAAAATGATTGGACACAATCGCAATTAAGCAATTACATTGTGTTAATTCTTTTGTTTTTTTGATATGATAAATATGTCCTTGGTGAAAAGGATTATATTCTGTAATAATTCCGCATGTTTTCATATTCATTATGATAACAGAATCTTTTTCTTGTGGAAATATTGACTTTATGAATTACTTTTATTATAATATCAAATGCGACATGAGGTGAAGATCGTGAAATTTAATAGAAAAGACTTCTTAAATGCAAATAACCATATTATTGAGATCGATGAATGGATTGCGATTGAAGAAAACGATCTGCTTCATCATACTTCTGTCAAGTCTGTTCCAGATGTACATGTTACGGGTACATTAGAGTTTGACGGAATGAATTTCGTATCGAGTGATTTGAGTATGGACGGAACAATGGTTGTTCTAGATTCCATCACAAATGAAGATATTGATGTCCCATTTGAGACGGAGTCGCAACAAACGTATTCTTTTGTTCCTGTAGAGGATGCAGAGGATCAGGAAATTATCGTGGTGAAAAAAGATACAATCGATATTAACCCAGAGATTTTCCAAGCGATATTATATGAGGCTCCAATGAGTATCACTCGTTTACCTCGTGATCAATATCCAAAGGGAGATGGTTGGCAGCTTTTATCGGATCAAGATAGAGAAGAGCCAAAAATTGATCCACGATGGGAAAAATTAAATGATTTCAAACTGGATGATGACTAGGAGGTGCAAGCATGGCAGTTCAACAGAGAAGAAATTCAAAAACACGTAAAGCAAAACGTAGAACACATTACAAATTGGTGAAACCAGCGTTGACTCGTTGTCCAAATTGTGGTGAATATAAACTTGCTCACAAGATGTGCTCTTGTGGCGAATACAACGGCAAACAAATCGTTGAAAAGTAGTAAATTAGCCAGGTAAATCCTGGCTTTTTCTGTAGTATGGAGGAAAATATGATTGAGATTTTAAAATCTATATTGTATGGCATTGTTGAAGGAATTACGGAATGGCTTCCTGTTAGCTCAACAGGTCATATGATTTTATTGGAAGAAATTATGCCGATGAATGTATCAAGTTCATTCTGGAGTATGTTTCTTGTCGTGATTCAATTGGGTGCAATCTTAGCGGTTGTTTTATTGTATTGGAATAAAATATTTCCTTTTAGAAAAAATAATAAAGGAAAATATGTTCCTGTTAAATCCATTTGGATCTTATGGTCAAAAATTTTGGTGGCTACAATTCCAGCAGCTGTTATTGGTTTATTATTAGATGATTGGATCGATGCACATTTATATAATGGATTTGTGGTTGCGATTATGTTGATTTTAGTGGGTGTTGCGTTTATCTATGTAGAAAATCGTAATAAAGATATGCGTCCAAGTGTAGATACACTTGCTACCTTATCTTATAAAGATGCGCTAATTATTGGCTTATTTCAAGTTGTGGCAGCTGTTTTACCTGGAACTTCAAGATCTGGAGCAACGATCATTGGTGGATTAATGATTGGTGTAAGTCGTGCTGTAGCGGCCGAATTTACTTTCTTTTTAGCAATTCCAGTTATGTTTGGTGCGAGTCTATTAAAATTAGTGAAATTTGGATTCTCGTTTAGTTTATTGGAATTCTTTATTCTTGCGTTTGGAATGATTGTAGCATTTGTCGTTTCTATTTTTGTGATTCGCTTCTTAATGTCTTATATTAAAAAGCATGATTTCAAAGTGTTTGGATGGTATCGTATTGCGCTTGGTATAATTGTTTTAGTTTTCTTTATGGTTCATGCCATTTTCTAAGGTGTTTGTCTAGACAAACATCTTTTATTTTATATTAAGATTTTGGTTTCGGAATAGAGAAATACGATATGTGAAATAGTGTTGAAACATCACAAGATATGAATTATCAGGGACGACAAAAAGGACTATTGAAATAGCCAACATTTTGTATTCATCT
>ENA-OQHY01000745-OQHY01000745.1-human-gut-metagenome-genome-assembly--contig:-NODE-745-length-16866-cov-2.511440_pt1 | contig 16866 bp, 23 predicted proteins | sample MGYA00242570_ERZ504733 | MGnify/ENA primary metagenome ERZ504733 (study PRJEB26092, sample SAMD00036219) | human gut metagenome | host: Homo sapiens | study: EMG produced TPA metagenomics assembly of...
AGCTGCGGCACGGCATCTGCGTTGCCAAAATGCTCGATAAGACATCCAGTATTATCTGCGCTTTTGGCTTGGCATCTGCCGCACCTCGCTCGCCGTATCGGCACTTAGAATTATGCGGTATTGCCTTTGGTGTTGCGGTTCGGCCTGCGGTATGGTTTTGCTGGCTTTATTTGTTCTTTAGGACGTCGATTCCGTCCAGCTCCACAGCGGGCACATAGTAGGCAGAAAAGGTGTGCAGCGTCTGGTCGACATCATCGCCGTCGCCCAGGGCAGCGGGGCCTTCATCAATCGTGTATTCCCACATGGGCAGGTAGTAGGCGGCGCTCCCCTGTACATAGGTCAGGCGCAGGTTGGCAAGGCACTCCGGCTCTGCGGCGGGGTCAACCGCTTCCGCCGTGTAGCTGTCGGTCAAAAACTCTCCGTTGGCCAGCCGCTTGTCAGCCTCGGCGCGGGAAACGCTGGTGTATTCGCCCAGGGGCTCCACGGTGCGGTCCGTTTCATGCAGGCTCAACAGATTGCCGTCGGTATCTACGCTGACCAGCAAGTAATGGAAAGAATCCGCCGCGAACTTGACAAAGAGGGAAGAGGGCTGGCCGTAGATCGTGCTGTCGCTCCATCCGTCACATCGGTATATTCACCGCCAAGCAGAGAGGTAAAGAGGAAACCGTATTTCTCTTGCAGGTCGGCGGCAATCACGCGCTCTTCCGCAAGGGCGGCAAAGGTCTTCACCTCGGCAGAGCTGTTGCAGACCACACTGGTGCACAGGTCGTTGGAGACGGTGATTGTCAGCCCACCGGGCCAGTCGCTTTCGGGAATGTTCAGCTGCAGCTGTGCGGCATCAGAGAGATAATTCAGCACGGAAGAATCTGCATCCCACCCGTTCTGCTCGGCGGATTCCTTTATATTAGATACTGTTTTGGAGATGGTATCGGCGCTGTCCCTACTGAACGTGGCGGTGTCAGCCAGTGTGGTATCCAGCCCAAGAGCATCCAGCACCGTGCGAAGACGGGCTTTCATGACATCGGTATTGTCGGCGGCATCCAGCAGGCTGTTGCGGTAGACCGGCAGGCTGGCAGGGAGAACAACATCCGCGGAACTGCCTAAAATTAGACTTTCGCCGAAATACAGCTCATCGGCACTGTGGGCCAGCAGGGAAGAACTGCCGGAAGCGCCGCTGCCAAGCAAAATATCGCTCAGAGCCTGCAAGGGGCTGCTGTCCTGCATCGCGGATTTCAGGGAGGAGGACAACGGGGCATCGGCAACGCTGCCTGCGGCGGCATCTGGTTCACTGCCCTCCATGCTGAATGTGCTGAAGGTATCGGGACTGTTGGATTCCTCATAGGCGGGGGCGCTTTCGTTCAGATCAGCGGTCTCGGCGGCCTGGCTGACCCCGGCGGAACGGTCCTGACTGACCATCGCCGCCCCTAACAGAACAAGACAAAAACAAGCTGCTGCCGGAACAAAATGCCGGAATTGCAACGGAATGGTGTGCTTTACGGGGGTTTTGTTGGCAGATTCAATCAAATCATCATCAATTTGCCCGATCGCGCGGAATAAATCGCGGGAGCTCACAGGCAGACACCTTCTTTCTCTAAGTAGGCTTTCAGTTTGGTGCGCATCCGGTGCAGGGTAACGCGCACCTTGCTTTCGCCAATACCGTAGCGCTTGGCAATGTCGGCGGTGGCGTCGCAGTACCAGTACCGCCGAATAAAGATGTTGCGTGCCTGCTCCGGCTGGCTGCGCAGAAACGCGCTGATGGAGCGGGCTGTTTCAGCGCTTTCTACCTCCTGCGCGGTGTGGTCTCCGGCGGGCAGGCAAATTCCAGCTCTTCCAGCACGGTTTCGGTCTGGCCGCGCCGCGCTTTTTGGCATTTTGCCGCTCCCGCAGGTCCAGTGCCAGGTTGCGGGTAATGCGCCCCAGGTAGGGTGCAAGCTTGTCCGGCCGGTTTTGCGGCATGCTGTTCCAGGCGGCCATCCAGGTGTCATTTTCGCATTCTTCGGCGTCTTCCTGGCTGCCCAGCAGGTTCATGGCAATCTTGCGGCAATAGGCGCCAAACTTTTGTGCGGTCTGTGCAATGGCCTGCTCGTCCCGTGCCCAGTACAGCGTAACAATGTCGGCATCAGTCATTGCGGCACACCTCGCTTTCCTCTTACTATTTATATAATAGGGGAATCACCCCAAATGTTACAGGCAGAAAAGTAAAAAACGCACCCCGGCGGGCGGGATGTGGCAAACAATACAAATCAGAGCATATGTTTTTTGTGCAGTACCCAGGCAGCGATCCCACAAATAGCAAGCGTAAGCAAGCAGACAATGACAAATCCATAATCAGAACCGGAAAACGGCATGCGTCAATGTCCACGTTCATGCCATACAAACCGGAAATAACGGTCGGGACAGCCATCAACAGGGTAACGGAAGTCAGGTACTTCATCGCATTGTTCAGGCGGTTATCCAAAATTGAGCTGAACAGCTCGCGGGTGCCCTTGATATCATCGCGGTAGATGCTGGTCATCTCAATGGCCTGCCGAATCTCAACGATTACATCGTCCAGTAGTTCCATGTCATCAGGGTACTGTTCCAGCCGCTTGTAGCGGGTCAACCGGTCCAAAACCGTGCTGTTGGCACGCAGTGAGGTTGCGAAATATACCAGGGTGGATTCCAACCCATGCAGCTCCATCAAGTCACTATCGCGCAGGGTACCGGTCAGGTTTTTCTCAATTTCCTGGCGGCGGCGGTCGATCAGGCGCAGCTCCTGCTGGTACATCGTGGCGGCGCGGTACAGAATCTGGTACACAAAGCGCATCTTCTTTTTAGTAGAAAAGCCGCGCACCCGGCAGGAAGCGAAATCAGACAATACGGGGGTATCTACGGAGCAAACCGTGGTGATGGTGGTCTGGGTCAACAGAATACCAAGAGGAATGGTGGTGTATACGCCCTCGGCGGCGCCGTCTACCTTTAAGGGTATGTCCACAATGATGACGGTATAACCATCTTCCAGCTGATACGCGCGGATTCTTCCGGGTCAAGGGCGGCCTGCACATCAGCGGGCTCAATATCTAAGGTGGCGGCAACCTCGCGGATCTCCTCCTGGCTGGGGGCAGTCAGGCAGATCCATGTGCCTTCCTCAATTTCGTCTGCGCGGGTTAAGCGCCGGTTGACGGTTTCGTATATCGCCAGCATGGAAAGATCAACTTCGGCAAAATATGCTATACTGATAGTCCAATTCAAACCAAAGGAGCTGCCCCCATGGATGTCAAAATCAATCAGGTCATTTTACATATTCTGGATGCCGGCGCATCGGAACCGGTGCTTTCTGACCGGCCGATGGAGCTGGATGCTGACCTTTATGAATATTTTTCCGTCTGCATTGAAAAGGCATTTGCCAGCGATGACAGCAAAAACTGCCGCTTTCTGCCGGATTCCCCCTTTTTGCAGGAGATGCAGCACAACGATGACTTTATTGACCTTTCGCGCCGTATTGCGGGTGTGATTTTTGAACAGCTGCTGCAATATCAGGGCATCCCCTCCGGTGACCTGGCCGTGGTGGACTGCGCTGTGGACGGTGTGCCGTTTTATGCGGTGCTTAAACTGAACTACCGCCCCGGCTTTACCCATGTAACCAACGTGATGGGCAACGGCCAGTGCAGCACTATTGCGCCGCAGCGCACCCTGCTGCCTGGCAACAGCAAGGCGGACGAAGCCGCGCTGATCGACCGCGCCAACCTGACCATTCGCCTGATTGAAAAAAAGGTGGCGCTGGACGATAAAAAAGACTTTTACCTTTCCACAAAAGTGTTTGCCTGCACCCAGGCCATGCCGGAAAAGGCCAAGCTGAAAGCCGTATGCGAAACCGCTGTGGCCGCCGTGCAGCAGGCCTACCCGGAGCCGGAACAGCTGGACGATGTGCCGCCCTTGACGGCGGCACCGAAACCGCCGTGGAGCTGCTGGTACGCAACCAGGCGGTGGATAACACCATCTCGGTGGAGGATGTGCGCACCCGCATGGAGGAGCAGTATCCCCTTGCCGTACCCGCTTTTGAGCAGGCGCTGGCGGATTCCGGCGTGGAGCGCAACGACCGGGTCACGGTCAGCCCGTCCCGCATCAAAAAGCTGGAAAGCCGCAGCTTTAAGACCGAATCCGGTATTGAGATCAAGATCCCCGCGGAACTGTGCAACAGCGACGATGCAGTGGAGTTCATCCACAGCGCAACGGGCGGGCTTTCGCTGCTGATCAAGGACGTTTTGGTGTAAAACTGGCAAATATATTGCCTTTTTGGGGGCCGCCCGGTATAGGGCGCTCTTTTGGTATAGAACAGTAAAAAACAATCTATTTTAATGGAATTTTCCACAAGGATAGTTCAATTTTGCAAATGGATTGCCCACGGCCAACTGCTTATAATGGTGGGAACGAAGAGAAAGCTTTATAAGGCAATACCGCACAATTCCCGCCTGACGGCTTAAGCACCGCTCCGGCGGCTGCGGCACGCATCTGCGTTGCAAAATGCTCGATAATGTCGGGTTGCGGTACCCGCATCGTGCTTCGGGGGCAAAAGCCCCTCGCACTCTGCGACCGCTGCCCCTGCTTCGTTCGCTGTTTCCGCCACTGGCGGCGCTCACCTTTGCAGCATCCAGTATTATCTGCGCTTTTGGCTTGGCATCTGCCGCACCTCGCTCGCCGTATCGGCACTTAGAATTATGCGGTATTGCCTAAACCTTTTTACTTTTTTCAAAGACAAATAAAACTTTCTTTCTCGCGTAGGAACCTCTTGCTAAATCCTGAAAATAATGTATTATAACTAAGTGTGGCGCTGGAATTTACAATCCATCAGTATCGGAGTTTCAGTATGATGAAAAATACAATGTTGGAAATGTCCCGTTATGCAGCACTGGCTCGCCAGGCTGTGGCAGAGGGTATTGTTCTGCTGAAAAATGAGGCTGTCTTACCACTGGCTTCCGGCGGCAGAGCGGCTTTATTTGGGTACGCGCAATTTCACTACTACCAAAGCGGCACAGGGTCCGGCGGGCTGGTGAACACCGCCCATGTGCCGAACCTGCCTGAAGTGCTGGGCGGTCCGGACGCTACCAGCTGGATGCCGAGGTGCAGGCCCGCTATGCAGCATGGCTGGCGGAACACCCTTACGAGATGGGAACCGGCTGGGCACAGGAACCGTGGTTTCAGCCGGAAATGCCGCTGGATGAAGACTTTGTCCGCGCTGCGGCCCAGCGTGCCGAAACGGCGTTTATTGTCATCGGTCGCACGGCAGGGGAAGACCAGGACAATAGCAATGCTCCCGGCAGCTTTCTGCTGACCGAGGGCGAGGAAAATATGCTGGCGCTGGTTTGCCATCATTTCAAAAAAACTGTGGTGCTGCTGAATGTTGGCAATATCATTGATATGCAGTGGGTCATGCGATACAACCCCGGCGCGGTGGCGTACATCTGGCAGGGCGGGCAGGAAGGCTGCCGCGGTGTGCTGGATGTGCTGAACGGTACCGTCAACCCCTGCGGCAAACTGCCCGATACCATCGCCTGCACCCCGGCAGATTATCCGGCGGCTGACCATTACGGGGCGGATGACCGCAACATCTATGCCGAAGATATTTACGTCGGCTACCGCTATTTTGAAACGTTTGCACCGGAAAAGGTGCTTTATCCCTTTGGCTTTGGCCTTTCCTATACAAAATTTGAAGTTCGGCTGTTGAGCGCAGATGAAACAGCTGATGGCATTACCGCCTTTGCTGCCGTCCAAAATACCGGCAGCTGCCCCGGCAAGGAAGTTGTGCAGCTCTACTGCACCGCGCCGCAGGGGCGGCTGGGGAAACCGTCCAAAGTGCTGTGCGCCTTTGCAAAAACCAGAACGCTGGCCCATGGGGAGAGCCAGACCCTGACACTGAAAGCCCCGTGGCGTAACTTTGCCAGCTATGATGACAGCGGTGTGACCGGGCACAAGTCTGCCTTTGTGCTGGAAGCAGGCGAGTATCGCTTCAGCCTTGGCACCGATGTGCGAAGTGCGGAAGAAGCTTTTACGGTCACACTACCGTTGATGGTGGTGGAACAGTTGGAATCTGCAGCTGCTCCGGCTGTAGCCTTTGAACGCCTGCGCCCTGGTGCGGATGGAACCCCAGCATGGAACCCGTGCCCACCGAGGAAGAACGGCCAGAGCCCCGCCGCGCCGCCCGCCTGCCGCGGGAATGGCTCCAGGACTGGTGAACAAAGGCATCCCGCCTGGCGGGATGTGCCGATGGTACCACTGCGATGGCAGACTTTGTGCACAGTTCAGCGATGAGGAGCTTTGCACCATTGTCCGGGGCGAGGGGATGAACTCTCCGCGCGTTACGCCGGGGACAGCTGGGGCAATCGGAGGCGTCAGCGATGCTTTGCAGCGCTATGGGCTGCCTGCCGCCTGCTGTTCGGACGGGCCGAGCGGTATCCGTATGGACTGCGGCACCGTTGCTTTTGCCATGCCTAATGGCACCTGCCTGGCCGCGACTTTCAACGAGGGATTAAGCGAGGAACTCTACTCGATGGAAGGGCTGGAGCTGCGCAAAAACCATGTGGATACGCTGCTTGGCCCTGGCATCAACATTCACCGCCATCCGCTGAACGGCCGCAACTTCGAGTATTTCTCGGAAGATCCGCTGCTGACCGGCAAAATGGCCTGTGCTCAGCTGCGCGGGATGCACCGCTGGGGTGTAACCGGAACCATCAAACATTTTGCAACGAACAATCAGGAGCACCGGCGTCACTTCGTTGAATCGGTTGTATCGGAACGTGCTTTGCGGGAAATCTATCTGCGCGGCTTTGAAATTGCCGTCAAAGAGGGCATGCCCGCTCCATTATGACATCCTATAACCCGCTGAACGGTTACTGGACGGCCAGCAATTATGACCTTGTTACAACAATTTTGCGCGGCCAATGGTGTTACACCGGCATTGTGATGAGTGACTGGTGGGCCGAGGGCAATGACCGCGACGGCGCAGGCAGCACCAAGCATGTGGCTGCGATGGTTCGCGCCCAGAATGATGTGTTCATGGTTGTGACGGACCCGGAGCATAACTCCGGCAGCGATGATCTGGCCGTTGCTTTGACAGAGGGACAGCTGATCCGGGGTGAGCTGCAGCGCAGCGCGGCGAATATCTGCCACTTTTTGCTGCAAACACCTGCGTTCCGCCGCAGCATTGGCCGCACCACGGCGTTGGATGCTCAGTTGGAAGCGATGGCCGAGCAGGATATGCAGCAGGCGGCGCAGAACGGCCAACCTCTGACATTACATGGAGGCGTAAGCATTGACCCGGCCGCGATTGATAATGGTTACCGCCGCACCACTGCGTTTTGTGTGATGGTTGAGCAGGGCGGCGCATACACGCTGCATCTGCGCTGCCGCGCAATGCCGGGCAACAGCCCACTGGCCCAGATCCCGGTTTCGATTTTTGCGGGACGGGTGTTTGTGAAAACCATTACCATCACGGGCGCACAGACCGACTGGTGCGAGTTTACGGCGGCGCTGCCTGCCGTTGACGCGGGGAAAACTTTCTACCTGCGTTTCTACTTCGGTCAAAGCGGTATGGAGTTGGACGCCGTGTCGCTGGATCTGCTGTTATGACATTGACAAACAATCTCGAATATATCAGGTATGCGGAGTAATTGTACGTATATCAAAAAGAAAAAAATGGAAACAGCACTGTTTTATGCCCGCGCCGCCTGCGATACAATGATGCGCAAGTTTGCTGCTGCCGACCTGCCGCCGAAAGGCCATTTCTATTATCACCAGGGCGTTTTTCTTTCCGGGGTGCTGAAAACCTGGCAGCTGACCGGGGATGTGCCATAATTACTCGTGATGAATTCAGTTGCCTTAAATTCACACGAGCAGGGACACGACCAACTGGATTCGAACAACGAATACATACAGGAGGTTTTCGCATGAACAAACTGCTTTCCTGCCGCTACAATATGGACACCAACCGGGTGGAAGCCCGGTTCGCAGATGGCACTACCCTTGCCATTGACTGCATCGCCATCGAGGACGAGTACGGCAACACTCCGGCACAGCGGGCAGAACTGGACTGGCTGCTATATAATAAGCCCTTGGAGTATGCCCAGCTTGTGCTGGGTGGAGAGATAGAACATTATCTCTCGCTTGGCTGTGACCATGGCAGATTAGAAGATTGACCTTTAATTAAAATACCCGAAGCAAAAGAACAACCCTCTACTTGCAGTCGTTGCAGATAGAGGGTTATTGTTTTGTTAGTATTCTTTCAGATTCAAATGAGATATACTTGCTTGATACTCAAGAAAACGAATTGTCCGATGTTCGATATCAAAATCACTTACTCCTCTTGCGATGGTAAGTTCCCACTGGAGTTTAGCACAATTAGAAACCATATACTGCTCAATCCAGCACTGTTTCCCGTGCTTGCGTAACAGTAGGATACTTCGCCTACAGCACTAGCCGTTTTCGTTGCAAGTTGATGTGAACTAGAGTCAGCCGCTATCCAACCGATGCCAAAACTATCAATGCCTATGGAAGATGAGTCGAAGGAGACCGGCGAGGAAGATACCGAACCCATCTGATTTTACGGCGGCATTTTGCGCGTACATAACTATCATTTGTGTATTTTTCGGAAGCGCAATCATTGTGGCCGAATGCTATATATCGTATCAAATTGGTATGGATCTGATTGTAAAACTTTTCCATTTGAAATCACGATAATTGTTTCGCCTTCTTTAATTTGCGATAGTTGAACTTGCCCTTTCAAATAATCTGATGCTCCATGAATTATGTATTCATCATCGGCATCATACAACTGGTTTTTTGCTATTGCATAGATACAGTTCTCTTGCAAATCCACATTTGTGACTGTGAGCTTCGATTCTTTTCTATCTAAAAATTCACTTTGAAAAACCCAAAGGAAAAAACTACTATCATTGCAGTGCAAATGCTGAAAACCACTTTCTTTGTCATTTTATTCGCCTCTATAAGAAAGAAATAGCGTATATAACGACTGCGTTATTCGCAAAGCGCCTGTATAAGAAGTTGGATATTGTGAGCCATCCACTGTGCTTCCATCTTTATGAATTCCAATAGCCACATATCCAGATCCGGAAATGTATTCCACAAGTGGGCCGCCACTAAATCCACCTGTCAGATTCCAATCGCCTTTGAGATATTTAGACGTTTGACTTTTTATATGGCCGGAGGATTTACACATTTTATGGTACGAACTGTGTACCATACCGGGATTTCATTATAGGAACAAGTTTTTACAGCGCACCGTCAGAACGGATATTGTCATAGTTCAGCACACCCGCGAAGAACGCAAGCGCAATCCCTGGCCCCAGCCCTGAATCCAGTCGCGGCTGATGCTGCGGTAACCGTCGGCATCTTTCATAACCGCGGTGCCGCCGGAAACATTCAGCACGCGGCCATCCGGGCTGACGTTTGCCAGCATACCGGGGATAGATTTATTGATGTACTTGATGTGCAGCGGGTTGCCCTTGGCGATCATGGCGGCAGCGATGCCGGCGCTGGCGCTGACTTCCTCATAAGAAGTTTCATCGTCCACAATGGTGCGCCACAGGCCGTTTTCGGTCTGGTAAAGCTTAAGTGCGGCAAGCTGGTCGTTCAGGCTGCCGACAACATCCAAAAACTTGGGGTACAGGTAGCACTGCGGCAGGCGAATGCCCACCTGAGACATGGTATACGCGGCCCAGGCATTGGCGCGGCCCCACTTGATGCCGGACATGTGATCCCCGGTAATATTGTTATAGCCGTGGTAGTACAGCCCGCTTTCAGGTCCTGCAAATATTTGATATGCCAGTAATACTGGTTCAGCGCGTCATCAATCAGCTGTTCATCTTTCAGCAGCACACCCATGCGCAGAAGGAAAAAGCCTGCCATAAACAGGGTATCGGCCCATGCCTGCTCCGGAAAATCATTGTTGACGGAGACCGTGTGCTGTAAAACATGGTCGCCAAAGCGCAGGGCTTCTTTTTCCAGATACTCCACCTTGCTCTTGGCAATGTTCAGATACTTCTCGTCGCCGGTGTGCTGGTACAGCGTGATCAGACAATGTCCCATCGAACAGGTATTGACCGTCCAGCGGGGCAGGCCCAGCTCAATATATTCATCCACGCGGTCCTTGACCAGCTGCAAATAACGTTCATTTTTCGTAACTTCGTAAGCCTCACAGATGCCGTAATACGCCACGCCGCAGGGCCAATCCCAGGTCATATCCATGCGCATGGTGCGGTCAACGATCTTATCAATTGTTGCTTCGATCTGCACCTTATCAAAAATCAGGTTTGCCATTTTCGTTGCTCCTTTTATTTCATGCGTTTCTCTTCAATGCTTTGCTGCATCTGATGCAAAATTTTTATATCTGCGGGGGCGCATTCCAGGATAACTTCATCCCGGATCAGCGGTGTTTCGGGTGCGTATTGGGCCAGCCAGGCCAGAATGGGGGCATAGTCCATCTGCCCTTGCCAAGGCCGACCAGCGTTTTGGTGCCATCGGGTTCAATGCGGCAATCTTTACAGTGCATCGCGCCCAGCTGCTTGCCAATGACCACCAGCCAGCTTTTCCAATGCTCTGCCTGGAAGGCTGCATTCTGGGCATCCTTTGTGGTAAACAGATTTACCGGGTCAAAAATGACCTTTATATTATTCGGGGCATCCACGGCCTGCAATAGCTCGGCCAAAATTTCCGGGCTGCACAAGGGGTGGATCGCCACCGGCTCCACGCCAAAAACTGCGTCCAGCCGCACAGCTTCTTCAGCAATGCGCTGCAGGCTGTCCAGCATCAGCGGGCGGCGCAGGGCTTTTTCTTCATCGGACAAGGCGGTCCAGGAAGTCTCGCTGCCAACCATTCTGGCACCCACCTGCTTTGCGTACCTCAGGCAGCGCTTCACATTTTCTACCCCGGCAAGGCGGGCGGGCTCATCGGGCGCGCTCAAATCCATGTAGCAGCTTAATACGGTGATTTCGATATCCTCGCATCAAATGCCTGAAAAATTGCGGAAAGCTGTGCATCTGTGACCGATGCAAAATCTTCAATGCCTTCAATCGCCCGCGGCATTGCCAGCTGCGCACCAGTATACCCGGCAGTGTGCAGAATGTGCGCTAGTTGGATGGGGGTATGTTTGCCGTAGTCATGGGCACGGCAGCCGATACGGATCATTGTGCAAACCTCCTATTCGTGGGTACCTGCACAGCGGGGGAGATAAACAAAATTTGGAGCATCCGGCCCCTGCTGTTCTTTGGCAAAATGCTCAAAGTGACTTTCTGGGTCAACAGCAAGCCATTCTTGCAGCTCGGCGCTTGGTACACCGGGTTGGTGGCGGATATTCACATGGGTACGCGGTTCTTCCAGATAAGAAAACAGCAGGTTTTCCTGTACACTGATCAGATGCCAGCGATCCCCCTCCAGCAAGCCTCGCTCACCAGCTTTAGATGGTACTCCATGTAGCTGCACCATTTATCCGGTTTCAAAACGGCAATGCGCCCATGCTGTGCACCGGAATGGCGCTCACGCAGCCAATCGCCGGCAGTGGTGGGGATATCGTGGTAAAAATACGGCTGCATTGCTACCCAGCGGCGGGGCAGGGCTTCGCCCACGGTAGCGGGCCATGGGCAAAGCAGTGCATCCAGCAGGGGCGACAACCCATCCGGCGCAAGCGCTGTGCCGACAGATTCAAGGTACAGGAACAAGTGCGCCTGATACCGAAACAGCGAAGCTGTCAGCAGCTGATGTGCTTGGCGCAGCCCCTCAACGGTTTGGGAAAATTCCTGCATGGCAGCAGCAAGAGATACCGCATCGATTCCACTGTGCAGCACAGCATGGAATGATGCGCGAACCACGGGATAAAGCTGCCATGTAAGGCTTTCTGACGGCATTTGCTACCCCCAATACGACTTATTTATTTTATTGTAAGCCGCCCAGCCGGGAAAATGCAACTTGTATAATGCACGGATTCTTTGTGATAATTGAAGTTTACATACAATAAAAACTGTGTTATGATGGGCACAATTTAGGCAGAGTTCCTGCCGGAAGGAGCAGAACAATGGAATACAACATTCTTTCCTGCGGTGCGGTGGCGGACGGAAGGACAAACTGCGCAACTGCTATCCAAAACGCTGTGGATACGGCCTCGGCGGCAGGCGGCGGGCGTGTCATCATCCCGGCCGGGCAGTATCTGAGTGGGTCGGTATTGCTGAAAGATAATGTGGAACTTTACCTGGAAAGCGGTGCGGTCCTTATCAGCAGCCTGGACCCTGTAGATATCAAACCGTTCCCCCAAGGGGGAAACGGCGTGAACCCTGACGATACTGCCGATGGCTGGCAGAGCGGCTTCTTTTTGGGTGCATCCCACGCCAAAAATGTGACCATCAGTGGTATGGGTACGATTTACGGCCAGGGCGACCAGGTGTTTTTGGACAAAAACGAAGATAACGGTTTCCATGAATGCCCCAAAACCTGCGAAGCCTTCCGCCCGCGCATGATGCTGTTTGAAGATGTGGAAAACTTTACCGTGCGCGATGTAACTCTGAAAGATGCCGCTTTTTGGACACTGCATATGGCAGGCTGCCAGAATGTGCGCATTGACGGAATAAAAATCCTGAACGATGACCGCGGAGCCAATAACGACGGCATTGACCCGGATTGCTGCCGCAATGTGGTAATTGCCAACTGCATTGTCTCAACGGGTGATGACGCCATTGTGGTAAAATCCACCGGCCCCATGTCGCGCCGGTATGGTGTGTGTGAGAATATCACCATCACGAACTGCGTGCTGCATTCCCGCGATTCCGCCTTGAAAATTGGCACCGAGACCCACGGAACGATCCGCAACGTAACTTTAAGCGACTGCATTATTGACCGCTGCTCCCGTGCGGTGGGTATCTGGGTACGCGATGGAGGAACGGTGGAGGATATCCATATTCACCACCTGACCGGATCCACCCTGCGCTATGCAGACCGATATGCCGAGCCGGGTGCACCGGGCTGGTGGGGAAAGGGCGAACCGATTTTCATCAGTGCGACCCCCAGGAAAAACAGCCGGACAAAGACAGGAACCATCCGGAATGTTACATTCGATAACCTGTCCATTACCTGCGAAAGCTGTGCGTTCCTGGCCGGTGAGCCGGAAAGCTGCCTGCGGGATATCCGCATCCGGGACCTGCACATGACTTTTAAGCGACAGGAACCCAGCCGGGAGGCTTGTTTGATGAACAGCCATCGGTGCGGCATGTGTACTCCCATGCGATCCCCGCATTGTATGCCCGCAGTGTGAAACAGTTGACCGTGCAGGACAGCACCGTGCGCTATGCGGATAAAAGCGAAGCGTGGGCGAGCGAAGTTACAACACTGGAGGACTGTACGGAAAGTGCAGTTGACCTTAAAAAAATTCAATAATCCTTGTAAGGAGGCAGATATTTATGTACCAGGCTGCACAAAACCGTTACAACACCCTGCCAACCCGCCGCTGCGGAAACAGCGGCCTGCTGCTGCCCGCTGTTTCGCTGGGGCTGTGGCATAATTTTGGCGATACCTCCCCGTATGAGAACATGCGTGCGCTCTGCCGTACGGCATTTGATAACGGCATTACCCACTTTGACCTTGCCAATAACTATGGCCCAGAACCGGGTGCTGCCGAGCGCAATTTTGGCCGGATCCTACACGATGACCTTGGCGTTTACCGCGATGAGCTGATTATTTCCACCAAAGCAGGCTATGAAATGTGGGACGGCCCTTACGGTAACTGGGGCAGCCGCAAATACCTGCTGGCCAGCTGGATCAGAGCCTGCGCCGCATGGGGCTGGACTATGTGGATATTTTTTACCACCACCGCATGGATCCTAACACCCCGTTGGAAGAAACAATGGGCGCGCTGGCCCAGGCGGTGCGCAGCGGCAAGGCGCTGTATGTCGGCCTATCCAACTATGACGGCCCCACGCTGGAAAAAGCCACTGCGATTTTGGACGAACTGCATGTGCCGTTTATCATCAATCAGAACCGCTACTCGATTTTTGACCGCACGATTGAAAATAACGGCCTGAAAGCGATGGCTGCTCGGTTGCATAAGGGAATTATCACCTTCAGTCCGCTGGCACAAGGACTGTTGACAAACCGATATCTGCAGGGGATTCCGGCTGACAGCCGGGTACACACAGACGGGCGATTTTTGAAAGAAAAGGATATTACGCCGGAAAAATCGCTCAGATCAATGCCCTGAACGATATTGCCCAGGCCCGCGGACAGACGCTGGCTGAAATGGCCCTGGCCTGGCTGCTGAGCCATGATGAGGTTACGACCGTGCTGATCGGTGCATCGAAAACCAGCCAGATCCTGGATAACATCAAAGCAGTGCAGAACACGAGCTTTACGGCAGAGGAACTGGAAGCGATCGACAGAATCAGCAAATAAGCCGCAATCGATAATTTGAAAGGGAAGCCGTTTGCAGAGAACGGCTTCCCTTTTTGTTTCGGGAGTTATGGGGTTGGCGGGCGCAGCCAGCCGCTGTATTTCAAGATAGAAGTACCAATGCCGGTGCCTGTGGCCCGCCGCCAGTCCGATGGGGCGGTGCCCATCACCTCATAAAAATGGCGGTTGAAGCTGGACATGGAGCCAAAGCCGACTTTTTCACTGATGGTCAGGATCGAATCATCGGTCATGCGCAAAAGGCTGCAAGCTTTTGCAATGCGCGTCCGGTTCAGGTAGTCCAGCGGCCCCATGCCGACAAGCTCCCGGAACACCCTGCGAAAATGGGATTCGCTCATGCTGCACGCATCGGCAAGGTCGCGGATGCTGAAATTCTCCATATAGAATTCATCAATATAGGTCAATGCAGGTGCAATGACCATGCGGTTTGCTGAGGCAGAATCATTTTGCTCGGTGGAAAGCCGCATGACTTCGGTAATCAGGGCAACAAACAGCCCCGCGCACGCTGATCTCATAGTTCAGGGAACGTGTTTGCATTTCCTGCAGGATCATCTTGACATAATTTGCCAGCGCGGGGTGGTCGGCAGAGGAAAAAATGCCGCTCCAGCCATGCAGTACCTGGGCCAGCAGGCGGCTGTTCGGCAAGGCTGCTGGGTCAAAAAAGGGGCGCAGCAGCTCCTCTGCATCGGTAAAAATATAGCTCCATTTGCTGGCACAGCCTGGGTCAGACCACGTTGTGTGCGGAACATCCCCGGCAACAAAGGTAATATCCCCGGCTTTGAAAGGAACAACCTTCCCGGAAAAGTTCATTTTTCCACTGTCGCTTTCACAAATGCCGATTTCCAGGCAGTTGTGAAAATGCAGTACGCCGGAAGGTACATCGGAAATGCGCCATTCCTCACCAGCAATGACCCGGAGAGGGAAGTGGGGAGGAAACTCATAACTCCGGTATTCAATAACGGTTTTGCTGTGGCGGCCCATGGTGGAAGCTCCTTGCTTTTGTTGGTTTCTTTGCTGTCTCTATTGTACCATGAAAAAATCTGCTTAGGTTTTTGTTTTATTCTACTAATCATGTGCAAAAACGCCTTGTTAGAAATATGATATAGCTGAAACGACCATAAAAGCAAGTGATATACAGGAAACAAGGTGCAGCATTACGATAATAATCCAAATAAATAAGCGTATTTTCTCAATATACAGGGAATATGAATGCTCTAAATTGAAATTCTTGAGCGTTTTTGCATAGTAATTGAAGAAAAGTAGTGAGAAAATGGTTGCAACAAAGTGCATAATAGAAACAACGAAAGAGAAAAAAACTGGTGCAAATGCAAAACGACTCAGGTTTTTGCATCAAACCACATGGAAAAAGGAGGAGCGACCCAGTATGCAAAACCGCAAAAGTCCACTGCACAATCAGAAGTACCGGGGCTCGTTAAAAAGGGACCATTGTACTACTTAAAGCGGGACTGGCAGCTGTACGCACTGATGCTGCTGCCAATGGTGTTCATCATCGTTTTCAAGTACTTCGCCTACACGGGCTTGTCTGTAGCGTTCCTGGATTATAAGATCGGCAAAGGTTACGCGGGCAGCAAGTTTGTTGGCTTAAAGATCTTCGAGAAAGTTTTTAAGCACCGTGATTTCACCAAAGCCGTTGTCAATACGCTGCTGCTGAACGTGCTGGATCTGATCTTCAGCTTCCCGATGCCCATTATCCTGGCGCTGCTGCTGAATGAGATCCGCGTCAAATGGTTCAAGCGCACGACCCAGACGCTGCTTTATCTGCCGCACTTCTTGTCCTGGGTCGTCATTGGCGCTGTTGCTTACCAGATGTTTGCAACGCAGTCCGGCGTTGTCAATGCGCTGATTGCCAATGCGGGCAAAAGCCCCATTCCGTTCCTGCAGGAAGATGGCTGGTGGCTGTTCAGCTATGTGCTGATCGGCGTTTGGCAGACCATGGGCTGGGGAACCATCATTTACTTAGCCGCCATCACGAACGTCAATTCTGAATTGTACGAGGCTGCCAAGTCGATGGTGCCAATCGCTGGCAGCAATGCCTGCATGTTACGTTGCCTTGCATCCGCTCCACCATCGTGGTCATGCTGATCATGCAGCTTGGCAAACTGATGGGCGGCAGCTTCGAACGTATCGTTGCTTTGTCCAATGCCAAGGCAACCGAATTCACCACCACCATCCCGGTTCTGGTTTACAAATGGTTCCAGGGCAACAAATTCAGCGAATCCACAGCGCTTGGCCTGTTCCAGTCCGTGATCGGCGTGATTCTGGTTATCGCATCCGACCGTGTCGCCAAAAAACTTGGCGAGGATGGCCTGCTGTAAGGAGGAAAGATAGATATGACCACTGCCACAGCACCTGCTGTTGAAAAGCGCAAAAAGCCTTGGACCAAGGCCCGCGTGTAATTTGGACCCT
>ENA-OQHY01000746-OQHY01000746.1-human-gut-metagenome-genome-assembly--contig:-NODE-746-length-16853-cov-3.015485_pt1 | contig 16853 bp, 26 predicted proteins | sample MGYA00242570_ERZ504733 | MGnify/ENA primary metagenome ERZ504733 (study PRJEB26092, sample SAMD00036219) | human gut metagenome | host: Homo sapiens | study: EMG produced TPA metagenomics assembly of...
TTGAAGAATTTTTTGAGGTTCTCACACTAAAGCAACTTAACAGACACACAAAGCCTATTATTATATATAATGTAAAAGGCTACTATAACTCAATGCTTGCAATGCTTGACAATGCCGTAAGTGAAAAAGTTTACCTCTTCCCCATCCACTTGTTCACATCGTCCACGAGATACACCACGCGGCCCTCCAACATGTACCACTTCGGCCCACGGCCCTGCTTGCGCCACATGTAGAGCGTCTGACCGGACTTGCCCAGGAACTCGGCCAGCTCACGCGCATACAGGAAACGACGGCCCATCAGTGGCACCACCGTTTCAGTGACGCGGCCACATCCCGGCAATCGTAGGTCTTCAAGCCCAGCACACGGCCGCGCGCTCGGAAGTACGCCGGCCCCGTGCCCTGGTCCCGCATCCGCTGCATCGTGCGCCGCGACACATGCAGATACCTTGCGGCCTGGCTGACGGTGAGTTTCACGCGCGGGTTCACAGCAGGCCAACCCATGCCTTGAGCGACGTGATCAGGTCGTCGCGGTCGAACCCGTAGTTACCGGCGATGCGAAAAGGCTTGGGCACAATGCCCTCGCTGACCAGCTGCTGCATCGCATGGTCCCCGGTAGGGTCGGCGGTCGGGCTGATACGGTTCAAACGAAGCAGATTGATGACGATGGAACGATCGACAGTAGCGGTACCGGTCGTATCATGTTCTAGCGTCGGCAGATTCCACCGAACCGCGTTCCTCATATCCCGAGCCTGACCGCCTTGCTGGTCACATGCTCACGGCGGTACTTCTTCTTAATCTTCCTTCGTTCCCTTGTCGGCACGTAATCAACTGCATAACCCATGATGTTCTCCAATCAGCTCGTAGGCGGTTAAGTGGGTAAGTCCTGTAATCGATGGAATCAATGAATTTCGGATGGTGGAAGGTTAGAGCGGGGAACCATAAGGCGTGAAAACAAGAATCAAGAAGGTTCCTGATTCCCGTTCTTCCCGAAGTTCCCACATGTGAAGCATTTCGGCATGGAGCCAAGGCGTCGCATATGGTCAGCGGCGCAAGGCCGCGACGAAGGTCAACGCACGTGCCACCCCACGCATGGGGTCGATGGTGCCGCTTTCGTCCCTGGGAACACGACACGTGGTTTAGCTGCAACCCGCACGCCTCCCCGCTAGGGACGCTTCAACCACCACGCCACACGTGGTGTGTTTGTAACGCGCTGGGCAAGGCGCGGCCGGGTGCTTCATCACGCCTCGCACGCAACCGACGGTCGGCGTGGTCAAAGGCATATTCGGTTATCGACGGCGCAAGCGTCACAGATCGCCGCCGCGTCTTCGCCGCACCGCATCGTCATGAGCCAACGAATCAGTCACGCACGAGCGCAACTGCTCCAACTGCGGGCGGGTCAGCACCACCGCCGCGCGAACATCACCGGAGTCGAACGACACACGGAAGATACCCGGATAGGCCTCGTAATTATCCACGCAGACCCTAGTAGCCGTACCCATACCGACTCCTCTCGTCATCGTCGTCCCACAGCCACCGCCAGAACGCGCACAAACCAACCGCCAGCAGCACCGACGGCAACACAGCCACGACGCACAGGCCACGTAGCACGGTCCTACAGATGGCGCGCATGCTTCGCTCCCTGATGGCCCTGGCAATCTCACGATTGACCGTCACCAACTCACCCATCGACAACCCATCCACGTCCAACAACTGCCCACGGATGTCCGCGAGGACATGGAAACGATAAGGATTGCCACCATCGGTCACCCTGCAAAACACGTCAAACGTGTCGCTGGTGGACTCAGGCTTCAGATACGGCACGAGACACCTCCGGTTGTAGATTGAACGTCATGAATGGAATTACGAATTGGTTTCAAAACATCGACATGGGTGACCCGAACTGGGTCATGGCGATTTGCGCAATATTGACAATCATCGGTGGGGCGGGCGCGTTCATCGTCAAAAAACTTATTGGCCTCGTTAGCAAAGCGTCCCGGAAGGAAACACCAGCGGAAGGGCCTGCGACGCCAATCACGAATGACGAAATAGACGCCATGTTTCCAGCAACAACGTCGGCGACTCTCAAGCCTCCCATGCCGCCCAAGTTCAGAATCGACATCGACGAAAGCGGGTCGCGCTTCGTCCTTACCAACATCGGAGGCCCTGCGCGTAACATCTCCGTGTTTGCCGAAGCGGTCGAGGGAACCTACACGAACACATGGAACAACTATCTTGGAAGAACCGATAGCGAACCATGGGGGCTGCCCGACGTCCACTTCTTCAACATTGGACTGCCGAAACTGCGAGAGGAGCGTCAACAAGGCGGCACCGCGTTCTTTGACGGACACGTGGAGGACGGGGACGGCAAAGCCCATTACCCCATCAAATTCACCATCGTCTGGGACGGATGCCCTGAACCCGTGGAGATCATTAAAACCATCAACTAACATCCGAGGCCTCCGTAATCCGGCCCGACAGCGCTTCGCCAAGCTCGTCGCGCAACGCTTCGGCTCGGAACGATCCAGAGGAACAACGAGGTTCCCCACAGAACCGGCACGAGAGAACTCGACGAAGAACACATCAGGGCAATGCGCCAGACGGCTCACATGCACCGACACACGTTCCACGCCAGCCATCACGCCACCTCCAACGGAGCTCGCCCAAGGAGCACATCGGCGCTGACATGCAAGAGTTCGGCAAGCTCGTTTATCTCATTCACGCTGAAAGCGATTCGGCCAGTGCATTTCTGCGAGACCGTGGACCGTGCGCAGTGCAATGTTTCAGCGACTTCCGCCTGTGTCAGGCCATTGAGCCCCATAAGGCGTTTGACCTTTTCACCCACAGTGGGTGAATCTACTAAAATGTTTGTCACACTCACATTTAATCACGAATGTAGTTAGACCTGCTTGTTCGGCGTGTCGTGTTCTATCTTTTTGTTAGTTTCGCTAAACTTATGTGCTATGACAATAGCAACAATTAGCCCTAAGGTCGCAGCTCAGGCCGAATCTGTCAGTTTGCAGGATATAGTCACGCGAAATATGAAAGTGGCCATGACTCTTCGCAATGTCAAGCAAAAGGATCTGGCGAACGCTCTTGGCGTCGATAGGTCTTCGATTTCACAGAAGATGACTAGGCGAGTGGCATGGAGCCTTGAAGATATAGAAAAAGCCTCGGACTTCTTTCATGTGAAGCCCGAGGCGTTGGTAGCGGGGCATGGATTTGAACCATGGACCTCTGGGTTATGAGCCAGCGAGCTACCGAGCTGCTCCACCCCGCGTCGGCTTGTCTCTCAGACAGCTCTATCTACAATAGGTGCAGATTCCAGAAGTCAACATCGGCGTGTCGCGTCATCTTCCCGCGGTTTTAAAACGTGAATTGGCTCACGCAGCGAGGGGTTTGGGGCGGAGTCGGAGTCGGGGTAATAACGCGCCATAAATGGCCGTTATAGGAATGCCCTGAACCGTTATCCCAATATTGACATAATAGGAACATGCCTATCAAGATCCCCAGTGGCCTGCCGGCCAGAGATATCCTCGATTCGGAGCGCATCTTCGCTCTGGAGAAGCCCGAGGCGGAGCGTCAGCGCGTCCGCCCGCTCAAACTGGTGATCCTGAACTTGATGCCTAAGAAAATCGAGACTGAAACGCAGCTGCTGCGTCTGATTTCCAAGTCGCCGCTGCAGGTCGAAATCGACTTCATGAAGACCTCCACGCATGAGGCCACGCACGTTTCCGCCGATCATCTCGTCAAGTTCTACGAAAACCTCGATGCGTTCAAAGACAACTATTACGACGGTTTTGTGGTCACCGGCGCGCCTGTAGAGCATATGCCGTTCGAAGATGTGGACTACTGGGACGAGTTCAAGACGATTCTCGACTGGGCCTCCACCCATGTGTTCTCCACCATATACCTGTGCTGGGGTGCGATGGGCGCACTGTACTACCGCTACGGCATCCACAAGGTGGATTACCCCGAGAAGATTTTCGGCGTATTCCCGCAGTACCTGCAGGATGAATACTGCTTCCTGACCAATGGCTTCGACGAGATTGATCTGCAGCCGCACTCCCGCCTCGCCGGCGTGAACGAAAACGAGGTACGTGCCAACCATGACCTTCAGATCTTGACTTGGGGGCCGCAGTCCGGCCCGGGCCTGATCGCCACGCGTGACTTCTCCGAAGTGTTCGCGCTCGGCCATTGGGAGTACGGCAAGTACACGCTCGCCGAAGAATACGAGCGCGATATGGCCAAGGGCATGACCAACGTGCCCTTCCCGAAGAACTACTTCCCGCATGACGATCCGAAGCTGGAACCGTTGTTCGCCTGGCGCGCCCACGCCAATCTGCTGTGGCGCAACTGGCTCAACTGGGTGTACCAGACCACGCCGTATGACCTGACTGAGGTGCCGCAGCTCAGGGCTGAGAAGAAGCTCGGTACTGATCGTTCGATTCGGCATGAGCCGGGCGGGCCGCGCCAGGATGATTTCAAGCCGTTTGTGCATGACGGGTATGGGTGATTCAGGGCTGAGCCTACGATCTCCCCTCAGTCGCCTACGACGACAGCTCCCCTGCGACGGGACTCCTTTGCTTCTCCTTCACGGCTCGGCCCATCAGAGGAGCTACTGTTGGAGGTTGCGTTCGTAGCGTGGACGGTTGTTCGTCCACGATGTGGACGGCTTGATGAACGTAATGCCACACATCCGCGTAATGCGACCAATAGTGCACAACGTTCGCGAAACGCCCGGGAAAACCTTGCAGCAGTAGGGATTTCAGGAGACTCGCCGGTATAATATTGACATTGTCTAGACGCAGGCAAATAATCACTCTTCAGTCATTCGGAGCCGAATGCCCAGCGCAGACTCCGTGTCCATGCCCGGCAGACTCCACACCGAGGAGACAAAAAAAGACGAAAGTAACGAGCACGTCACATTTGCCTGCCCGGTGGGTTTAAACTGACACCTGACATTGAAGAAGCAGGAGGCGTGATATGGTCGGTTCGCTCAGCGCAGGATTGCTGTTGGCTGACGAGGCAGGCGCTCATCTGCCCTCGGTTGATGACTTCCTTCCCCCGGAGATTCTGTTCCAGGGAACTCCGTTTGCCATCAACCGCATTATTTTGATTCGTATCGTGGCAACCATCGTGCTGTTGGTGGTGCTCGGCGTGACCGCAAAGCGCGCCAAGCTCATCCCCGGCCGTTGGCAGGCGTAGTCGAGTACGGTCTCGACTTCGTGCGCGACAAGGTCGTGTATGACGTGATGGGTGAGGCCCGTGGCAAGCGCTACGTGCCGATGATCACCACCCTGTTCTTCACGATCTTCATTTTCAACCTGTGCGGCATCATTCCAGGTATGAACATGGCGGCCAACGCCACGGTGGTCATGCCGCTCGTGTTCGCTGTCTGGACACTGATCCAGTACTGGATCGCCGCCATCCGCTCGCAGGGCCTCGGCCACTATCTGCGCCACGAGCTGTTCACCCCCGGTGTGCCGTGGCCGGTCTATTTCCTGCTGGCTCCGATCAACCTGCTTGAGCTGTTGATCATCCGCCCGGCCTCCCTGACCATCCGTCTGTTCGCCAACATGGTTTCCGGCCACCTTATGGTCGCCACCTGCCTGGCGTTCGCACAGTTCTGGATGGTTGACGCGGTCAACAAGCTGCAGGGCATCCCGGTGGGTGCGCTGTGGTTCGCCGGTGGTTTCGCCATGACCTGCTTCGAGGCGTTCGTCGCCTTCCTGCAAGCCTACGTCTTCGCGATTCTTTCCACCGTGTACATCAACCTGAGCTTCCCGGAAGAGTGACGGGCGACTAACCCGCCGCTTCCGGTCCCCGGTCTGGGAAAATCGCAGACCGACCAAACCCCAAGATTTATAACGTCGCCAAGTACGTTAGAAAGGAAACACAATGGATATCATCACCCTCGCAGAGGTCGCCGGCAACCTGTCCGTCATCGGTTACGGTATCGGTACTCTTGGCCCTGGCATTGGTCTGGGCATCCTCTTCGGCAAGGCCATGGAATCCACCGCTCGTCAGCCTGAGATGTCCGGCAAGATCCAGACCATCATGTTCATCGGCCTGGCTCTGGTCGAGGTGCTGGCACTGATCGGCTTCGTCGCCGCCCTGATCATCTGATCTGCGCAGATCAACAGACGAAAACCGATTATGTCCATCACTGAAAGGAGGGCTTGATGACACAAGCAGCAAGCGGGATTGACCTGTTCATTCCTGAGGTTTATGACATCGTATGGTCGCTGATCATTCTTGTCATCGTTGCGGTGTTCTTCTACAAGTTCTTCATGCCGAAGTTCAATGCGATCTTCGACGAGCGCGCCGCCAAGATTCAGGGCAACATCGCCAAGGCGGAGCAGGCTAGGAAGGACGCCGACGAGGCCAAGGCCAAGTATGAGGCCCAGCTGAGCACCGCCCGTGTGGACGCCGCCAAGATTCGCGACGACGCCCGTGCGGAGCTCCCACATCATCGCCGACGCTCGTTCCCGCGCCGAGTCCGATGCGGCCCAGATCACCCGCATCCGCACAGCGCTCGATCGAATCCCAGCACCAGCAGGCCATCGTCTCGCTCAAGGGCGAGGTCGGCGCACTTGCCACCGCCCTGGCCGGCAAGATCCTCGGTGCCAAGCTGGAAGACAACGACGTGCAGTCCTCGATGATCGATTCGATGATCGACGACCTGGGCGCAAGAAGTGACCGTGACCATCCGTAACCAGAAAGGGAGGTGACCATGCGAGGAGAGGCATCACGTATTGCAGACCGCGAGTCGCGTGATTCGCTGGCCCCGAAACTGCGCGACACCCGTGAGGACGCGTGGCGGATCGGCAACGAACTGTTCACGATCACCAAGGTGCTCGATGACAGCATTCAGCTGGAGCGCGCACTGACCGACCCGTCCCGCCCGGTTGCCGACAAGGTGGCCGTCCTGAAGGAACTGCTCGGTGACAACGCGCATCCGATGACCATGGAGATCATGACTGACTTGGTCTCCCGCCGTTGGAGCCGTGCGCGCGACATCGCCAACGCAGTGGAAGACTTCGGCGTGGACGCCATGATGTACTACGCGGACGCCACTGACGCCACGCTGCAGGTATCCATCGAGCTGTCCGAGCTGCATTCCGCACTGCTGAACCTGCCGGTCGTACGCGCCAAGCTGTACGACTACCAGGCCACCAGCGAGGCCCGTGTGAAGCTGTTCCGCGAGGTGTTCTCTGGCAAGACCCTGAACAAGGTCACCATGAGGCTCGCCGAACACGCCACTTGCAACCTGCGCCGCCGCCGCTACTTGGAGACCATCCAGTGGCTGATCAACAAGTTCTCCCGCCACATGGGCGAGTCGATGGTCACCGTGACCACCGCCACCCCGCTGAAGAAGGAGCAGATCAAGCGACTGGTCGAGGTCTACTCCGCCAAGGTGGGCCGTCAGGTGCACATCAACTCGGTGGTCGACCCGACCGTGCTGGGTGGCATGCGCATCCAGGTGGGCGACGAAGTCACGGACAACACCGTGGTCGCACAGCTGCAGAACTTGCATCGCAAGGTGCAGACGGAGGCGACTCCGGCCTGACCGGCCGAGCCAATCCGTCCAACACCACACACAAGCAAAGACTTGACTGAACAATAACCAATAGAAGGAGTGATCATGGCAGAACTGACCATCGATCCCGCCTCGATTCGCAAGGCCCTCGACGACTTCGTGTCGTCGTACAAGCCGAGCGACACCCCCACCCAGGAAGTGGGCTATGTCGCCACGGCCGGTGACGGCATTGCACACGTGACGGGATTGCCTGGTTGCATGGCCAATGAGCTGCTGACGTTCGAAGACGGCACGCTCGGCCTGGCGTTCAACCTTGACGCCCGTGAGATCGGCGTGGTGATCCTCGGCGATTTCGCTGGAATTGAGGAAGGCCAGGAAGTGCGACGCACCGGCGAAGTGCTTTCCGTGCCCGTCGGCGACGGCTATCTCGGCCGCGTCGTGGACCCGCTGGGCAAGCCGCTCGACGGCCTCGGCGAGATCCAGGGCATTGAGGGTCGTCGTATCCTCGAAGCCCAGGCCCCCGACGTGATGCACCGCCACCCGGTCGACGAGCCGCTGTCCACCGGCCTCAAGGCCATCGACGCGATGACCCCGATCGGCCGCGGCCAGCGCCAGCTCATCATCGGCGACCGCCAGACCGGTAAGACCGCCATCGCGATCGATACCATCATCAACCAGAAGGCCAACTGGGAATCCGGCGACCCGAAGAAGCAGGTCCGCTGCATCTACGTGGCCATCGGCCAGAAGGGCTCCACCATCGCCTCGGTGAAGCAGAGCCTGGAAGACGCCGGCGCCATGGAGTACACCACCATCGTGGCCTCCCCGGCAGCCGATTCCGCTGGCTTCAAGTACATCGCCCCGTACACCGGCTCGGCCATCGGCCAGCACTGGATGTACAACGGCAAGCATGTGCTCATCGTCTTCGATGACTTGTCCAAGCAGGCAGAGGCCTATCGTTCGATTTCCCTGCTGCTGCGCCGCCCGCCGGGGCGTGAAGCCTACCCGGGTGATGTGTTCTACCTGCACTCCCGCCTGCTCGAACGTTGCGCCAAGGTCTCCGATGACCTGGGCGGCGGTTCGATGACGGGTCTGCCGATCGTCGAGACCAAGGCGAACGATGTGTCCGCCTACATCCCGACCAACGTGATCTCCATCACTGACGGCCAGATCTTCCTGCAGTCCGATCTGTTCAACGCCAACCAGCGCCCCGCCGTGGACGTCGGTATCTCCGTCTCTCGAGTCGGTGGCGCCGCACAGACCAAGGCTCTGAAGAAGGTCTCCGGTACGCTGAAGATCTCCCTGGCACAGTACCGTTCGCTGGAATCCTTCGCCATGTTCGCCTCCGATCTGGATGCGGCTTCCAAGGCCCAGTTGACCCGTGGTGCCCACCTGACCGAGCTGTTGAAGCAGCCGCAGTTCCACCCGTACTCGCCGGAACAGGAAGTCGTGTCCGTATGGACCGGCACCCACGGCAAGCTCGACGACCTCGACCTGAAGGACGTCCTTCCGTTCGAGCAGGGACTGCTGGACTACATCGACCACAACACCGATATCCTCAAGACCATTCGCGAGACCGAGGAATTCACCGCCGACACCGAGGCTGCCCTCGATAAGGCCGTGGACGAGTTCCGTTCGACGTTCGTCTCTTCCGCCGGCAAGCCGCTGGTCGAGAAGAAGCCGGACGTTGACAAGGCCGCGCCGGTCGATCAGGAAAAGATCGTGGCGGGAGAAAAGTAAGCCATGGGCTCGCAACTCGCATTGAAATCACGCATCCGCTCCACCGAGTCGTTGGCGAAGATCTTCAACGCTCAGGAGATGATCGCGTCTTCGCATATCGCCAAGGCCCGTGATGTGGCCCTGAACGCGAAGCCGTACACCGATGCGATTTTCGATGCCGTGCAAGCGTTGGTGGCCCACACCCATATCACGCATCCGATCGCGGTGAAGGACGAGAAGAACCCGCGCGTGGCTGTTCTCGCCCTCACCTCGGATCGTGGTATGGCCGGCCCGTACACCTCTTCGATTATCCGTGAAACGGAGTCGCTGCTGTCCCGCCTCGATGCGGCAGGCAAGCAGCCGGAGCTGTTCGTGTACGGGCGTCGCGGTTCGACGTACTACAAGTACCGTAATCGTGACATCGCGGCGACGTGGGAAGCGACACCGACCAGCCCGGCGTGGAAATTGCTGAAACGATCTCCAACACCTTGATGGACGCCTACATGAAGCCGGCTGAGAAGGGTGGAGTTTCCGAACTCTACATCGTCTACACCGAGTTCATCAACATGGTGGTGCAGAAGGTGCGCGTGCTGCGCATGCTGCCGGTCGAAATCGTGAAAAACGAGACCAAGGTGCCCGATCCTGATGAAGAGGCACCGGCTACTGCGGATGTCGCTCCGCTGTACACTTTCGAGCCCAGCCTCGAAAAGGTACTGGATGCGATTCTGCCGAAGTACATTCAGTCCCGTATCCACGAGTGCCTGCTGACTGCGGCCGCGTCGGAAACCGCAAGCCGCCAGAACGCCATGCACACGGCAACCGACAACGCACGAAACCTGATCGACGACCTTACGCGCAAGCTCAACGCTTCCCGCCAGGCCTCGATCACCCAGGAACTTACCGAAATCATCGGCAGCGCTGACGCGCTGACCAAGAAGGAAGAGTAGGAAGCATATGGCTGACAACCAGACCACTGCGGCCGAGCCTACCAACGGTCGCGTCACCCGCGTCCAGGGCTCGGTTATCGACGTTGAATTCCCGGTGGGTCATCTGCCCGACATCTACAACGCCCTGAAAGTAACGATCGTCAACACCAGCGCCAAGGAAGAAGGCGAGGCGAAGGAGACCGAGATCACCCTCGAGGTCGAACAGCACCTCGGTGATTCCACGGTCCGTTGCGTCGCTCTGAAGCCCACCGACGGCCTGGTTCGTGGTGCCTCCGTCTCCGACACCGGCGCCCCGATCTCCGTGCCGGTCGGCGACGTGACCAAGGGCCACGTCTTCGACGTGTCCGGTAACATCCTCAACAAGAAGCCGGATGAGACCATCACCGTCTCCGAGCGTTGGCCTATCCACCGCAACCCGCCGGCCTTCGATCAGCTGGAGTCCAAGACCCAGATGTTCGAAACGGGCATCAAGGTCATCGATCTGCTGACCCCGTACGTGCAGGGCGGCAAGATCGGTCTGTTCGGTGGTGCAGGTGTGGGCAAGACCGTGCTGATTCAGGAAATGATTCAGCGCGTGGCCCAGAACCACGGTGGTGTGTCCGTGTTCGCTGGCGTCGGCGAGCGTACCCGTGAGGGTAACGATCTGATCGGCGAAATGGCCGAGGCCGGCGTGCTTGAGAAGACCGCACTGGTCTTCGGCCAGATGGATGAGCAGCCGGGTACCGTCTGCGTGTCCCGCTGACCGCACTGACCATGGCAGAGTACTTCCGTGACGTGCAGAACCAGGACGTGCTGCTGTTCATCGACAACATCTTCCGCTTCACCCAGGCCGGTTCCGAGGTGTCCACCCTGCTGGGTCGTATGCCTTCCGCCGTGGGGTACCAGCCGAACCTGGCCGATGAGATGGGTTCCCTCCAGGAGCGCATCACCTCGACCCGTGGTCACTCGATCACCTCGTTGCAGGCCATTTACGTGCCGGCCGATGATTACACCGACCCGGCCCCGGCCACGACCTTCGCCCACTTGGATGCAACCACCGAGCTTTCTCGTGACATTGCCTCCAAGGGTATCTACCCGGCTGTGGACCCGCTGAGCTCCACCTCGCGAATCCTCGATCCGCGTTACGTGGGCCAGGCTCACTACGACTGCGCCAACCGCGTCAAGGCGATTCTGCAGCGTAACAAGGAGCTGCAGGACATCATCGCCTGATCGGTATCGACGAGCTCGGCGAAGAGGACAAGACCACCGTGAACCGTGCTCGTAAGATCGAGCAGTTCCTCGGCCAGAACTTCTATGTGGCTGAGAAGTTCACCGGTCGCCCCGGCTCCTACGTGCCGGCCGACGAGACCATCCGAAGCCTTCACCCGCATCTGCGACGGCGTGTACGACGACGTCCCGGAGCAGGCGTTCTCCGGCATCGGCGGCATCGACGACCTCGAAGAGAAGTGCACAACATGCAGAAGGAACTGGGTGCGTGATGGCTGCGGAAAAAACCACGATGAAGGTCAACATCGTCGCCGCTGACCACCCTGTGTGGCACGGCGAGGCGACGAGCGTGACCATTCCCGCCTCTGAGGGCGGCATGGGCATCCTGCCCGACCATGAGCCTGTGCTCACGGTGATCAAGCAGGGTACGCTCACCGTGGTTGAGCCCGATGGCGATCGCCACATGTTCGAGGTGACCGACGGATTCATTTCCTTCGACTCGAACAAACTCACCGTGGCGGTCGAGCGCGGCCACGACGTCCAGTACTCCGGCACCGCCGAGTGACCTGAACCAACTCCTTAAGGGGCTCTCTGGTTTTCCAGAGAGCCCCTTTTGCTATGTATGCCATGTGTTGCGCTACAGTGGTGGCCTATGCGAGTTATTGTTGCCGACTGTTCGGCCGAGTATTCGGGCCGCCTCAACGCCTCACTGCCCCTGGCCAAGCGCGTATTGCTGATCAAGCCGATTCCAGCCTGTTGATTTTCTCCGAATTGGGCTCCTACAAGCCGCTGAACTGGATGACCGCGCCCTGCACGATTCGTGAGATCGACCAGCCGCCAAATCCGCGCAACATTCCCGGGAAAGTGTCGCTGGTGGGGCTGTGGATGGTGATTCTGCGACGCATTCCCCGGAAAGTGTCGCCGCTGGTGAGCCGGAAAAGGTGCTACGTGTCAGCGCCGACAAGGGTTCGGACATTCTTGAAGTGACGCTGCAGCATATCTATTCCGACCAAACCTATGATCTGGGCGAAGATCCGGGTCTCATCAAGGATGGCGTGGAAGACCATCTGCAGCGCTATCTGGCCGAGCAAATCGAGCGTATCGGCAAGGGAGCCAAGCTGGTGCGTCGCGAATACCCGACCGCCATTGGCCCAGTGGATATTATGGCCGTGAATGCCGAGGGCGAGCATGTGCTGTGGAAATCAAACGTCACGGCGGCATTGATGGCGTCGAGCAGCTGACTCGCTACTGCGAACTGCTCAATCGAGATCCGCTGCTGGCCCCGGTGCACGGCATCTTCGCCGCACAAACCATCACGCCGCAAGCCCAGGTCTTGGCCAAAGACCGCGGCTTCACCTGCCTCATCCTCGATTACGACGATATGAAAGGCACCGAGGACGACAGTCTCAGGCTGTTCTAGATATAGCAGGGGCTCCCTCATCAGAGGGAGCCCCTGCTATATCTTTTAGTACGCGGCGAGAATATCGATTACGAAGACCAACGTGGAGTTGGCGGGAATCGGACCTTGCTCCTTATCTCCATAGGCCTGATCCGGCGGAATCACCAGCAGAACCTGAGAGCCGACGGTCTGGCCGACCAGACCCTTCTGCCAGCCCTCGATAACCTGATGCTGGCCGCTGGAATCGCTGAACAGATCGGCGTCGATTGTGGAATCGCGATCCCAGGACGAATCGAACTGCTTGCCATTCGTAAGCCAACCGGTGTACTTGACCACCACGGTGTTCTTGTCGGTCAGCTTGGCGCCGTTACCCTTGATCAGCGTCTGCGAGATCAGCGAATCAACCGAACCCTGACCGTTCATGTCGATGGACGGCTCGCCGTTTTTGGCTCGCGTCACCTTCGGCAGATTGGCCGGCACATCCTTGACTTCCTCGCCAGTGGCCTTCTCCAAGTCCTTGGACTTGGACACAAACGTCATCGCCAGAATGTAAGAGTACCCGGACGAATCCTGAGCGTTGACGCCAAAGCCAATCGTGGTGTTGATCTTGGCACCCTTGATCTGGTTGTAGTAGGTCGAGGAGAGGGTCTTGGAATCCACCTTCAGCGAGCAATCCGGCGTGTTCTTGGTCCAGGTGTCCATGAGCTCGGTTCCGTCTTTAACGTTGAGCGCGATGCCTTGGGCGCAGACGCGGTCGCCCTCCTCGATCACGTCGCCATCGCCCTTCTGCAGCACCACATAAGAGCCGTCGGACACGGTCATCGGCGTATTAAAGGAGATGGTCGGCTTCTCGCCGAGCTTGCCCTTGGCGGTCACGCCGGCAATTTGGCCCTTCTTGTCAGAAGAGTCGGAAGATGAAGAGGAATCGGAAGAAGAGGATTTCGAGTCCGAGCTCGAACTGGAGCAGGCAGCCAGCGACACGCACATCGCCAGCGAGCAGGCAAGGGCAACGGCCTTGCCGAGGGGAGATAACATAGACTTAACAGACTTACGCATGACACATCACCCTACTGGTAAACCTTGATTTTCTGCGCTCCTAGGTAATAAACAGGTGAAGATTGTAGAATGGTTGAGTTATGAGTGCTGAAGAACAGACTACAAGACCGGATAAGGGCGCCAAGCGTCCATCCCGTCATGCCAAGATCATGCGTGGAGTGGTGACGCCTATCTTCGGTCTATTGGCCGTGGCGGCTGTGGTGTTGGGGTACATGAATGCCACGATATGGAAGCCCTCCACTGAAATCACCGCTTCCGCAACCATGAGCGGCTCCCGGTATGCCGTCACTGATCCGAATGTGCTGACCTTGTTGGATCAGAACGCCACGATAACCGTGGACTCGGGATCCTCTCAGGACGAGGCGTGCGTGGCGTTGGGTTCGTCCAAGGATGTTGCCGGATGGGTCGCGTCCGAGAAGTCCTATACCCGCATCACCGGATTGGCATCATGGAGCGAGCTGACACCCAGAAGGGAAGCAGCACGAGTCAGGGAGCGCCTACCAGTGCCGATGACGCGGTGTCGTTCAAGGATTCCGATATGTGGACTGCCGTGAAATGCGGCACTGGGTCCGTTTCGCTGAAGAGCAAGAAGACCGGTGCCTCGACGGTAGCCATTGTGGATTTGGGCGAAAATGTCACCAACGCCAAGGTGCAGCTGCACTGGGTGCGCTCCGAAGTGCCGGACTTTGCGATGCCGTTCTATCTGTCCGGCGGATTGCTGGCCGTGCTGGCCGTACTGTGCGCCTCCGTGTTCGCCATGCCGCCGCATAAGCGCCGCAAGCGCATGGTGGAAGGCATGGCAAGCGCCGTAATCGAGGAAGAGGCACCCGCCAGCATCGCAGTGTCCGGGAAGCCGGATGGTGCAAGTCGACGTAATCGTCGCCGTCACGCCACACATCGGCGTTCGGGCCGTGCGTCCTCGCAATCCTCGCAATCTGAAGCCACCGAAACACCGGTTATCATCGACCCAAGTTCGCGTAACCTGGTCGCCGACCAGCAGACCGGTGCCGAAAGCGGCGCTGAGCCCGGCCTCAGCGCCGGCGATAACGAATCGACTTCGGTAATCACCCCTGACGAACTGCAGGCCTACTTCTCCCGCTTGGCCCAAGAGGTCAATACCGGAGACGACTCGGCCGATGACGGACAGGAGGAAAGCTGATGAACAAGCGATGGAACAAACTGTGTGTGTCCGCCCTCGCCTGCATGGCGTTGGTCGTGCCGTTGACCGCCTGTGAAGGCCAACTGCCGACGCCGGCTGCTGATACCTCCACCAAGGTTGCGCCGGATTTGACCGAGGCGCAGGAGAAGAAGATTCGTCTGAAGATTCTCAAGACGATCGATGAAGCCGATCAGGCCAAGAATCCCGATGGGTATGCGACCGTTATGGGCGGGCCCCAGCTGGACATTCGCATCAGCCAGACCACGATCAATCAGCGTGGCGGCGGTATGTCCGAATATGCGACCATTCCCAAGGACATCGCCCAGACGGTGATTCCTACGGACGACGGATGGCCTCGCTCGGTGTTCACCATCACGACCACCACCGAAGATCAGCAGTCCAAGCGTTTGCTGGTCTTCGATCAGGAATCCGCCCAGCAGAATTACAAGCTGATGGCTATGGCTCGACTGTTTGAGGGCGCCAAGCTGCCGAAGTTCGAGATTCCGACTATTGGCTCGCAGATGGGCACCGCAAAGGATGAGAAGCTGGTGGCCGCTCCCGCCGATGCCTTGGCCCAATACGCCGATGTGCTGCAGAACGGCTCCAAGAGCCAATACGCTTCCAAGTTCGCAGACGATTTGCTGCGCCAGGAACTGGCCAATACCACGGCCAAGGTGCAGGAAGGTATGCAACGCAACAACGGTACGCAGGAGCAAAAATTCACCGCTGTGCCTGAACAGATGTGGGTGATGCGTGCTGCAGACGGTGCCGGTGATCTGGTGGTTGGCCGTATTAACGGCGAATGGACTCGCAAGGCAGGGGATGGCCGCGAATCGCAGCCGGCTTCCGACGACGAGAAGGCGCTGTTCAATAGCGACAAGTACACCAGCACCATGAAGGTCACGTATGTGAACGTGGTGGCCTTGTACATTCCGTTGGCAAGCTCCGGTGAGCAAATCACCGCCGTGGGTGCCGACCGTCAGCCGGTAAAGGTCGAAGCGCTGTAGTTGTTGCCGCCGCCCACCGCGCGGTTAACGCCCCACCACGATATGATTCATCCACCACGATGTCGGTAAGTTTTACCTTTCGCACAATGGTGCCGTTTTGAGTCACATCGTGGTGGGCGTTTTGCTACGTGGTGGGAATTTCACCGCGTAGTGGAAGAATCCCTACGTGGTGGGAATCGGCATTACAATCAATGTCAGCAAATGTGATTGTTGTTGTACGCGAATCGCGTGGAATCGGGAGGCATTATGGCAGAGCAGCAGTTCAATCCGGGAGTCTCATTGGCGGGCGCCGTCGATTTGGAGGCGCTGAAGCATCAGGTCAAGGCCGAGCCCGGCCAGGCGGGTGGCGCTCCTGCCGCTGGTGGGTACGTGATCGACACCACCGAAAACACCTTCCAGGCAATGGTGCAGACTTCTGCGACCTTCCCGATCCTGCTGCTCCTGTGGATACCGACCGATGACCGCCTGTTCCCGATGGCCCGTGCGTTGGGCGACGCGGTGAACGCCCTGAACGGCCAGATTCAGCTCTCCCGTATCGATATCTCGTCCAATCCCTCGATTGCCCAAGCGCTGCAGGTGCAGGGCGTGCCCGCACTGTTCGCGTTGATTGCCGGCCGTCCGATGCCGCTGTTGCAGGGCCTTCCGGGTGACGACGAGCTCAAGCAACTTACTGACGAGGTGATTCCGAAGATTATTGAGGCCGCCGCGCAGTCTGGTGTGAACGGTACCGCGCCGTACTCGGGTGATCCTGATTCCGATGCCGCCAAGAGCGCTGGTGCCACCGGTGCCGTCGCGGGTGCTGAGCAGGTGCCGCCGGAGCATG
>ENA-OQHY01000747-OQHY01000747.1-human-gut-metagenome-genome-assembly--contig:-NODE-747-length-16843-cov-9.173905_pt1 | contig 16843 bp, 26 predicted proteins | sample MGYA00242570_ERZ504733 | MGnify/ENA primary metagenome ERZ504733 (study PRJEB26092, sample SAMD00036219) | human gut metagenome | host: Homo sapiens | study: EMG produced TPA metagenomics assembly of...
CCGAGGCGTAGGGCAATAAGCTCCCTCATCAGAGGGAGCTTTGTTACACCAGCCCGTTATCGTACGCGAAGACTACGGCTTGTACGCGGTCGCGGGCGTTGATTTTGGCCAGAATATGTGCCACATGGGTTTTGACGGTGGGCAGAGAAATGAAGAGCTTGTCCGCGATCTCCTGGTTGCTCAGACCATGGGCGATCTCCACCAGCACCTCGCGTTCACGGTCGGTAAGCAGATCCAGTTCGGGATCGGTGTATCTTCCTCTTTGACACATGTTACAAATTGTTTGATCAATGCTTCATCTTTGCCATTTTCATTTTCCACCCCGGAACTGACATCCACAACATCCGGATGAAACAGCTGGATTCCTTTGTTCACATTTCCGGCATGTAAGCCTCCTGCTAAAACGAATTTTCTCCCGGCAAAAATCCCCTCTGTCTGGTGAAACGTCTGCGTCTTTTGCCAGTCAAACGTCTGTCCGCCTCCGTAATTTGCTCCATCCACCACAAGTGCTGTAATTTTCTGCTGTAACTTTTCCGGCAAATCCAAAAAATCTTTTGTCTTTTCTGCAAACTCTTTGGGATCTGACAGGTTTATGGCATACCAGACGGGAAGTTCCACTGCCGAAAGTGCCTCGGCTGACAGCGTTCCATGCATCTGGATGATATCAAATTTCATCTGTTGCAGTATTTGAATCTGTGCTGCATCCGGAGAAACAGTCACGGCAACTTTCTTTATATCCGGACGGATTTTTTCCATAATTTTTTTTGCTTTTTGACAGCTTACATTGCGTTTGCTTTTTTCATAAAACACAAATCCTGCATAATCGGCACCTGCATCATTTACATATTGTGCATCCCCTGGCTTTTGAAGTCCGCAGATCTTTACTTTTGGTCTCATGCCTGATACAGCTCCTTCCACTTTTGTGCAAGCGCTTTTGGATTTTCCGATTCCATAAATGCCCGCCCGATCAAAAAGGCATCTACTCCGCAGTCGCGCAGAAAACGTACATCTTCATCCCCTGTAATTCCACTTTCTGCCACAAACACCTTATCCTCTGGCACATAAGGCGAAGCCGTCTGGTATGTTCTAGAGAAATCGTAAAATCTTTCAGATTTCGATTATTGACTCCAATAATGCGCGGATTAATTTTCATTGCCCGCTCTACCTCTGCCTCATCATGCGTTTCTACCAGCACATCGAGTTCAAGTTCTCTTGCCAGCTGATAAAAATCATGCATCTGTGCATCATCCAAAATTGCCGTAATCAAAAGTACTGCATCCGCTCCAATCACTTTTGCCTCATAAAACTGATACTCACAGATCATAAAATCTTTCCGTAAAATCGGAAGCTGTGATTTCGCCCGGATTTCCTTTAAATATTCTACATTTCCGTGAAAATGATCTTCTTCTGTCAGACACGAAATGGCATCCACAGATGCATTGTATTCCGCGATCCGCTCCATCAGATCAATCTTGCTTGTAATTGTTCCAAGACTTGGGGATGCCTTCTTAAATTCTCCGATAATAGAAAGTCCCGGTTTCTTTAAATGATTGTAAAAGCAATTGGCTTCCCTCGTCTTTGTCTCCTCTGCCATACGGCGCATCTGACTTTCTGAAATGCGAGCCATATGTTCTGGAAGCCGTCTTTTTTTGTCTGCTACAATTTCTTCTAAAATCATATCGTATCTCCTAACACTTTTCGGGAACATCGGTCCATATAAAGTTTGCCTTCGGCAAAGGACCGACGCTACATGTTAGATTTCCAAGGAAATCTAACACATATCATTTACGAAGTTTTCTATGATGCGTTTGCCGTGTTCGGTATAAATGGATTCCGGATGGAACTGTAATCCGACAACCGGATATTCCTTATGACGCATAGCCATGATCTCGCCATCGTCTGTCCGTGCCAGCACCCGCAGACAATCTGGCAGATCTTTTTCCTGTACCGCAAGCGAATGATACCTTGCCACACGGATCGGAGAATTGATTCCCGTAAATACGCTGCTTCCATCATGCTCAATCAGTGACTGTTTGCCATGAAACAGTGCTTTTGCATAAGAAACGGTTCCCCCTAATGCCTCACCAATACACTGATGTCCCAGACAGATACCAAGAATCGGTTTCTTTCCGGTAAATTCCCGGACAACATCCATGCAAATGCCAGCCTCTTTTGGATTTTTCGGTCCTGGAGAAAGCACGATCCGCTCCGGGTCCATCGCAGTAATTTCATCAATGGTAATCTTGTCATTACGGACAACTTTGATATCGGAGTTAAAAATTCCGATATACTGATACAGGTTATAAGTAAAAGAATCATAGTTATCAATCAGCAAAATCATAAATTTTCCTCCTCTATAAGCGTCTTGGCCAGTGCCATTACTTTATTGCAGCACTCCTGATACTCATTTTCTGGAACAGAATCTGCAACTATTCCCGCTCCAGCCTGCAAATATACACGGTTTTTCTTTTTGATCATTGTCCGGATCGTAATACAGAAATCCATATCACCGGAGAAATCAATGTATCCGGTTGCGCCTCCGTAGAGTCCTCTGCGCACACTCTCAAGTTCATCGATAATCTCCATCGCACGGATCTTCGGTGCTCCGGAAAGCGTTCCTGCCGGAAGGAACGAAGAAACCAGATCCAGCGGATGAAATTCTCCTTTTTTCTTTCCTTCCACCATGGATACGATGTGCATTACATGGGAATAATTCTGCACTTCCATAAACTGTGTCACCTTGACGGTTCCAAATTCTGAGATCCTTCCCATGTCATTTCTCGCAAGATCCACCAGCATAACATGTTCGGCGCGTTCCTTTTCATCCCGGAGCAATTCATCCGAAGCAATGCATCCTCCTCGGCATCCACACCCCTGCGCCGGGTTCCGGCGATCGGACAGGTATACACCCTGCTTCCCTGCTGCTTTACAATCATTTCCGGGGAACTTCCGATCACTTCAAACTCTCCATAATTGAAATAATACAGATACGGGGATGGATTCAGTTCCCGGAGTTCTTTATACAGCTCAAATCCGGTCTGTTTTGTCTCAATCGTCCATCTCTGGGAAAGCACGGTCTGGAAAATATGTCCTTCCCGGATATACTGCTTGATCTTTTCGACTTTTTCGCAATACTGTTCTAAGGTATCGGACTGGTTGACAATCACACCGTCATGTGTAAAATTTCTGTCCGGTATCTGTCCGGCATTTTTTCTTGCCTCCTCAATCAGTTCTGCTGCTTCTGCTAATGCTTTCTTTTTTCCGTCTTCCGAATCTTCTCCAAGAATCACTGCGGTCAGCGTCTCTGCCACATGATCCACCAGGATAAATTTTGTCATGAGCATCATCTGGATGGTCTCGATTCCAATCTCGTCTGGATTGTTATCCGGCAGTACTTCCGCATAGCGGACAAAATCATATCCCAGATTTCCGACCAGTCCTCCGGAAAAAGACAGCTCTTCGTTTTCTTTTACGATATCAAACTCGCTGTAATATTCTTTCAGACGTTCGAGCGGATTTCCCTGCCGGATTTCTTCCGTCCCGTTGTTTTGCCGGATCACGAGTGCATCCCCGCGGGAAGTAATGATCTCTTCCGGTTCTTTTCCAAAAAACGTATATCTGTCATAATTTTTATCATAACTTTCCAGAAGAAATCCTTTTTTGTTTCCTACCAGACTCTCATACATGCCGATCGCTGTTTCATTTACAATGCTGACTGTCTTTTTGTATACCCGTAATCTCCGCTTCATATTACTGCTCCTTTTTTCCAAATAAAAACGTCCCTGATCCGACTGCTGCCGGATCAGGGACGATTATCCTCGTGGTGCCACCCTTCTTCGCTCCGTAACTGAAAACTAACAAAGGCAGCCATCCCCGAACCGGAAATAACTGCCACCAATTACGCAACCTCTTGTGATACAGAAAACAAAATCTCTTCGTCTCGATATCCATGCCCCTGTAACGTGGGGAAACGGCTCAACTACTCGCCTTACGCTTTCACCTTGCATCTAACGAATCCATTCCATGACAAACTATCCTGCCGGCTCACACCTGCCGCCGGCTCTCTGAAAGGAATCATCTGCTGTACTTACCTTCGCTCAATGATTTTATTTCTCTTTAATTTATTAACAGTTTAATACACTACAGTGTGTCTGTCAACCAAAACTTTAACTTTCAGGAAAATTTCATTTTAGGATACAATCACCTTGCGGAATTTTATATTTTCTTTTTCACTCTTTTCGTGTAAAATACATTTTACGGCAATGTTTATTGCATAACAACTTAAGAAAGGACTTATAGCTATGAAACAAAAAATAGGACTGTTTCTTTGCCTTGCCCTGCTCCTTACCGGATGCAGCTACCAGACAAAGACCATCCGTTTCGGTGCAGCCGACATCGGTGGGATGTATTATACCGTTGCAAATGCTTATGCCGGTCTGGCATCCGAAGAATCCTCCGACCTGAAATTTGAAGTTAAAAACACCGCCGGATCTGCTGCGAATCTGCGGCTTCTGTCCGGAAATTACATTGATCTTGGAATCGCGCAGGCGGATCTGGTCCGGGCTGCCTACGAGGGAACCGGCAGTTTCTCTGATAACAGGCAGCAGGGATACCGTGCCATTGCAGGTCTCTACACCGAAGCCTGCCAGATCGTTGTCCGGGCAGATTCTGATATCCGGACATTAAATGATCTGCAGGGAAAAACCATCAGCATCGGTGCCAGCGAATCCGGAACCGAACAAAACGCAACAGAAATTTTAAAACTGAGCGGTCTGACTGCGAAACTGGTGCACATGGTAAATCTGGATTATGCAGATGCCGCCGGAAAACTTGCCTCTGGCGAAATTGACGCCTTATTCTGCACCGCCGGCATCCGCACTGCTGTCATCGAAGAACTGGCAAAGGAATGTGATCTGCGGCTCCTTTCCATCGATGATACCTGTCTGGAAAAATTGCTTGCAACCACAAAGGAATACCGTAAATATATCATTCCTGCAAACACTTACAGTGGACAAAACGAAGACGTGACAACCATTGGAGTCAAAGCCGTACTGCTTGCCTCCGATGATCTGTCCGAAAAAACCGTGGAAAAGCTTACGGAAATTCTGTTTTTCCACGCACAGGATCTGGCCTATGCCACATCTTTAGACGCTGCTTTTGACGAGACAGATGCATCCTCCGGTGTAACCATTCCCTTCCATCCGGGTGCTGCTGCTTATTATGCCAAGCAGGGAATCAGCGTCAATACAAAATAACATATGAAAGAAGGACAACTATGGAAATACATTTGAATATGTACCAGACGCTGGCAGTCGCTGTACTGGTACTCTTGTTTGGCAGCTTTTTAAGACACCGCATTGGGTTTCTGGAAAAATTCTGTATTCCGGCACCTGTCATTGGCGGTCTTTTGTTTGCAATTTTGACCTGTCTTTGTTATGTTACCGGAATTGCGGAATTTTCTTTTGACGACACGCTCCGGGAAGTATGCATGGTATTTTTCTTTACCTCGGTCGGTTTTCAGGCCAACTTAAAAGTGTTAAAAAGCGGAGGCACAGCATGGCAGTTTTCCTCAGTCTTGTCGTTGCACTGATTATATGTCAGAACCTTCTTGCCGTGGGATTGTCCCATGTCCTGCACTTAAATCCGCTGATTGGTATGTGTACCGGCTCCATCCCAATGGTCGGCGGTCATGGTACAGCCGGAGCATTCGGTCCTGTCTTAGAAGACTTTAATATTCAGGGAGCCACCACGATCTGTACTGCAGCTGCCACCTTTGGTCTGATTGCCGGCAGTCTGGTCGGCGGTCCGCTCGGCAGACGCCTGATTGAAAAACACAACCTGCTGGCCACCGCAGTCACGGAAGATGACAGTCTGCTCATCGAGGATGAAAAAAAGCATGAACGTCATACGAATATGTATGCGTCCGCAGTTTTCCAGTTGATCCTTGCGATCGGTCTGGGAACTATTTTTTCTTATTTTCTGACAAAAACCGGACTTACCTTTCCGGTTTACATCGGTGCCATGCTGGCAGCCGCACTGATCCGCAACATTGCCGAATACTCTGGCAAAGCAACGATCCACATGGGTGAAATCAACGACCTTGGAGGTATCAGTCTCTCCCTCTTTTTGGGTATGGCGATGATCACCTTAAAGCTCTGGGAACTTGCTTCTTTAGCGCTTCCGCTTGTGATCCTGCTGACGGCACAGGTCGTACTGATCTGTGTATTTACTTACTTCATTGAGTTTAATATTATGGGACGGGATTACGATGCCGCTGTACTGGTTGCCGGAACCTGTGGTTTTGGTATGGGTGCTACTCCAAATGCCATGGCAAATATGCAGGCCATCTGTGACCGCTACGTGCCTTCCGTAAAAGCGTATCTCCTGATTCCTCTGATCGGAAGTTTATTTGCAGATTTTATCAACAGCCTTGTAATTACCTTTTTTATCAATATTTTGTAATTGGGAGGACAACGAAAATGTTTTGGAAAAAATTAAAGAAAAAGGCAGCTGAAAAGCATAATTACGATCTGACCTACGACAATGTAGCGATTCCGGAAGTGCACACCCACAAACCGGAAGATCACGAAGAAACTCCGGGTGAAGATGCCCCGGTGCACTATGACAATGTAGCGATTCCGGAGGTACATATCCGCAGGAAAAAATAAAAGGCTCCGCAGAATCAAATCCCTGAGGGTTCCGGTTCTGCGGAGTTTTTCTTTTCCTGTCATTTATTTTAAATGCAGACGTTCTTCCTTTCCCTGAATCTGCAGCGTCACCGGGCGTTCCACATGTACGCATTCTCCCTGTTCTAACGTTCCTATCACGTTGTCTTCTTTCAGCAGTAAAATCTTCTCCGGAGAATCACTGATCATCCGGTATGTCTGTTTCGAAGGGTCATAGGAAATCTGACAATGTTTCCACTCGAATGTTTTGTTTCCTGCTGTATTCTTCTTTTTTGTGGAAGAATCCTCTTTCCAGCTGCGTTTCTTTTTCGACTTTCTCCGCCGGTGAGCTTTTTTGCGCCGCCAGCCGTGTCCGGACCGCTTCGGATTCTTTTCCCTTTTTATCTGCTCATTTCCCTGTTTTTCGGGTGGCCGGTACCCTCCTGTAATCCATCCTGTCAGTATGAGTATCCATGCGACTCCGTGCAGCAGGGTAAAGAAATATATCCCTGACAACAGAAACGGATACAGTGCCGGAAACACAGCCAAAACAATCAGCAGTTCTGCCAGCACCAGACTGGTAAACAGCGTTGGCAGCAGCATCGTCTTTTTTCCTTCCGCCAGAAACAACATTCCCACAGACAAAAAACAAAGCAGTACCGGGAGCAGTGCTGCAATGGCACAAACTGCCAGAAGCCGCATCTGTCCCACTCCCTGTACATAAGAAAGACTGCTTTTTACCGTACCAACCGTGATCGGAGCTTTTAAAACGAAAGTATCTGCCACTCTGCCTTCTGTCAGATACGTATAACCGGCCCTTCCTCCTGCTTTCACCACATCCAGACCGGACAGCGTCATCTCCTGCCCGCCTGCCGAAAACTTACAAAACGGCAATAGCATGGAAAGTAATGCCAGAAGAAGTGCTATTGCTGCTATATTTTTCAATAAACGTCCATACGTTCTCATGCTCATTTCCTCCCATCGTTTTACATTCTGACAGGCTCATTATAGCACGGAATCTTTTGTCTTCTTATTAAATTTCTTTTAAATTTTTGTGATTCACAATTGCCACCCAGATTCCCGTGGCTTTCAACGGCACCGAAAGGATATAGCCAGCACAACACGCAGCCCCAGAGAGATCACCGTAAGTACCACTGACATCTGTGCTTTGTTGATTGCCCGGTAATATCCGTACAGCAGAAACAGACACCCGATTCCACAGTAAAACGAGCCCTCGATACGCAGATACTGCACACCACACGCGATGACCGCCGTCTCCTGTGCCTTCACAAAAATCTCCATCAGAGATGCTGCAAACGTGCACACCAGAATGGAAATAATGATACTGAATACAATACTGATCGCAAAGGCTTCCTTCGTTCCTTTTTGGATCCGTCCGTAATCTTTCACCCCATAATTCTGTGCGACAAACGTGGAATACGCATTGCCGAAATCCTGTACCGGAAGATATGCAAATGTGTCAATTTTGACCGCTGCCGCAAATGCCGCCATCGTTGTTGCCCCGAAACTGTTTACAAGCCCCTGCACCATCAGAATTCCAAAATTCATGACCGACTGCCGCATCCCCTCCATGACTTCCTGTGGCACACGTAGAAACCACAGAATAGGATGCATACACACATACACCAGCACGTTAACGAAGACCATCACTGCCATGATGAGCACAAAAGCATGCGCCACAGCTACCCGCGCGCATGCTTATCGTTTTTCCCTTTATAAATGGAAAATAAGACTCCTGCCCCCATGGAAAGTCCCAGAAAAATCGAGGTCAAAAAGGTCATAAGTGTATAGGCGGACCCCACCGCCGCGAGTGCATTCTTTCCAACCACGCACCCGACAATCAGTGTATCCGCAATATTGTAAAACTGTTGCATCAGATTGCCCGCCATCATCGGCAGTGCAAATAAGATAAGATTTTTTGATATTTTTCCTTTTGTTAAATCATAGTACATTCTTTTATTCCGTGATGATTTCCCCAACACTGCTTTCCATTTCATCCTTTTCCAGAAGCATCTGCTGCGCCCGCTTATCCTCCGCGATTGCTGTCATGATACGGTTGATATCCTCCGGGCAGAACATCGTAATTGCCTGTGACAGGTCACTGAGATTATCCCGGTTGACCATCAGACACCCGCCACCTTTTAAGCTGATGTTCAGGCACTTGCTACGGTCGGTGACATCCCCGAGTGTAATCCGATTTCTGTCCGTATCACATACAAACGTAACCCCTTTGTACGTGATTGTACCGTTTTGTGCCAGATGCTGATACGGCGCTTTCTTTTCGGTTCCGTCTATATGCTCCCGAAACTGCTTCCGCGCGTTTGTCCGTTTTGTGTACCCAGTCCTGCTATTTTTCCGTATAATGTAGTGTATCCTGTCTGTAATGCTCCAATTGCCATATTCTTTTTATCCTCCGTAAGTTACATCCTGTTTTTCATGCTTTTCACCTCTGGAAAATAATTCCCGGGTTTGCATGTATTTATACATTTTCCCAGCTTTTATTTTTGTAATGTATTTATCCAGTTCCATACCACAGGCATATATATTTTTCGCCCGAGATATAGCACAAAAAACACCAGTATCACCGTAAGTATCTCCGAAGCGGCCAGTACCAAGGCTGTTTTCCAAGAAAGCCTTTCAGAATCCAGATTCCCATTTTCGCTTCTTTTTTCTGATTGCACCGCATACAGGCAGTACATAAGTTTTTCATATCATTCGAACCGTGAATTCCAAACAATGCGGCTCTTCTACGCACTGCCGGATACTCCTCCATGCAATGAACCGGAAAAATATGGTCAATCGTTATTTTATCTTTTGGCTTCTTTTTCCCACAGTATGCACACCGGTATTTTCCGGTAGGTGATGGATACTTTGCAAAAAAACGGCTACGGTAATTGCTGCTTCGCGTATACTGCGTTGGCACTGCTTCAAATGTAAGATTCCTTCTTCTGCAATAACGCTGCATATGATTTTTTTCCCATCTGGAACATTCCTTTTTTTCATAATATACTCTGCTATTTGCCCGTTTGATGCAGATATATTTTTTCCACCATAGCCATATTCGGTATCGTTTTACATGCCTCGTTCCATTTTTAATTCTTAGTGTATATGTCTGTACCAATGCTGCAGTTTCCTATCCCTTTATCTGATTTTCAGGCCTCTTAAATACGCTTTTGTTTCCTGTGGAATTCTTCTGCTTTCGATCGCCTTCTGAATGGACTTATTATGTGTCCATGGCTCTAACACCCTATTTTGTATGTAGGGAAGCGTCGCATCATATTGTTTCACCAATGCCATGCTAAAATACCAAGCCACTGCCATATTTACATAATATTCCTCCGATCTTACATTTGCAACCAGTTGCAGCATTTCTGGCTCAAATGCATCATCCAGATAAAATCCCAGAAGCGTTACAATGCCAAACCGAATGGTATACACCGCATCACTTTGCAGCCACTTTTGTACTCTTTCATAAACATAAGGCAAATGCTTCTTAAAAATCTTCGGCGAAAGCATATCACAAGTTGCCCAGTTATCTACATACGGCAAAAAACGTTCTAGCTGTTCCATAAAAGCTATTATATCTTTTGGATAAAGTAAGGACAACAAAGCACCATGCAAATTATTTTCTTCATAATAGCTATGTGGAAGGCTTTCTAAAAATATATTTGCTTCCGGCAGCTTTGCCACTTCTTTTGCATACTTCCGTAATACCGGAGTCCGGACGCCAATGATGTTATCGATCGGAATATCGGGAATCAGTTTGGCATGAAATCTACGATAGTTTCATCCTTTAATGCAAATAAACCATCTGTAATTGTTTTTTCACTCATATCTCAATGCCTCCAGTCATGTTCCCTGTTTCTTTTATACACTATTTCACAGATGATGTCTATATCCAAGCAGCCAATCGATCACATGTATGTGTTATGCCCCTGTTCCAAAACGTGCTCCCTTCCATCCTTTCTACCCTAATATAGTTCATATACTTCTTTTTGAAAATAAACAATACAGCGACAAACGTTTCGCTTGCAACAAAACGGATCTGCAGAAATGTATCCTGACCACTTGCATCCCTGCTGATCATAACCTGTCGAAATACAATGGCAATGAGAGAAGTAACGACTGTTGCAGGAACCGATTTCCAGATCATACCAACGATGAACGGCCATAGGGATAATACCATGCATCCAATCACAGCAGTTATTAGCAAACATATCTGCAAAGTCATTCGCATTGATGTCCCAATGATCCTGAAACCATTTCACCGCTTCCCATTTATATTTTTCCCCCTGCCATCTTTCATCAAAAATCTTCTTATATTCCACAAGCGCATTTTGCAATTTCTCCAGAAAAAGACTTTTTTGCAGAAAATAAATAAAATTTCAAATTAAAGAGCTTGCAATAGTTTTTATTCAGAAGTTTTCCTTTTTAAAGTTGGTGCCAATAAAACACTTTGTAGTTCAAAATTTGGCGTTACATCATATGAAACATCTGAAATTATCCCATTATAACTGTTGTTTTCTAAAATAGCGCTTACGCTCTTCTCTTTTGAACTTCCAACGCTCTCTTTTTCAACATCCGGCTCTAAAGTAGCAACAACATCTCCATTTTCATCAAAAATTAACGTACACTTTTTTACTGGAGGATTCAAGGTTTGCATTGTCGTTTGAAATTCAGAACTGGAATAATCAGCCAGCATAGCATACACTTTATTTTTTAATGCACTATCTGTATTCATTCTATATAATACATCTCCAGGAATAAAACACTCAAATCTACTATTTGAAACTCCTACATTTATCCCAAATTTATTATAAATTTCTTTTACTATATTATTAACTTCCGTTGTTCCTAATTGATCACTAAACTTAGCATTCTCTTTAACTTGTTTTTCTGTACCATTAACATAATTCATAGATACATTAGATAATGCCAATAAAGTTTCTCCTATCTCAATACTCATAATTCACCTCCATTTTTGTATTATCTCTCTTTATCCTTCTAAAATAAAATTCACAATATCATCAACTTTTTTGAATTGATATTTATTTATAACATCAGATGAAATTTCTTTATGATATTGATTACTAACCTCATCCAATAAATATACCAAGTACATCCTCCTGAAAGACATTTTCCTTAAATTCAAGCCATTCTATATCGTATGAGCATAACCCTTTTATGATTCTCACTGATCTATCCATTTTTCATCAACCTTTCAGATTTATTGCCCACCCATATTATAACACAGGTGGGTAATAATTTATCTTTATTTTGCACTAATTCCACTGTCCGCATCCTTTCATTGATTATTTGGGTTAAATGTACTGTTTTTGATCAATTTATTTACTAATTCATTCCCTAAAACTGGTCAGATGACCACTTTCTAGGAACAAAAAATGGACGAAGCAAACTTTTTTACATTTACCTCGTCCGTTAATGGGTTACAATATTAACTTTTCTTACCTTAGCCCTTTACCAGCACATTATTTCCATCCTGCATATTATCTGATGCATAATGTACTTTGTTCTCCGTAATCAATTCTTCGATGCACTTTCTAAAAGTCTTTGAAGCATTACCTGAATATCCCAGTCTTTTATATAACTCATTTGCAGAAATGCTTTCTTGTTCCAGTTCATTTAATATAAGAGTTTTTATCTGGTCTTTCGTTCTTCGCTTTGGAACAGCAACAATATCTTTCGGTTCGGTTTTGCTACTGACAGCTTCCTTTTTCAAAAATGCCTCATGAATCGGAATAATCACTGAAAAGAAAGAACGTTCTTCATCCGTGAGAAGTAATGGCAGTGGTGATCCGTTTTCCTTTATTGATTTAATTGCTGTTGGAATACCGGTATTTCTACCTTCCACAAGATGCAGTTCCTTTAAGAAATCACCTATTCGTCTATTCCGATACCTTCTTGTTCTCATCTGATATTTACTAATATCCTCATCAGAAATCGACCTGTCTGGTCCCGGAGAACTTGTTATTTCAATTTTATCAGCCTCTATGCGTACTGTGACAGGCTCATGTATCTGGTACGATTTGTGATAAATTGCATTAGAAAGAAACTCTTCGATTGCTTCATAGCTATAATTTTTTACTCTTACAGCCTCTGCTTGTCCGCTAATCTTAAATACCTTTTCAGCAATCACATTGTTTTTTATATAATTCAGAGCGTTTCGTAACTGATCGTCTATCGGTCCTGTAAAGATACGTTCCTCCATTCCTTGCCCTGTTGGATCCGGAATATTAACCACCTCTATCTGACTATACGGGAAAAACGACTCTGGATGATCATTGAAAAATAAAATTCCCACATTCAGCGGCTTGTAATACTCCAACGGTCCGTCTGCTATCCTTAAATTTCTTGCCAACTGCTCTGTATCCATAGTGTCAATATCATTCAACAAGCTACTATCCACATTTTGCAGATAATTCTTTATAATTGGATATTTTAAGTCCTTCATCTCTGCTTTAGGATTTATCCTATCATCAAACGGAATATTGTGAGATAGTGACATTAACTCTTTTACATCTGTATCAGTCGCCTCTATTGTACTGGATAACTTCCGGATATAGTATATCTTTTCGCTGTTCTTTGTATCTGGTTCCTTAGGACATGCGTACGGTCTTTCGTATCCACCAGGACACCATACCAAAAGAAGTAATTTCCCATCAAAATAAACAGGCTCACTCTGAGGAATGTACACAGGTTTAAGATATTTACAGTATCTAAGCAGATCTTTTTGAATCCTATCTACTGCATCTGGAGCAATACCTGTTACTGGACGAACAAGTTTTCCATCCTTTTCTTTCGCTCCTATAACAATGTATCCACCGCCCCAGTTATCAATATCATTAGCAAATGCACTGATTGTCTTTAAAGTAGTATCTGGGTTCCAGCCTTCCTTAAACTCTATTCTCGCCCATTCCACGACATTTTCCGTTAAAAGTTTTTCAATAGTAATTGGAATTGCCATATTTTTTCTCCAATGCTTCTTACGATTTGCTTACGACTAAGCTTACGACTTAATTATAAAGTCGTAAGCAAGTCGCGTCAATTATATTGTTCCACTTTTTTAGAAAACATCATCCTCACTCGCAAAATTGTTTATCTTGCTTCTGTTTTCTGTCTTTCAATAACCTTCTTAACAAACCATTGTACCGCAATCCTGGCTGCGTCCGCTCCATCCCTGATACCAACACTTGCTCTCGCATACCCTAAGATTTCTCCTGACCTGCTATAGCCGCGTCCTCTAAGCTTAGCTTCGTGCCAGATCTGTCTTATTCCGTTTTCGTCAAGTGCTTTTAAATCTGCCGGAAATGGTACAGATTTCAACAATTCCAAACTGAATGCACCATCTACCTTACCAAGCGCATCCTTATATTCTGGGAAATAAATCTTCATTTCCCTGTGCATACGGTTAATTGCCCGGATTCTGTCCTCATTCAGCTGATCTCTGAACATAGATAACCTGCGAAGCTCCGCATAAAGCTTCTCCGGAAGGTACGGCATCATGGATAATCTTCTCCATCTGTGTTGCTAACGTGACAGGAAGATCATCCGTTTCTGCCCACCCTAATGATGTTGTTAAATTCCCCTGTGGATCAGCGTCCACCAGAAGAACCCTTTTCCCTTGATTTGCAAGTCCTATCCCTAAATTGACCGTAGTGGTAGTCTTGCCTGTTCCTCCTTTCTGATTGGCAATAGCAATCACTTTACATTTTGACATCTCGGTCTACCTCCTCTCTTGAAAAATTTATAGCCACTCCTTTGTGTGGAATGGCTATGTACTAAAAATGGGCATGAAAAAAGCCGAATGATTCTCTTCTTTTTCTCAAACTCGTATGTTTCTTTTTAATTCACTTATATCCCCGTAATTATCAATAATTACCAGTCCATTTCTTTAGCTATTCTACTTCTCTCATCTTCCACCATTGGAACTAATTCTTCCAATGCATCATGTAATTCCCTGTGATTATCTTTCGAATCATATGTGATTATTTCTAAATTTCGATTTTCCTTTACTATTCTTTTATACTCAGTATTAATTCCATCTTTAGAAGTAATAAAATAATGGCAGGGACTACCCGGAAATACAAATGAATAATTTTCTAAGACTAATTGTATATCCGGATCAGAAAAACCGCAACCTATAAATATAAACGTATGCGTAAGAGAAAGAGCCTCCAACAGTCTATAAAAAGCTGCATTTTGATATCTAGCATTTGTATACTGACTTCTCGTAAAAATCATTTTTGAACTTTCATCAAGAGTTCCATGAATTTTTAAAATAATCCGTTCTTCTGATTTTATCTTATTAACCAAATCTGAATCATAATATTTCTTCACTAAAATTGTTCCTGCTGTTTCTGCCTGCGCATATACTTCATATATTTTATCTACATTCGGTGTAATCACAATTTTTGAATCTAATTTCAGAATATTTTCATGTATTCTATGACTTTTGTATTTAGGTGTCAGAAATTCTTCTCTTGCAATGCGTTCGAACCTTTCATTTCCTATTTGATTTACTAGTACTTCACATGCTGTTAAATAATCTTTTTCATTTAACAACTTTCTTACATATTCAACGATATTTTCATCTGTGACTTCACTTATGCCCTTATTCAAAAACTGTTCCCACGTAGGAGGGCGTTTATCGCCTTTTTCGCTTATAGCATTTGCTGATACCCCCGCACCTAAAAATAAAACTACTTTCCGCTTCGCAATCTTCTCTATAATATCTACTGGCCATTTCATTACATTTTCTCCAAATTAATCATCATCTGATTTGTAATCTTATCCATTACTACTTTAAAATCTTTCACTTTTGCAAAATGAGCACCTACAATACCATCTGTACTAGTTAATTCGAACGCTGGTCTATGCGCTGACTGAGACAGTGGGATAATACTATTAAAATTCGGTATAGTTCCTAATTCATAATTGATCTCATTACCCTTTATTTTTTCATTAACTATATCTATAAGTTCTCTTTTTATGGTCGTAGGAACTTCTGATAAAATTCTTTCATAAGCCTGTACAGGTCTTCTAATTCCGTCCACTGTTTTACTGGTATATTGCTGTGTAACATAACCCAAAAATTGTATATATGAAATTGGTTCAAAAATATTTTTTAGTTCTGTATCAGTACACCTATTAAATCCTTCTTTAAACGTATCTCTCCAATTTTTTATTGTTTTTCCTATATTTTCAATAGCCAAAATACTAAAAATATCAGAAGACATAGGGGTCACAAAATAATCACACGATAATAAGATAGATCTATTTATTGCCCCTAATGATGGTCCCATATCAAAAAACACATAATCATAGTCATCAAATTGTTTTATTAAATTATTAAATGTCAATGTTGTTCTAATTCCACGTTCTCCCCCTGATAACGCTGCGCTCCAATCAGATGCCAAAGTATCTTCAAAAAGTGCAAGTTTCGGATCTCCTGCCAAAAAATCAAAACCGAACTTCTCTAAATTATATACTTCAACGTTTTTAACATACCCTATTCCTTGATTTACCGGTTTTATCACGTCATAAATTGTAAATCCCTTTTTGTCATAATACACTTTTGAGAACAAATCATCCGTAAAACAATAAATAGTAGAATTGCATTGTGGATCAGCATCAATTAACATCACTTTTTTTCCTGTTCTAGCAATATATGCACTCAAATTACAAGTTAACGTGGTTTTCCCTACTCCTCCTTTATTATTAAACATTGCTATCGCTTTCATTTTTTCTCCTTTCATTAACCATTCATTTTTAATCTTTATTAGTCTATATTTCATATCTTCTCTATAGAATCTATTAAACTGCTCATTTTTTCTTCACCTCACCCTATTGCTAATTCTTATCGTTCAAAAAACAAATCTCTTACTGCCCACCTTGTATTGGCTAATCATATTCTCTTATTTTGTCCGTAACACTCTCCATTTTGCTTTCTTACTATTTTATCACATTTCATCCGTATAACACAACAGCGCCCTGTCTTTTACGACAGAGCGGGCATGCGGACATTTTTTTAGACCGCTATGCCTATACTCCTTCTATAATCTAGAGGACTAAGTCCTCCGAGTGTTGATTTAATTCTATCTTTGCAATACCAACCCATATAGCTATTTATCTCCTGG
>ENA-OQHY01000748-OQHY01000748.1-human-gut-metagenome-genome-assembly--contig:-NODE-748-length-16838-cov-2.580576_pt1 | contig 16838 bp, 26 predicted proteins | sample MGYA00242570_ERZ504733 | MGnify/ENA primary metagenome ERZ504733 (study PRJEB26092, sample SAMD00036219) | human gut metagenome | host: Homo sapiens | study: EMG produced TPA metagenomics assembly of...
TTTCGATAAGTTACATCAATTATAGCAGAAAACGAGAGAATTTAATTAAAAATCTCTCGTTAATTCAATAAATTTTAAATAATAGTGGAATTTACTTTTTCACTGGAATTTAATTTTTCAATTCAGCAATAGAATTATATTGATATTGAAAGAGAAGAGCAAGATCCACCCGGGTAATACCGCATCGTAATAATTGAAAATAATATTTAGAAATTAGGAATATTATATTGGCTACATTGAAAATGTAAGCAGGTAAAAATTGAATATTTTTTACAGAGCATCTGGTAGAAGCAGGGTGCTTTTTTTGAAAATTTTGAAAGAAAATATCATGTAAATGGTGCGGAAATCTTTGATGGCAGCTAATTAGATGAAGATGAAATTGAATTAAGAGGATGAAAATAGAATATTCATCAAGAATAAACTTGTTAAACACAGGTGAATCTTGCTCTTGTATAAAAATTCAGATTAAAAGAAGAAAGAAATAACAATGAGCGAGATTTACTAGGGATTACAGTACCTTAATTGGTTCTCTGCTTATCTTTAAGATTATGTGAAATTTTGGGATGCACAGTAATGAAATTATGAAAAAATTAAAAAAATTCTGATGAGGGGGCTGTATTTTATGCCCTCTCCTTTTGTATATATAGAGGGATAAATTTTTGTGGATATAAAATTCAAAAATATATTTCCTCAAATATTGAGAAGGTGAGGAAGAAACAAATGAAATATTTGTACATGAATGAGCAGGAGTGGCAGATGCAGTATTATCAATTTCCAAAATTCTTGCTGGAATTACAGCTAAGTCAGAATGCAGGAAAAGAATTTATGACAGAATTCTGGATAGATGTATTCCGGTAAAGATCGATGGAGTCAGCAGACGTGAAGCCATGGCAAATGACAATATGCAGATTATGAAAAACATCCTGAAAATCTAGGACTATTTCAGAAGGAATTTTCATAGTAATGGACAAAGAGTGAGCAGGGAGGAGGTGGAAACTTCACCGTGGCGAAAAGAAAACTGAACTATCGATTTCATAATCCAAATCCGGTGGAAGTGACCGCCGACTACATATTGAAAGTGATGATAGAAGCGAATACTGAGAAAGTGGAGAAGATATTGCGGGAGAATATGGTGCAGATGGAAACAAATGGATGTGAACTGGAAAGCCTGTCTCGGAGCCTACCCGGGTGCTGGATGCCTCTGTCCGCGCACCGCTTTCCGGCGCTGCTGCGGCAGACGAGGGTACCCGCGTGATCCCCACCCGCCGTCTGGCTCCGGTGCGTCAGCCCGCGCTGTGGAGGAGGACGAAGAGTACGAGGATAACCGGGACAGCGTGGCAGAAGCGCTGATCCGCTGGGTGCCGCCCATTACGGCCATCCTGTGCGCAGCCATCGCGTTGTGCGGTTTTGTGTACTACCAGTTCGTGCTGTAAAATAAGATCATCCCGGCGGAGGGGGCAGCGTGCCTTCTCCGCCTTTTGTGTGCACTGCACAGAAAGGAAATACCATGCCGGAACAAGCCTTACAGGTGGCTTTTGAGATCAAGACCGCCTGCGATGAGATCAGCCGCCGTCTGCTGCGCTGGCACTGGGAGCGCAAGCCCGGGGCGCACAGTCTGGATGCGCTGCTGGAGCATATTGCTGCCCGCAAGCAGGAAAGCCCGGATTACTACGACCGTATGCCGGACCTTACCGGCAAGACCAGCTGGCAGCAGCTGGACACTACCCTGTGTATGCGGGTGCTGCTGGACCCGGAGACCGATGCCGCCCGCCCGCTGGACCTGCTGGGCAACACGGCGCACCCCTCTGCCGCCCGCCATGCCTGCAACGCCATCCGCACCGCCCGCAACGAAGCTGCTCACGCGGCAGTTGCAGCAGACGGCGCACAGGCAGCCTGCTGTTCAACGAAGCCATCGAGGCGCTGGAGGAGGGCTACGCCGGTACTGCCTTTAAGGAAAACGAGCTGGCGCAGTATTACCGCGAGGCAGACGGACTCAGCCTGAGCCGCTGCAGCAGGGCAAGCCCTTAAAGTGCGCCAGAGCAGCCCGCAGAACGCACAGCAGGGAAAAGCCGCCGCCCGCACAAAGCCCCGCGATCCCCAGACTGTCCGCAGCACCAAAAGCACTGCCGGGCGGCAGAATACCTCTGCCCGCAGCCGCAGCACCGGTACAAAGCAGAGCCGCGGCACAGCCTCCCGCAGCAAAAAGCAGCAGACCGGCGGCGAGAGCAGGGTGGCACTTGGTATTATTCTGGCAGCGCTGGTGCTGGGACTTATCGCACGCGCCATCAGCATGGGACTTGTATAAGCGCTACGGTTTTCGCAATTCTGGCGGTAAATCAGAAAGCAAGATTGTTTGGATTGTGTAAAATCACCAAAAAAGCAACGGGCAGCCCCACAGAAAAACGGTCATTGCACCTCTTGCGGGAAATATGAAACGGATTTATAATAAGCATGAAAACGTTTACACATTACCACCGGAGAGGGAACGGAGAATAACCCCATGACCATCAGTGATATTGCAAAGATGGCAGGCGTTTCCAGCGCTGCGGTCAGCCGCTATTTGAACGGCCGGCCCCTCAGTGAGCAGAAGCGCGCGTGATACAAGCCGTAGTGGAAAAAACCGGTTATAGCCCGGATACTGCCGCCCAAACCCTGCGCACCGGCAAGGTGCGTCAGGTGGGGGTCATTGTGCCCAGCATCAGCTCCCAGTCGGTGGGGCAGATCACCAGCGGCATTGCAGCCGAGTTGGGGGCCAGCCGCTACCTGATGCTGCTGGCAGACACCGAGCTGGACGGGCAGATGGAGCTGGAATATCTTACAGCGCTGCAACGCAACCATGTGGCCGGTATCATCCTGCTGGGCTATGATTCCAGCCCGCAGCTGTGCAAGGCGCTGAAAGACTGCGTGTGCCTGTGGTGGTAACGGGGCAGCGTTTTGCAGACCTGCCCTGCGTTTATAACGACGACCGCTCTGCTGCCCGCGACCTGACCCGGAAGATGCTGGAGCATGGCCGCAAAAATATCGTGTACATCGGCGGTAGCGAGCAGGACCCCGCCACCGGCATAGCCCGCCGTCAGGGTGTGCAGGATGCACTGCGGGAGGCCGGACTGAACGCAGATGGTCTGCCCCGCGCTTACTGCGCCGCCTTTCCATGGAAGAAGGGCACCGCTGCATGGAGGAGCTACTGGCACGCTGCCCGCAGTTGGACGGTGTAGTCTGCGTGACAGACACCGTGGCCTTTGGCGCTTTGCAGGTGCTGCGCGACGCCGGGCGCAAAGTAGGGCAGGATGTCGGTCTTGCCGGCATCGGAGACAACTGGGCAGGCAAGGTGGTGGAACCCGGCCTGACCACCATCCGCTTCTATCAGCGGCAGGTCGGGCAGGAGGCTGCCCGGATGCTGCTGCAAGCTTAGAGCATACCGGTCGGACGCTGCACCGGTACGCCAGACCACGCTGGGCTATACGCTGGTAGAGCGCGGCTCACTGTAAAAAAAGAGGAACGAATGAAACAAAAACTGATTTTTTTAGACATTGATGGCACTCTGCTGCCCCCGGGCGAGATGCTGATCCCCCAAAGCACGGTGGAAGCACTGCACAAAGCACATGCCAATAGCCACAAGCTGTTTCTGTGCACCGGGCGCAACCTGCGCATGACCCAGCCGCTGCTGGACTATGGCTTTGACGGCGCGGTATGCAGCGCCGGCGGTTATGTGTTCTGCGGGGATAAGGTGCTGGTGGATCTGCCCATGGAGCCGCAGCTGGCAGAGGGTGTGCGCAGTGCCATGGAGCGCCACGGCGTGGAGTGCACGCTGGAAGCGCGGGATGCCACCTACGGCAGTCTGAAGATGATCGAGCGTTGGAGCTTCACCCACCGGGATGCAGGCCCCCTGAACAGCGAAGCCGCCCGCTGGCGCAAGGCCATGGAGGACGGCATGACCATGAGCCCGCTGGCTGATTACAAGGGCGAGCCGCTGTATAAGATCGTGTATATCGCGGAGCGCAGCGAGGACTTGGACGAGGCTAAGCGCCTGTACGAGGACAGATTCGTGTTCTGCGAGAGCAAGCTGGACGGTCTGGACGGCGGCTATGTGAACGGCGAGCTCATCAACCGCAAGTTTGATAAGGGGCGCGGCATCAAGGCCGTATGTGACTATCTCGGCGTGCCCCTGCAGAACAGCATCGGCTTTGGCGACAGCGACAACGACCTGCAGATGACCGATGTGGTCGGCATCAGTGTCTGTATGGCCGACGGCTCTGCAAGCTTGAAGCAGCGCTGCGACCGCATTGCCCCCTCGGTGTACGAGGACGGCATTGCCAAGGAGTTTGCAGCCTTGGGCTGATTTGAGGTTTCTTTTAGTAAAAACAGGGCAGGGGAACATCCGCAGACGTTCCCCTGCCCTGAAATTATAAATAATACTTTCGCATCATTTTGTAACAAAAAAGCGCTGCACGGTATTTTGTGCGGCGCTCTCTTTATATTGACAGATCAGTAGTGCAGATCCTCTGCGGTCAGCGCTTCCAGCACGGGCAGCATGGCAGCGGCTTCAGCCTTGGCGGCAGGCAGATCCATATCGCGGTAGTTGCCGCACTCCACCTCGCTGGCACCGGGCACGGCACCCTCAAAATCGGCCATAAAGCGGTAGGCGTCCACCGTCAGCTGCAGCGCCTGTGCCGGGGTCAGCCCTCGGGTGAGCAGGTAAAAGCCGGTGCGGCAGCCCATGGGGCCAACATAGATCACCCCATCCTTCACGGCGCTGTTGCGCGCGTAGGTGGCAAACAGGTGCTCCAGCGTGTGGGCGGCAGCAGTGGTCAGATAATCGCCTTGATTGGGCTTTTCATGCGGATGTCCCAGGTGAGCACATCGCCGTCCTGACGGCTCAGGTACATCCCGCGCTCCAGCCGGGTGTGATCCACGCAAAAACTTGCGATACGTTCCATACTACGGTTCTCCTTTTATGTCTTAGCCCTGCAGGCGCTGCACACTGCCGTGTGCGCAGTCCACAGCCACCATCAGCCATCGCGGATGTGGCTGGTAGCACCGGCGGCACCACAACGGTGGGCTTCAGCAGTGCCTTGCCGGCAATGGCGGCGTGGCTGTTCAGGCCGGGCTCCTCTACCACCAGAGCGGCAGCGTCGCGCACAAAGCTCAGCATCTCGTTGCTGGTGGAGGGCACTACAAGCACCATGCCGGGCTTGAACTTGGCGCGCACCTCATCCATAGTGCGGCAGACGCAGGCCTTGCCGCTGGCAACATCATTGTTCTCGGGGCCGACGCCCACGCCGGTAGCCAGACAGTTGCCCACCATGTGGATCTTGATCATGTTGGTGGTGCCGGAAACGCCCACGGGCACGCCTGCGGTCACAACAGCCAGCTCGCCGTTGTGCAGGTATCCGTTCTCCTTGGCCAGAGCAGTGGACATCTCGATCAGCTCATCGGTGCTGTGTGCCAGAGACATCATCAGCGGGTGATGCCCCAGCTCAGGGACAGCTGACGCTGCACCTGCTCGCGCATGACGCAGGCAATGATGGGCTGCTGCGGGCGGTACTTGCTCAGCAGGCGGGCAGTGGTGCCGGACTCAGACACGGTAACGATGGCAGCAGCGTTCACATCCCGTGCGGTCAGGCAGGCAGCATGGGCGGTAGCGTCAGAGACGCTGATCTTGCCGGGGTTGAAATCCATCGTGCGGCCGCGCAGATGGAAGCCCTCCTGCTCAGTGCGCTCAGCATGGCGGACATGGTCTTGAGCGCCTCCACAGGTAGCACCGGCAGCGGTCTCACCGGACAGCATAATGGCAGAGGTGCGTCGTAGATGGCGTTTGCCACGTCCGAGATCTGCGCGGGTGGGCGGGGTTCACGATCATGCTGTCCAGCATCTGGGTAGCGGTGACGATGGGCTTGCCGAAGGAGAAGGAGCGGTCGATGATGGTCTTCTGGATGCCGGGCAGCTCGGTGAAGTCGATCTCCACGCCCAGATCGCCACGGGCCACCATCACGGCATCGGCAGCAGCCAGAATGCTGTCGATGTTGTTCACGCCCTCGCGGTTCTCGATCTTTGCAATGATGCGGATGTTGGAATCGTACTGGTTCAGCAGGTTGCGGATATCGTACACGTCCTGTGCGGTGCGCACAAAGGAGGCGGCGATGAAATCGTAACCCTGCTGGATGCCGAAGATGATATCGTCCTTATCGCGCTGGCTCATATACGGCATAGACAGGTGCACGCCAGGCACGTTGACGCCCTTCTTGTTCTTGATCTTGCCGTTGTTCAGCACGGTGCAGACGATGTCGGTGTCGTTCACGGTCTGGATCTGCAGCTTGATCAGCCGTCGTCCAGCATGATGGTGCCGTTCGGCTCCACGTCCATGGGCAGATCTTTGTAGGTGATGGAGCAGATCTCGTTGGTGCCCTCCACATCGCGGGTGGTCAGGGTAAAGGTCTGGCCTGCAACCAGATTCTCAACGCCGTTCTTGAAGTCCTTCAGGCGGATCTCGGGGCCCTTGGTGTCCAGCAGTGCAGCCACGGGCTTACCCAGTTCCTCGCGCAGAGCCTTCAGCTTTTCAAGGCGACCCAGATGCTCCTCGTGGGAACCGTGGGAAAAATTGAAACGAGCCACGTTCATGCCGTTGGCGATCAGATCGCGCAGAACGCCTTCCTTATCGGTGGAAGGGCCAAGGGTGCAAATAATTTTCGTCTTTCTCATGCAATATACCTCCGTCAACTCTCTCTTACCTATATCCGGCACAGCATCCCTGCAGGCTGCTGTGTATGACCAATGGGAGTAAAAGCTCCCGGTACAGCGGGTCGGTTTATATGGCAGAGCGGGAAAACCCAAAACTCTACCACCTATTATTATAATCATTCCGGCGCAAGAGAGCAAGAGGAATTTTTGCTTGAATACAAGTTTTTGCATCTGTTGATGCCCAAAGGAAAGATTGCAAAACTTTTTAACGATGCGCCGCAGCTTTCTGCGTGCTGTCTGACAGGGGAAAACTGCTGCAAAACGTGAAAACTGATAAGAACATACAAGACTGCTTCCTCTTGCATCGGAGGGGGTTTTTGCTTATAATAGGGGTAATAAAGTAGTACTGTTCCGGGGAACGCCCGGAGAATGGAGTGACCATTATGGAAAACGCGTTTTTCTGATCGTGCTGGACAGCTTTGGCATCGGCGCAGAGCCGGACGCCGCTGCCTTTGGCGATGCAGGCACCAACACCCTGGGTGCCATTGCGAACCACCCCAATTTCAATTGCCCCAATCTGCGCAAGCTGGGCTTGTTCAACATTGACGGCGTGACCGCAGGGGAGAAAACGGATGCCCCGACGGCTGCCTTTGCCCGCCTGCAGGAGCAGAGCATGGGCAAGGATACCACCATCGGCCACTGGGAGATCGCCGGTGTGGTCAGCCCGGAGCCGCTGCCCACCTTCCCCGAGGGCTTCCCGGAGGAACTGATCCGGGAATATGAGCAAAAGATCGGCCACAAGGTACTGTGCAACAAGCCCTATTCCGGCACGCAGGTGCTGAAGGACTACGGCGAGCAGGCCATGCGGGAAAACGCCTCATCGTCTACACCAGCGCCGACAGCGTCTTTCAGGTGGCTGCCAACGAGGAGCTTGTACCGGTGCAGGAGCTGTACCGCTACTGCGAGATTGCCCGGGAAATGCTCAAGGGCAAGTACGGCGTGGGCCGCGTGATCGCCCGCCCCTTCCTGGGCAACAGCGCGGATACCTTTTACCGCACCACCAACCGTCACGACCTGAGCCTGAAGCCGCCCCGCGCCACCATGCTGGATCTGCTGAAGGATGCTGGTAAGGACGTGATCGCTGTGGGCAAAATCTACGATATTTTTGACGGCGAGGGCGTGACCGAAAAGATCAAGACCACCGGCAACACCAACGGCATTGCCTTTACCAAGGCCTTGCAGACCCGGGATTTTGAGGGTCTGGCGTTTGTGAACTTGGTGGACTTTGATATGCTTTACGGCCACCGCCGCGATGTGGCAGGCTACGCTGCCGCCGCTACCGAGTTCGACCGTTTTCTGGCCGATTTCCTGCCGGGGATGCGGGAGGGCGACCTGCTCATGATCACCGCCGACCACGGCTGTGATCCCTCCTACACCAAGACCACCGACCATACCCGCGAGTATGTGCCGTATCTGGTCTGCGGCAAGGGTGTGAAGGCGGGGACGGATCTGGGCACCAAGCTGTGCTTCGGCACCATCGCCCAGACCATCTGCGAATATCTGGAAGTGGACGCTTCCACGCTGGACGGCAAGAGCGTATGGCAGGAGATCCGGGCATAAAACGCCCCAAAAACAATAAGAACAGGAGCGTGAAACAATGCGTATTTATGATCTGATCGCAAAAAAGCGCGACGGCGGCACCCACACCCGGGAGGAACTGGAAGCTATTGTCAACGGCTTCGTCAGCGGGGAAGTGGCTGACTACCAGATGGCCGCATGGATGATGGCCGTGTATCTGCGCGGCATGACCAATGAGGAGACCGCTGAGCTGACTGATGTGATGGCGCACAGCGGTGTGATGGTAGACCTTTCGCCCATTCCGGGCATCAAGGTGGACAAGCACTCCACCGGCGGTGTGGGCGACAAGACCACGCTGGTCATTGCGCCCATCGTGGCGGCCTGCGGGGTGAAGATCGCCAAAATGAGCGGCCGGGGTCTCGGCCACACCGGCGGCACCATTGATAAAATGGAAAGCGTGCCCGGCACAAAAACTGCCCTCTCGCAGGAGGAATTTTTGCACAGGTGAACCGGATCGGTCTGTCGGTCATCGGCCAGAGCGAGGGTATCGCCGTGGCAGATAAAAAGATGTACGCCCTGCGGGACGTTACCGCTACCGTCAGCTGCATCCCGCTGATTGCGTCCAGCATCATGTCCAAAAAGCTGGCCTCCGGTTCGGACGCCATCCTGCTGGACGTCACCACCGGCACCGGTGCTTTTATGAAAACTGTTGACCAGAGCATTGAGCTGGCACAGCTGATGGTCGCCATTGGCACCCACCATGCCGCCGGGTAGCTGCCATGATCACCGATATGGACACCCCGCTGGGGCACAACATCGGCAACAGTCTGGAAGTGATGGAGAGCATGGACGTGCTCAAAGGCCACGGCCCGGCAGACCTGACCGAGGTGTGTCTGCAATTGGCGGCCAATATGCTGGTGCTGGCAGCAAGGGCGATGCCGCCCACTGCCGCGCTATGGCCGAGGCTGTCATTGCGGACGGCTCTGCCTTTGCCAAGTGCAAGGAAATGTTTGCCGCGCAGGGCGGCGACATCCGGGTGCTGGATGATTACAGCCTGTTTGCACAGCCCGCCGCCAGCTACGAACTGCTGGCCGAGCAGGACGGCTACATTGTGGCCAACGATGCGGAAAAGATCGGTTCTGCCAGCGTGCTGCTGGGCGCAGGCCGCCAGAAAAAGGGCGACCCGCTGGACTTTGCCGCCGGTATCACCCTGCACAAAAAGCGCGGTGACTACGTCCATAAGGGCGAAAGCTTGCCACCTTCTACGGCGTTGCGGACAAGTTTGAAGCTGCCGCAGCGAGTACCGCAGCGGCCTTGTGTACGGCGCTGAAAAGCCGGAGGAAGCCCCGCTGGTGTACGCCCTTGTCACCAAAGACGGCGTAGAGCGGTACTGAGACCGGACAGCAAGGGAGAACCCTGTTTTCCGCGAAAATGCAAGGTCGGGCAGCCCGCAGGCTGACCGACCTTGCTCTTATAACAATTTTTTTTCCGCTGAGGATGCCCAGAGCGTACGCGGTGGGCATTCTAAATCGTTTCGTCCCAAGGGACTGCTGCACAAAGCTGTGTGGCAGTCCCTTTTTGCGCTTTCACGCTGAGAACAGGCCATCTTGCACAAAAGAACTGTCGCTTTTTAAGCAATTCGCTGTATTTGCGGGACAAACGGTAGAACTTTGCATCGGGATATGGTATACTACACTGTACTTGTATGCCCCGGGAAAAGGGGCTGCCAAAGGAGAAAGGACTTGTTATGAAGATCATTCTGGTGGGCGGCGGCAAGGTCGGCACGGCTCTGGCGCGCCAGCTCAGCGAGGAAGGCCACAACGTGACTGTGGTGGACACCAACAAAGCGCGCGTGGAGCACCTGACCGAAAGCTACGACGTGCTGGGCATTGTAGGCAATGGCTCGTCCATCACCACCCTGTCTGAGGCGGGCATTGAGGATGCGGACGTGTTCATTGCGGTCACCGGCTCGGACGAACTGAACCTGCTTTGCTGCATGTTTGCCAAAAAGGCGGGCCACTGCCACGGCATTGCCCGCGTGCGCAACCCGTCCTACAGCCACGAGCTGGACTTTATCAAAAAGCAGATCGGCATTTCCGCCATCATCAACCCGGAAATGGCAGCGGCAAAGGAGATCTCTCATCTGTTGCGTTTCCCCGGTGCCAGCAAGATCGATACCTTTGCGGACGGCCGTGTGCGGCTGATCAAGTTTGCGCTGCCCGATGCGCTGAACGGCGTGGCCATCCGCGAGATCCCTACCCGGCTCAAGAGCGATATTCTGGTGTGCGCGGTGGAGCGTGAGGGCGGGGTCATCATCCCCAACGGTAACTTTGTGCTGCAAAAGGGCGATCAGGTCACTTTCCTTGCTACGCAGGAAAAAGCTCACGCCTTCTTCCAGCAGCTGCATCTGCCGGTGCAGCCGGTACGCAACGCCCTCATCGTGGGCGGCGGTGCCATTGCCTACTACCTCAGTCAGGAACTGCTGGAAAACCACGTGCGGGTGCGTATCGTGGAGCGGGACGCTGCCCGCTGCGTAGAACTGGCCGAGCAGCTGCCCGGCGCACAGATCCTGAACGAGGACGGCTCCAACCGCGAGTTTTTGCTTTCCGAGGGTCTGGAATCCACCGAAGCCTTTGTGGCGCTGACCAACATCGACGAGGAGAACGTGCTGCTGACCTGTTTGCCAAAAAGCACTCCAACGGCAAGCTGGTGACCAAGGTCAACCGTCTGGAATTTGACGATATTCTGGCCGGGCTGGATCTGGGCAGCGTGGTCTACCCCAAGTACATGACCTGTGACTACATCGTGCAGTACGTCCGCGCCCTGCAAAACGAGGCAGGCAACAACATCAAGACTCTGTACCGCATACTGGATGACCGCGTGGAGGCACTGGAATTTACAGTGCACGAGGAGAGCGCCGCTACCGGTGTGCCCCTGAGCCAGCTGCACCTGAAAAAGAACCTGCTGCTGTGCTGCATTACCCGCGGCAGCAAGATTTTGATCCCCCGCGGCGGCGACCAGATCCAGGTGGGCGATAACGTCATCGTGGTCACGCTGGAGCATGGTCTGCACGATCTGCGCGATATCGTGGAGCACTGACGGAGGCGGATTATGAATTATGCGATCGTTTTCCGTCTGCTGGGCTATGTGCTGATGATCGAGGGCGCATTGCTGCTGCTGCCCGCCGCCGCCAGCTTAGTGTATGGCGAGTGGATGGTGCTGGGTGTGTTTCTGCTCACAGCTGCCGTCAGCGCCGGCATCGGCTACGCTCTGCACACCATCAAACCCCGCAGTAAGGTGTTCTATATGCGCGAAGGCTTTGCGGCTACCTCGCTGTGCTGGGTGTTCATCTCGGTGATGGGCGCGGTGCCCTTTGTGCTCACCGGCTGCATCCCGAACCCTGTGGATGCCCTGTTTGAGACAGTCTCCGGCTTTACCACCACCGGTGCCAGCATTCTGCCCGCCGTGGAGGGGCTGCCAAACGGTATTCTGTTCTGGCGCAGCTTCACCCACTGGATCGGCGGCATGGGTGTTCTGGTGTTTCTGCTCTCGCTGCTGCCGCTGACCGGCGGCTCCCATGTCAACCTGATGAAAGCGGAAAGCCCCGGCCCGCAGGTGGACAAGCTTGTGCCCAAGGTGCAGTCCACCGCTAAGATCCTATACGGCATCTACTTTGCCCTTACCATGCTGGAGCTGGTGTTCCTGCTGATTGGCCGAATGCCCCTGTTCGAAGCCATGCTCACTGCCTTTGGTACGGCGGTACCGGCGGCTTCGGCTTCCGCAACGACAGCTTTGCCAGCTTTTCGCCCTACATCCAGTGGGTCGTGACCATCTTCATGATCCTGTTCGGCGTCAACTTCAACGCCTACTTCCTGCTGCTCATGCGCAAGTTCCGCCGCGCTGCTGCCAGCGAGGAGGTGCGGGGTTACTTTGTGGTCATCGCAGTGGCAGTGGGTATCATCACTGCCAACATTTATAGTATGTACAACAGCTTTGGCGAGGCGCTGCGGCAGGCCGCTTTTCAGGTGGGCTCCATCATCACCACCACCGGCTTCTCCAGCTGCGATTTTGACCTGTGGCCCACCCTCTCTAAAGAGATTCTGGTCATGCTCATGTTTATTGGCGCCTGCGCCGGCAGCACCGGCGGCGGCATCAAGGTGAGCCGCTTCCTCATTCTGGGTAAGACCCTAGCCAAGGAGCTCAAGACCGCCCTGCACCCGCAGGTGGTAGCGCCCGCCCGCATGGACGGCAAGCTACTGAACCACGAGACCATCCGCACCACCAACGTGTTCATTGCGGCCTATATCTTTATTTTTGCGGCCTCCTTCTTCCTGATCAGCCTGAACGGCTTTGATATGGTGACGAACTTTACCGCCGTGGCTGCTACCCTGAACAACATCGGCCCGGGCTTGGAAATGGCAGGCCCAATGCAGAACTTCGGCTGCTTTGCAGACCCCGCAAAGCTGGTGCTCATCTTCGATATGCTGGCCGGCCGTCTGGAGATCTTCCCCATGCTGGTGCTGTTTATGCCGGATACATGGCGGCGGTTCTAAGTGCTTTTGTGGCACGGGACAAGCATAAAAATATTATTTCGGAACACCGGAGTCTCTATGGACACTCCGGTGTTCTTTTTTGTGAAAGAAGCTGCAAAGGCAGGTGGCAACGGTTAGAAATGCCTTGCGTTCAGCGCCGCATTGCAGTATGATTATAATATCAATTATCTGACCCTTACCCCTGAGCAGGCAGAACCTTTTTTGCAAATGAAATCGTTCTGCATGATAAAGAAGAGAGCAAAAACAATAAAACATACAGGAGGAAATTACTATGGGTTTGATCAAAGCAGGTATGGGCGCACTGGGCGGAACGCTTGCAGATCAGTGGAAAGAATTTTTCTATTGCGATGCGCTGGATAAGGATGTGCTGATGGTCAAGGGCCAGAAGCGCACTTCCCGCCGCAGCTCCAACCACGGCGAGGATAATATCATCACCAACGGCAGCGGCATTGCCGTGGCCGATGGTCAGTGTATGCTCATCGTGGAGCAGGGCAAGGTGGTGGAAGTGTGCGCCGAGCCGGGCGAGTATACCTTCAATTCCTCCACCGAGCCAGCGTGTTCACCGGCAACTTCGGCGACAGTCTGGCAGCCACTTTCCAAACCGTAGCCAAGCGCTTTACCTACGGCGGCGACACCGGCAAGGATCAGCGGGTGTACTACATCAACACCAAGGAGCTGGGTGAGATCCTGTACGGCACCGCAACGCCCATCCCCTTCCGCGTAGTGGTCAGCGAGGAGCGGGGCTATAAGCTCTCGGTGAATATCCGCTGCAACGGCAGCTTTACTTACCGCATCTGCGACCCGCTGCTGTTCTACACCAACGTGTGCAGCAACGTCTCCACCCAGTACGATGCCTCGGAGCTGGCTCCCCGCCTGAAGAGTGAGCTGATGAACGCTCTGCAGCCTGCGCTGGCCACCCTTTCTGCCAACAAGGTGCAGTATTACGAGATCCCCGCCCACACGCTGGAGATCTCGGACGCCCTGAACGAGCAGCTGTCCAATATCTGGCGCAAGAAGCGCGGCATCGAGGTGTTCTCCTTCAACATCAACTCCCTGTCCATCCCGGAGGAGCAGCAGAAGAAGATCACCGAGTGGGAAGAAAACGCCATGACCACCGACCCCACCACCGCCGCAGCCCGTCTGGTGGGCGGTCAGATCGATGCCATGAAGACTGCTGCTGGGAACACCGCCGGTGCTATGACCGGCTTTATGGGCATGGGCATGGCAACTGGTGCAAACGGCATGAACGCCAGAGCCTGTTCGCATGGGGCAGCAGCCCGCAGCACCCCAGCAGCAGACTTCTGCCGCCGACAGCTGGAAGTGCAGTTGCGGCGCTATCGCCACCGGCAAGTTCTGCTCGGAATGTGGCAGCAAAAAGCCGGAACCGAAGCCGCTGCAGACAGTGGACTTGCAGCTGCGCGCAGTGAACAAAGGCAAGTTCTGCTCCGAGTGCGGCAAACCCAAGCCCGCCGGTACGCCCAAGTATAAGTGCGACAAGTGCGGCTGGGAACCGGCAGACCCTGCACACCCGCCCAAGTTCTGCCCGGAGTGCGGCGACCCCTTTGACGAGAACGACCGCAGCTGAACCCGGCACATAATGACCGATCACACTGCGGGGCAGGGAAGGAGCCTCTGCTCCGCAGATCATAGGAGGAAACACTATGGCAGGAATGCTGGAATATAAGTGCCCCTGCTGTGATGGTGCCATCAAATTTGACAGCACCACCCAGAAGATGAAATGTCCCTACTGCGACACCGAGTTTGAGGTGGACGCACTGAAGGGCTACGATGAGGACCTGAAAGACCAAAAGCCCAGCGAGATGAACTGGGCCACCCCCGGCGGCAGCTGGGCAGAGGGCGAGACCGCCGGTCTGCATACTTATGTCTGCAAGAGCTGCGGCGGCGAGATCGTGGGCGATGACACCATGGCCGCTTCGGCCTGCCCCTTCTGCGGCAACCCCATCGTTCTCACCGGACAGTTTGCTGGAGATCTGCGCCCCGACCTCATCATCCCCTTCAAGTTGGATAAAAAGGCTGCCAAGCAAAATTGCAGGAGCACCTCAAAGGCAAGACCCTGCTGCCCAAGGTGTTCCGCAGCCAGAACCATATCGACGAGATCAAGGGCGTGTATGTGCCCTTCTGGCTGTACGACAGCGACGCCGATGCCCAGCTGCGCTTTACCGCCACCCGCACCCGCTTTTGGTCGGATGACGACTACGACTATACCGAGACCAGCTACTACTCCGTGCGCCGGGACGGCGTGCTGGGCTTTGACGCGGTTCCGGTGGACGGCTCCTCCAAGATGGAGGACGACCTGATGGAATCCATCGAGCCCTTTGCCATGAGTGATGCCGTGCCCTTCAAGACCGCGTATCTGGCGGGCTATGTGGCCGATAAGTACGATGTGGACGCCCAAAAGAGCATCCAGCGCGCCAATGAGCGCGTCCGTCAGTCCACCGAGGACGCCTTTACCCACACTGTTACCGGCTACGACTCCGTGAAAATGGAAAACAGCAGCATCCAGCTGCACGGCGGCAAGGCAAAGTATGCCCTGTTCCCGGTGTGGGTGCTGAGCACCAGCTGGCATGGCAACAACTACATTTTTGCCATGAACGGCCAGACCGGCAAGTTTGTGGGCAATCTGCCGGTGGATAAGCCGCCGCCCGCAAGTGGACGCTGGGACTTACGGCAGCTGTTGGTGCTGCATCCTATGCGGTGATGTGGCTGCTGTGGCTGGCCGGGATCTGTAAGGAGGGACGGAAGGATGAAAAAGACTGTTACCCACCTGCGCTCCCTCTGTGCCGCGCTGGCAGCACTGGTGCTGCTGGTCGCGCTGGCCGCACCGGCCTTTGCCGCAGACGGCTTTGCCGACCTGTATTACCGCATGAACGACAGCGCAGAAGTTCTGACCGAGGACGAGGACGGCGAGCTGGAAGCTTCACTGGAGGAACTGAGCGTCCGCCAGAGCTTTGATGTGATCATTGCTACCATCGACTCGCTGGAAAGCGAGGGCTGCACCAGCATGGAGGAATATGCCGATGACCTGTATGATTACTGCCAGTTCGGCTACGGTGAAAACCGGGACGGCGTGCTGCTGCTGGTGAGCATAGGCGACCGCAAATGGCATATCTCCACCTGCGGCTACGGCATTACCGCCTTTACGGATGCCGGCATCCAGTACCTTGGCGAGCAGATGACCCCCGATATGGCAGACGGCGATTACGCCGCCGCTTCCGCACCTTTATCCAGTGGACGGATGCGTATGTTACCGCCGCCCGCGAAGGCCACCCCTACGATGTGGACAACATGCCCAAGGAGCCGTTCTCGATCGTGTATTTGGGCGTGGCGTTGGTCATTGGCCTGATCACGGCACTGATCGTGACCGGCGTGATGAAGAGCCGGCTCAAGAGCGTGGCACCGCAGCGGGACGCAACCAGCTATGTGCGGCAGGGCAGCATGAAGCTGACCAACCAGCGGGATCTGTTCCTGTACCGTGACGTGCACCGCACCGAGCGGCCAAAGGAGTCCAGCTCCAGCGATTCCGGCGGCAGCTCCACCCACACCTCCTCCAGCGGCACTACCCACGGCGGCGGAGGCGGTTCGTTCTGAAAATGTTCCCCGCAAGATAAAATCTCAAAAAACGATCCGCAGCAGCCGGACGCATCCGCGCCCCGGCAACCACTGCGGATCGTTTTTTACTTTTCTGCCGCCCGACACAAACAACTGATTTTTTCTGCGCCTTTGGGGCTATACTTCCAGTGCAGACGATTTTATATGCAGCAAGGAGCAGACACATGGCATTTGGGAAAATCTGGGCATGGGCGGTTACCGGGGCTTTTCGCGCCCGGCGGCGCGGCTGTTGCAGCAGGCGGTGCAGCTGGCGGGAGATCTGGGCTGTGAGCAGGCGGATACCAGCCATCTTTTGCTGGCAATGCTGCAGCAGCAGGGCGCTGCGGCGCAGTCCTCACCCGGAAAACAATCACCGAGCCGGAGGCTTTTTTTGTGCGGCCTTTTTTGTGGTCGTCGTCG
>ENA-OQHY01000749-OQHY01000749.1-human-gut-metagenome-genome-assembly--contig:-NODE-749-length-16837-cov-5.656433_pt1 | contig 16837 bp, 16 predicted proteins | sample MGYA00242570_ERZ504733 | MGnify/ENA primary metagenome ERZ504733 (study PRJEB26092, sample SAMD00036219) | human gut metagenome | host: Homo sapiens | study: EMG produced TPA metagenomics assembly of...
TGTTCACGTCGTCAGCAATCAGCGAGGCAGGCAGCGAGGCGCACTTTTTGTTTATATCTTGTGTTGAAAATGTCATTCTTACTTTTGATTGGTATGCTATGAAAAAAACGTTCTTTCCGTTCAAAACGCATGATTATTAGGTTGCAAAATTAACTCTTCATTTTGACAACCACAAACTAATACCGTTTTTTAGTCCATTCGCTTCCTGTTTACAATTGTTTTCTGTACTTTTGTACTTTAAATAAAACTAAGAAAGCGAAACAACGATGATATTTGAATTTAAGAATGCTACGGCGGTGAAGGTGGGGAGACACTTTTCAGTGATGTCTCGTTCGTGGCTCAGTCAGGTGATGCGGTTGCCGTAACGGGCAATACAGAGTCGCGCAAGGCTCTGCTGCTCGCTATGCTTGGTATGCGACCGCTTAAATCGGGGTGGGTGAGCATCGATGGAGAGCCCGTCACAGCCACTACGGGCACCTACTTCCGCCAGTTCATCGCCTATCAGCCGACTCGCTCGACTTGAGGGCTCACCGTGCAGGAGGTGGCGAAGAGTCAGTTCGCCCTAAAAGTCAATGCCGACTATGCCTATTCGGCAAAGGCGGTGGCAGCTGAATTGATGCGCCTCGGCGTTGCTGACGACTGTATGCAGAAGGGCTTCGACGAGATGGAGGAGATGGTGGCTCAGCGAGCGTCGCTTACGCTCGTTGGTATGTTCGAACGTCAACTGTTGTTGCTCGACAACCCCACATCGCGACAGGACGAAGCAGGACGCCGACTCGTGGCTGGCTATATCATGCAGAAGCGGTCGGAAGGCGTTGCGCTGATTGTAGCAACCGGCGATCAGACTCTGCTCGCTGTGTGCAATAAAAGGGTTAACTTATAAACCAAACAATTTAAGCTATGGTAAATCTCTGGATAGCATTGACACTCGGTGTCATTTTCATAATAATACCCATCGTAGTGATGGGAATGGCAGGCGTGAACATGGTTGGCAAGATGATGAAAGGTCTGTTCTCTATGGCACTGCGAGTGGGCATCATAGGCTCCATTGTCTATTGGCTCGTGCAGTGGGACAGCATCGCACTCGACATTGTGTTCGTCATCATCATGCTATTCTACTCAGCAATAGAGGTGAAAGTGAAGGCACGTCTGCGCTCTACGTCGTATGTGCTTCCTGCTATAGCCGGACTCTTCGTCGGCACCATACTTACGGGCGTGGGTATGTCGCTCGTCAACATTACATCGCTGGCAGCTCTCAGTGCGCGCTTCATGCTGCTGTATTCGCTATATTGCTCACAGGCACGGCTGATGTGTTGGCTCGCGCGTTGTCTATGTACTACGCCGGATTGCGTCATCACAACCAATTCTACTATTATATGCTTGGCAACGGCGCTACGCATCACGAGGCGTTGGGCTATCTCACACGCCGTGCTGTGCAACAGGCAGTCACGCGTGGCATAAGTGCTATGGTAGGCGGCACGTCTGTAGGCGCAGGTGCGGTTATGATGTGGGCTATGATTATGGGCGGAATGACGGTAGTCGATGCGGTAGTGCTCTTCGTGCTACTATTGTTCGGCGTGTTCTGCTCGTCGATTGTGGCTACGGTGGTGGCTGTGAAAGTGGCGCGTCGCTATTCGCTCGACGCTTATGGACGAATGAAAAACACGAAGTAAACGCTGAACGATAATTAGTAAATGATGAACAATACTGATTGCGCAACCCTGCACGAGAAACTGCAGGGCATACGCGCTATTGCTTTCGATGCCGATGACACGCTTTGGGAGTTGCAGAACCACTTCGAGGCGGTGGAACATGAGTACTGCCGTCTGCTTGCCCCGTGGGGAAGCAAGGAGGAGGTGTCAGCGGCTCTCTTCGCTACCGAGACGGCGAACATGGCTGACATGGGCTACGGCTGCAAGGCTTTCACTATCTCGCTTGTAGAGAATGCGGTGAGGGTGAGTCGTGGAACAGTAACTGGCGATATCATTGGCAGAATAGTGGAGTTGGGAAAGAGTCTGCTTCACATTGATGCCACACCGCTTGAGGGCGTTGAACAGACTCTGCGCTATCTGCACGACCAGACTGATGAACATGGCGCACGTCGATACCGTTTGGCTGTCTTCACCAAGGGCGAACTGCTCGACCAGGAGAACAAGCTGCGCCGTTCGGGACTTGCACCTTTCTTCGATGTGGTCAGCATCGTGAGCGACAAGACGGAGGAGGCTTATCATAATCTTTGCACCGAACTGCAGGTGTCGCCTGCCGAACTGCTTATGGTTGGCAACAGCTTCCGAAGCGACATCGCTCCTGCATTGCAGATTGGCGCCTACGCTGTTCATGTGCCTTTTCATACTATATGGGCGCACGAAAAGACAGAGGAGTATGAGCACGAACGGCTGTGGCGCGTGGATAATCTGAAGGAAATGTTGGGTTCATAATTCAAAACTCTAAAATGAACAAAATAAGAACAATACTTGTTGCGTGCTGCCTTCTGCCTGTGTTCTGCTCTTGCGGCGAAGTGGCGAAGCGCATGGACGCAAAGCTTGCCGAGAGTAAGGCGGCTATAGGCATAGTTGAGAATACGAAGGCTGACGGAGTGGGCGAGAGCAGTCTCGCTTCCAGCGGCAAGAAGTCGGCGGCAACCGCTGCTGCGACTGTAGAGTACAAGGACCTGGAGATTCCGGCGCGCCTAACATCGGTACCCGAACAGATACTGCGCCGCACGGGCTACACCGTGTCGTACAACAGCAATCGCCGTGTGCCCAACTGGGTGGCGTGGTGCCTCACCGCGGAGCGTCTTACGGGCAACAGCAAGCGCAGCGATGCGAAGTTTCATGAGGACACCGATGTGCCAGAGCCGCGCGCTGTCGACTTCGACTATGTGCGTTCGGGCTACGACCGCGGTCATATGTGTCCGGCTGGCGACAATAAATGGAGCGCGCAGGCTATGGACGAGTCGTTCCTCTTCACAAACATCTGTCCGCAGGCACCGCAACTGAACCGTGGCGACTGGAACGAGATGGAGCAGGCGTGCCGCAAGTGGGCTAAGCAGGACGGTGCGCTCTACATCGTGTGCGGTCCGATATTCTACAAGAACAGCAAGAAAACCATCGGCAAGAACCGTGTCTCGGTGCCCGATGCCTTCTTCAAGGTGGTGCTCTGTATGACGGGCGAACCGAAGGCGATCGGCTTTATATATAAGAATGGTGACGGCAACCGACCGAAGGGCGACTATGCCAACTCGGTTGACGAGGTGGAGCGCATCACGGGCATCGACTTCTTCCCTGCGCTGCCCGATGATATCGAAAACAAAGTGGAGGCAACGTGCAATCCCGACGACTGGAATATTTGATAAAACTCAAAACTTATAATGGAATATATGTCACAAGAGGGCTACGACAAGCTGGTAGCCGAACTACGCGAACTTGAACTCGTTGAACTGCCGCGCGTGCGCGACGCCATTGCTGAGGCACGCGACAAGGGCGACCTTAGCGAGAACTTTGAATATCATGCTGCCAAGCGCGAGCAGGGCAGACTGTTAGGACAGATACGCTTCAAGCAGAAGGTGCTTGAGAACGCACGCGTCATCGACCGCTCACGCCTACAGGCTGACCGCGTCGGACTGCTCAGCCGCATCGAGCTTACGAACATCGCCAACAACCGCACCATGAAGTATATGGTGGTCAATCCGCATGAGGCGAACCTCACCGAGGGCAAGATATCAATCAAATCGCCTATAGCCCAGGCACTGCTCAACAAGCAGGCTGGCGACGTTGTGGAAGTGCGCGTGCCTGCCGGACTCGTCAAGCTGCGCATCGAGAGCGTACAGTTGTAACGGTAGGAGGCTACGGCATCCTTGCCGTAGTCACGCTGTTTTTTAAGTATAGCGGTTATGAAGGGTGCGTGGGTATGGCAGGATGCCATACCCTCCTACGGATGTCGTTAAAATATTCTAATTAAGAGGGTGCAGAGCTGTTGCTTTGCCAAAAAAATCGTAACTTTGTACCTCTAAATAGATATTCTATCGACATACATAAGGCTGAATAGCGTGAAAATAAAGGAAGTAATTGAAGCCCTTGAACGTTTCGCGCCTCTGCCCTTGCAGGAAAGTTGGGATAATGCTGGCTTGCAAGTTGGATTGACAGAGGCGGAAGTATCAGGGGCATTATTGTGTCTGGACGTTACTGAACGTATCGTCGACGAGGCTGCCCAGAAGGGCTGCAACCTCATAGTGTCGCATCATCCGCTCATCTTCCGCAAGCTCTCTCGCCTCACCGGTGAGGACTATGTGCAGCGTTGCGTGATGAAGGCACTTGCGCAGGGCATCGTCATCCTCTCGCTCCATACCAACATGGACAATGCGAAGGGCGGTGTCAACTACAAGATTGCCGAGAAGATGGGGCTTACGGACGTGCGCTTCATGAGTGCGAAGGAGATGAACGGTGTTGAGTACGGTTCGGGCGTTGTAGGTTGTTTCGCCGAACCGCTTGCTGCCGACGACTTCATCATCCTGCTTAAGCGTGTGTTCGGTGTAGAGTGTGTGCAGGCAAATGAGCTGTTGCGCCGCCCGATACGCACCGTGGCAATCTGCGGTGGCTCTGGTTCGTTCCTTCTCGACGACGCAGCGAATGCCGGCATCGAGCTTTCGTAACGGGCGAGATGCACTACCACGAGTATTTCGGACGCGAGCAGCAGATACAGATAGCGGTGATAGGCCACTATCAGAGCGAGCAGTTCACGAGCGAGATATTCCGCGAGATAATAGAAAACAGTTGTGAAGGCGTGAAGTGTTTCATCGCCGACACATGTACAAATCCGATAATGTATTTTTAAAATATCAAAGACTATGGCAAAAAAGGAATCAGAAATTTCAGTAGAGGAAAGACTGAAGACCCTCTACCAGCTTCAGACCACTCTCTCATCTATCGACGAGAAGCGCGCATTGCGCGGCGAGTTGCCTCTTGAGGTGCAGGACCTTGAAGACGAGATTGCAGGCTTGAAGACACGTGTGGAGCACATCGAGGGCGACATCGTTAGCTTCCAGCAGACTGTCGCTCAGAAGCAGGGCGAGATAGCAGAGGCTGAGGAGAGTGTAGAGCGCTACAAGAAGCAGCTCGACGAGGTACGCAACAACCGCGAGTACGACACACTGACCAAGGAGATAGAGTTCCAGAGCCTTGAAATAGAGCTTTGCAACAAGAAGATTAAGGAGGCTAACGTAAAGGTTGAGGACAAGAAGCGCGAGCTTGCTCACACCAACGATCTCATCGCCGACCGCCAGCAGGCACTCGTTGAGAAGAAGAATGAGCTTGACGAGATCATGCAGGAGACTCGTGAGGAGGAGGAAGTGCTGAAAGCTAAGGCTGCCGAGTTGGAAACAAAGATTGAGCCACGTCTGCTCTCAAGCTTCCTGCGTATCCGCAAGAATGCACGCAACGGTCTCGGCATCGTCTACGTACAGCGCGACGCTTGCGGTGGCTGCTTCAACAAGATTCCGCCACAGCGCCAGCTCGACATCAAGATGCACAAGAAGATTATCGTGTGCGAGTACTGTGGTCGTATCATGATCGACCCGGAATTGGCAGGCGTTAAGACTGCCTCTGAAACTACAGAGGAGAAGCCGAAGCGCAAGCGTGCTACTACTCGCAAGACTGCTTCTAAGAAGTCGGAAGAGTCTGACGAGAAGCTCAGCTAACTATTATATAAGAGGGTGTGTCAAAATTTCACGCATCCGATTGTCCTCCCACAGAATTCGCAGAATCCACAGAACTGATTGCTGAGTATATTCTCCCACAGATGTCACAGATCCACACAGATTGGCTAACCATAGCATCCTTATTTTCTGTGGATTCCGTGAATTTCGTGGGTACTTCCGCAACCTAACTATCTGTGTAGATTCGTGAAATCTGTGGAGGATATTTTGATATATCCTCTTTTCTTATTTTACCCAAATCGTATAATCGTCCTTTCTTGGTTTCGCTTCTGCGGGTTCTTTCAGCGCATAGCCCAACGCTACGTGTCCGATGCCCTCGTAGTCGCCCTCGATGCCCCATGAGGCGAGCAGCAGCTTACCCTCAATGGAGTCGAACACTTCGTGAGCGCGGTGAATCCAGCAGCTGCCCAATCCTACGGCGTGGGCTGCGTTCATCAGGTTGCCCATCACGAGTGAACCATCATAGATATATGTAGGGCGTGAGCGGTCGGCGAGCACGAGAATTATCACCGGTGCACCATAGAACGGGTCCGACTCTACGCCCATCACTTTGGCGTTGAGCTGCGAGAGTTTGTCGCGCACCGCCTTGTTTGTCACTACCACCATTCGTGGCGACTGCATACCTCTGCCCGTAGGGGCATATTCGCCGGCACGCACCACCTGCTCGATGAGCTCGTCCGACGGCATACGTTCGGGGTCGAAACCGCGCACGCTGCGGCGGGTTTCAAGTACATTTAGTGTTTCGTTCATATTGTTTTTATCCATTCTGTTATTATTTCCAGCACCTCCGGTGCCATCGTTTCCTCAATCTGCTGATACTCCATGACGATGCCCGTCTTGCAATGCTGGAAGAGATGGTTCACGCCCTCCACATTCTTGATGTCATGCTGGCAGTTGGTGAGCCCCTTCTCAAGTGTTGTGAGGTTCTGTGTACAATCTACCTGCGTGTCCTTCGTGCCATTGAGTGCAAGCACGGGGCACTTTATCTTCGGCAGTAGGGCAGAGGGGCAGAGTGTTATAAAATGGCGCAGGTATGGTGAGTTGCCCTGCAACAACGTCTTTCTGAACACCGGCTTCATCTCGTTGGGTACATCGGCATCGCTAATCTCCTCTACAGTCTTACCCGCAGCCAGAGCGTCGAGCGCCTTGGCGATAGGTTTGCAGTAGTTCTCTATCATGTTGGGTGCCACGCCAGCCGCCTGCAGCGCGAGTCGTTCTGCTGCAGGAGGGTCTCTCTGCCCGATGCCGCCATACCGGCGAGCGAACACGATGAAGTCCACCTTGCCCTCGGCTGCGAGCATCAGAGCGATAGTGCCACCCTCGCTGTGTCCGACGATGCCCACACGGCGGAAGCGTTGGCGCAGCAGTTGTAGTGCAGCAGCCGCGTCCTGCTTGAAGTCGTCGGTGGTGAAACGGCTGAAGTCGGTGCTCTCGTCGCCCCATCCGCGGTCGTCGTAGCGCAGCGAGGCGATGCCGTTGCGCGCTAAAGCGTCGGCAATCACGGCGAACGGTCGGTGTCCGAACAACTCCTCGTCGCGGTTCTGCTGTCCGCTACCCGTCACGAGTAGCACTACGGGCGTTTCGCTTGTGCAGTTGGCAGGCGTGCAGAGCGTGCCGCCGAAGCGGAATCCGGCGTTCTCGAAGCTCACCTCCTCCTGCTTGTACGGGAATGGTGCCATCGGTGTCTGCGGTCTGCGCACCTCCTGTGCTCCCCGTTTCAGCGTGAGCGGCAGCTGCAGTGCGCCCTGCGCGAACGTGCCGTTGATGCAGTCGCCCTCCATTCGGCCCTCGAACGTAGCGCCGATCATCGCCACCGTCACCTTTATCGTGCCGTCCTCCGCCACGCTCTTCTGCGCCGGGATGTCCTTAGCACCCTGCGCCGGCGAGTCGAGCGTGCAGCCGTCAGCCGAGAAGTTGAACACCAGCGGCAGCTTTGTGCCCATCACGTTAAGGTCGCCGCTCCATGCGCCCTGCTGTGCGCAGGCTGTGGAGCAACAGATAGAGAGCAGCGCAGCTGCCAAGGTCTTTGTTATTCTCATAAGTAGGTCGGTTTTCTTTGTATACTATATTGTTACTTTTAATTATATATCACGTCTACATCTCCCAAAAGCTCTTCTTTAGCAGGTCTTTTGTCTCCGCAGCCACGTCGTATGGTATAGCTGGCAGACAGTCGGGTAGGGCGAACTGGTCGGTTTCGCTGTGGTCTTTCAGCTCCGCCTTCGCCTCCTCCTTGGTCATGGTCTTTACGTCTGTTGTCACGAAGTCGTTGATTTCCTCCGTAGCAATGGGCGTCTTTGTTGGTAGTGGGCGGTAGTCGTAATTGTACACGCGTCGGTAGGAGAGCAGAGAACTCCACGAGTTCTTGAGACTTGAGAACGTCCAGTCGAACAGATGCGTCTTCACGCTCAACAGCAGACTGACCGGTCGGTTGTATTTCGTGCCGTCGACGATGAAGCGGTAGACCCCCTTACGGTGAGAGTTGAGGTAGATGATTGCGCTGTCGACAGATGTCCCCCTATAGTGCGACTTGTAGAATGTTGAGTCGCCACTTGTGCCACTCACCGAGTCGCATCTTATGAAGCGGATGCGCGAGATGTCGAACGAGCGCGCCTCTCCCAGTATGGCGATGTTGAAGTTGAAGAGTCGGCGCAGCGTAGGCAGTTCGTACTGTCGGCAAGCACGCACGCGTCGCTTAGCCTTGCCCGTCTTTATGTTTATGTAGAAGTCGGCGAGTCCCTCACGGTATAGAATCGTCTTGCCGTTGTTGCGGCAGATGTCCCTGAAGGCACCGCTCAGCTTCACATATTCTGCTTTGCCCACCGCCACTTCCGGCAGCGTGTATGCCTTCGGCTTCATGCAGACCGTGCCCTTCTCTTTCGCAGCGTCAACCGTCAGCGGTTCGTAGGCGAGGTTGCTGATCGTCACCATACCTTCCTGCAGCTTCACATTTCCGTCGGCATCGCTTATACATAGCAGCGTGCCCTTGCTGCTGAAGACGTACGCTCCGCTTACCGGCTTGCCGTCCTGCTCGTCTACGATTCTGAACTGCGCCTTCAGTTGGCTTGCTCCGGCGAACAACTGTATGAGGATGAACGCCATCATCGCGATTCTGTTGTGTTTCATAGCTTGTATATTATTGATGCAAAGATACAGAATTCTCCCTAAAACCCCTGCATTTCTGTTTGTAAAAGTTTTGTGAAAAGAGTCTAAAAGTGCTGCTTAAGTCGTGCCAAACATTATGTTCAGACACCGGACAGCGTACTCCACCCGATCTGATTGCGTCCGCCGTCCGATCAGATTGCGTCCGGAGCATGATGACTTCTGCCGCCACTATTTTGCCACCCACACCTGCCTCACCCGTCGCATCCTGCAGCGCGTGGCAGGCTTGCGCGAGAGCGCAGCAAAGAAATGGCTGCAGCATCTCACCGCCACCGGCGTGCTGCAGAAAGACGGCGCAAACAATGCGCCGGTGTATCTGTGGAGAGGGTAGTAGGAAGACTGGTTAGAACAACAATCTAAGGCTTTTTTTATTCTTTTGAAATAGAAGAATGTGGTTTGTCGGTTTAAATTAGTATCTTTGTAACATGTTCCTATAATATATACTTATCGGAAGTTGCTTATGATTGATATACTACAATTGTCTGAAGAAGATATAAACTGCGTTATATCACTCCGTCCATTGTTGATAAGGGATGGTCTGTTGATAATATAACTATGGAAACTAAGGTTAAACTTACTGATGGCAAGATTAACCTTAGGGGTAATTTGGTGTCACGTGGAAAAGCAAAATATGCTGACTATGTGCTCTACTACAATCGTGCAACACCGATTGCCATAGTGGAGGCTAAAGACGCAAGCCATGCAGTAGCTCATGGACTGCAGCAGGCAAAAGAATATGCACAGATGATGGATGTTCCTTTTGCTTTCAGTTCGAACGGTATGGGTTATCAGGAATACGACTTCCTTACGGGCAAAGAACGTTATTTCTCAATGGACCAATTTCCTACGAAGGAGGATTTATATGCACGTTTCATCTCTGAAAGCAACGGCGGTGCCGGCTTGTCTGATAACCAAATGGAGGTTATCGACCAGCCTTTCTGTACGGGTCAGGACATATTTCCGCCACGTTACTATCAGCGCAATGCCGTAAATAGAACGGTCAACTCTGTGGCGCAGGGCAAGAAGCGTCTCTTACTTGTAATGGCAACGGGTACGGGCAAGACATACACAGCTTTCCAGATAGTCTATCGACTTCTCAAAGCTGGTTTGGTAAAGAAAGTTCTTTACTTGGCAGATAGAAATGTGCTTGTAGACCAGTCTATCCAGCAGGACTTCAAGCCTTTGGACAAGACCATTCACAAGGTAAGCTATCAGAAAGATAAAGGATCGGGAAACACAGCTTACGAGGTTTACTTTGCGCTTTATCAGCAGCTTATAGGTCAAGGCGGCAAGCAGCAATACAAAGAGCTCTTTAAACCAGAGTTCTTTGATATGGTTATTGTGGACGAGTGTCATAGAGGCAGCGCCAAGGACGATAGCAACTGGCGAGAAATACTCGATTACTTTGATGGTGCTATCCAGCTCGGTATGACAGCAACGCCTAAGGAGACTAAATACCAGTCGAGCATTACTTATTTTGACGAACCAATATACACCTATAGTTTAAAGGAAGGTATCGAAGACGGTTACCTTGCTCCGTTCAAAGTAGTAAACATAACAACGAACATTGGTGACGAGTGGAGACCTACGAAAGGGCAGAAAGACATCAATGGCAATCTTATAGAAGACCGCATCTATAACAATACGGACTACGATTATAACATCGTTATAGAAGACCGTATAAGAGAAGTGGTACACGAAATAACCTGCTATCTGAAGAATACGGATCGCATGGCAAAGACCATTGTTTTCTGTGCAGACGAGGAGCATGCAGACAGAATGCGTACTGCTCTTGTAAACGAAAACTCTGATATGTGCAGAAAGAATCCTGACTACGTGGTGCGTATCACAGGAAGTGATCCGTACGGACAGTCAAAGCTTGATTATTTCATCTCTGTTGCATCCAAATACCCCGTCATCGCAACAACCAGCAAACTTCTGTCTACAGGAGTAGACTGCAAGATGGTGAAGCTCATAGTGCTTGACCAGCGAATCAACTCGATGACCGAGTTCAAGCAGATTGTCGGTCGTGGTACAAGAATCAGAGAAAAGGACGGGAAGACCCATTTCACCATTATGGACTTTCGTAACATCACACGACTTTTTGCTGATCCTGATTGGGATGGTCCTATAGAGGTTGATGAAAGCTATGGCAAACTGAAGCCAAAGCCTTATCCTGAATACAAAGACGACCCGACAATAATTCATGAGCCAGACCCCAAACCGCGCCCCAATCCCAAACCTATAGTTGATAAAAATGGTTGCAGGGTGGAGGTTATCAACAAAGTGGTGTCTGTGTATGACGCTAACGGAAAACTTCTGCGAACAGAAAGCATAACAGACTATACTCGGAAGAACATCAACGATACTTACGTAAATCTGGATGACTTTATAAACCATTGGAATGCGGCAGAAAAGAAAGCGGAAATAACCGACCTGATGCGTGAAAGCGGAATAGACCTTCAGGCTCTGAAGATAGAAAGAAACATGGAGGATGTTGACGATTTTGACTTTATCTGCCACATTGCTTATGGCAAGAAACCTTTAACAAGAAAGGAACGAGCAGAAAACGTGAAGAAGCGTGATGTGTTCAACAAATATGGGGCAGAAGCCAGAAGGGTGCTCGAAGCACTGCTTGACAAGTATGCCAATGATGGCATATCACAGTTGGAGAACAGAATGGTATTAAAACTCGACCCGTTCCGCCAAATGGGATCTCCTGCAAACATTGCCAAACTGTTTGGCGGTAACAAGCAGTATTTCTCTGCGGTAAAGGAACTTGAAAACTTAATATATAACAATAGCATAGCATAAAATATGGCACTTAACAACTTTGTAAAGAGCATACGCAACATCATGCGCAACGATGCTGGTATCAATGGAGATGCACAGCGCATTGAGCAGATAGCATGGATGTTGTTTCTTAAAGTATATGACGAGAAGGAAAACGATTGGGAGTTCAATGAGGACAATTACGTTTCGTTCATTCCTGAAGAGTGTCGTTGGCGCAACTGGGCTAAAGACAATGGCGATGGCGAAGCGCTGACAGGCGACAACCTCTTGAAGTTTGTAAATGATACGATATTCCCAACTCTAAAAGCGCTGGAAGTTACGCCCTCAACGCCGATGCGTAGTGCCATAGTTCGCACCACATTCCAGGATGCCAACCAGTATATGAAGGATGGCGTACTTCTGCGTCAGGTCATTAACGTTATCGACCAGCTTGACCTCGGAGATTATGAAGAGAGCCATGCTTTCGGAGATATCTACGAATCAATATTGAAGGAAATGCAGTCGGCAGGTTCAGCAGGCGAGTTTTATACACCGCGAGCTTTGACGGACTTCATGGCAGAAATCATCAACCCGAAAGTTGGTGAAAAGATGGCTGACTTTGCCTGCGGTACGGGTGGCTTCCTTGCAAGTTGGTTGAAAGCCCTTGATAAGAAGGTGCAGACAGCAGAAGACAAAGAGGAATATGCTGATTCTATCTATGGAATAGAGAAGAAACAGTTCCCTTATATGCTGTGCGTTACCAATATGCTCTTGCACGACATTGATTCTCCTAAAGTCATGCACGACAACTCTTTGACATGCGACGTGCTCAACTATACGGACGAAGATAAATTTGATGTTGTTCTTATGAATCCTCCTTATGGCGGAAGCGAGAAGAACGATATCAAACAGCACTTCCCGTCTGATTTGAGTTCAAGCGAAACGGCAGACCTCTTCATGGTTCTTATCATGTATCGTCTTGCAGCGAATGGTCGTGCAGCAGTTATCCTGCCAGACGGTTTCCTTTTTGGCGCTGATAATGCAAAGCTTGCCATCAAAGAGAAACTGCTTCGCGAGTTCAATCTTCATACTATCATTCGTTTGCCTGGTAGCATCTTTGCTCCATATACCAGCATTGCCACCAATATTCTCTTCTTTAACAACGAGAAGGCAGACGGAGCAGAAGAAGGATTCTGCACCAAGGACACCTGGTTCTATCGTCTTGATATGCCGGATGGCTACAAGCACTTCTCAAAGACCAAGCCAATGAGAGCTGAGCATTGTCAGCCTATTGTTGAATGGTGGAACAATCGCCAGGAAATAGTAGATGCGGAAAACAACGACGAGAAGTCTCGTTGCTTTACCGCCCAGCAACTTCTTGATATGGATTGCAATCTTGATCAGTGCAAGTTCCCAAAAGAAGAGGAAGAAATTCTGCCTCCTGCCGAACTGCTTGCCGACTATTTCAAGAAACGCAAGGCTCTTGACCATGAGATAGACAAGACATTGGCTGAGATACAGCGTATCTTGGGAATAGAAATAAATATTGAAGAGTAATACAATGAAGGATTTAACCATATCAAAGATAGAAAGGCTAAACGTGTTGAACAACCGTTTCGCAATAGAAAAGATACAAAAGACATTGGACATTACTGGTATGATGTTCGATGGAGAATACCGTTTTACGAAAAAAATGGTGGCCGATTTCTATGAAGTTGAAGAAAGAACAATTGAAAGATATCTTGAGAATTTTGGTTCTGAATTATCTGGCAATGGATATGTTTTATGTAAAGGTAAACGCCTGAAAGACTTAAAGTTACAATTTGCTCCCGTCATCAATGTCGGGAGCAAAACTACCCAACTCGGCTTGTTTAATTTCCGTTCGTTCCTAAATATTGGTATGTTGCTTACGGAGAGTGAAAAAGCGAAGGCTTTGCGTAGTGCCATTTTGGATCTTGTGATAGCTACGATAAATGAGAAAACAGGTGGCGGAACAAAATATATCAATCGCCGTGATGTGAACTATATTCCAGCAGCTATCACTGAAGAGAACTATCGGAAGAATCTTACATCCGCAATGAGCCAATGTGTGGGTGGACACAAAACCTACAAGTATGCACAAGTAACTGATTGGATATACGAAGCTGTGTTCAAGGAAAATGCCAAAGAATACAGAAAGGTTCTTTCTCTTGACTCCAAGGACAATGTGCGCCATACACTCTATGCCGAAGTGTTGCTTGTCATATCTTCATTTGAGAACGGTATTGGTGCTGTTATACAGCAGCAATACAAGGAAAATGGAGGTAGATTATTATCAATGGACGAGGTAAAACAAATTGTTGATGATTTGGCAGAGCATCCGATGCAAAAGCCTTATCTTAATGATGCTCGTACCAAGATGGCTTCACGTGATTATAGCTTTCGTGATGCCTATCATGGCAATATAGCCGAATACCTCAGAGCGGTGACACCGGAAGAATTTGAACGTTTTATAGGAGACCAGTCAATAGATTTTGACACAATTCTTGAAGATAACAAGGATGTCTTGAAACGATTAAAGCAAGCAGACAATGAGTAATGAAGTAAAATATATCAGTTACGAAGAAGCTTTAAATGTCTATAATAAGATGATAGACGCAAGTGAAGGCGGCTTTGATGGAGTAAGAGAGAGGGTGGTATCCTTGCTACTCTCGACTTTGTACAAAATGATATGTACTATCCCGATTTTTCCGACAAGCTATCTTATTTGGTATTTAAATTCTGTTCTGGTCATTACTTCAATGACGGTAACAAACGTATAGCTTTGACACTTGGAGCTTATTTTCTTTATAAGAACTCATATGTTTGGCAAGCAACAATCTTTATGCGTCAGATGGAGTCAATCGTATATCATGTCGCAGCCTCAAACATTGATCAAGATTTGCTACTTCGCATAATGTCTTTCTTTATGAAAGGGGAGGACTATGACGAAGAGTTGAAGATTGATATCGCAAACGCTATGAGTAATGGAGATTTAGGAATAAAAGGTGAAGATTACGAAATTACGGATGAGGATGATATTTTCTAAACGGTATTTAAGATGAACGGAAAGCAATTAAAGAACAGCATATTACAATGGGCGATACAGGGCAAACTTGTACCGCAAGACCCTAATGACGAACCTGCAAGCGTATTGCTTGAAAAGATTCGTCAAGAGAAGGAACGCTTGATAAAAGAGAAGAAAATCAAGCGCGATAAGAACGCTTCTATCATTTACCGTGGTGAGGACAATTCCTATTATGAGAAGATGCTCGCTACGGGAGATGTGAAGTGCATCGATGAGGAGATACCTTTTGAGATACCTAAGGGGTGGGAATGGTGCAGAATGCAGGATGTTATAACTTTTGTAAATGGTAGAGCATATAAAAAAGAAGAGCTATTGCCACAAGGAAAATACAAAGTACTTCGTGTTGGTAACTTCTTTACAAATAACGAGTGGTATTATTCTGACTTAGAATTGCCAGAAGACAAGTATTGCTATAATGGTGACTTGCTTTATGCATGGTCTGCTTCTTTTGGTCCTCAAATATGGAATGGTGATAAAACGATATTTCATTATCACATTTGGAATGTCAAGTTTAATTCAAGGATTTTGTTTAGAGAATATTTGTATTATTTCTTCCTGTTTGATAAGACGCAAGTAAAAGCATCAACAACAGGAAGTACTATGGTTCATGTTTCTATGGAGAATATGAAACCTCGCTTAATACCAATTCCACCTGTAAATGAACAAAAAAGGATTGTACATGAAATAGAAAATATTATTCCTCTAATTGAAAGATATGGAACATTCCAAAATAAAAAAGAGATTCTTGATTTAAATATAAAAGCATCTCTTAAGAAATCTATTCTCCAAGAGGCTATTCAAGGAAAACTCGTTCCACAAATAGCGGAAGAAAGTACAGCACAAGAGCTACTTGAACAGATAAGGGTTGAGAAGCAGATACTCGTCAAAGAGGGCAAGCTAAAGAAGTCTGCCCTCAACGATTCTGTTATCTTCCGTGGTGACGATAACAAGTATTATGAGCAAATAGGGAATACGATATCTGAAGTAGAGGTTGCTTTTGAGTTTCCTAATTCTTGGTCAATAGCCAGATTAAGTACAATTTGCCAACTTACAGACGGCTTAAAAACCACAGGCAAGCAATGCTTGTTAGATGCAAAATACTTGCGTGGTAAGAGTTCTGAAACTATTATTGAACAAGGCAAACTCGTATGTAAAGGTGACAATATAATGCTTGTGGACGGTGAAAACTCAGGCGAAGTTTTCACAGTACCACAAGATGGCTATATGGGTAGTACATTCAAACAGTTGTGGATAAGTTCCTCAATGTACGAACCTTATGTTTTGGCTTTCATACAGTTCTATAAAGAGACATTGCGCAACTCCAAGAAAGGTGCAGCTATTCCACACCTCAACAAAGAATTGTTTTATGGGCTTATTATTGGTATTCCATCACTACAAGAGCAGAGAAGAATAGTTCAGAAGATAGAACAATTAATGCAGTTGCTCAAATAGTTTTTCTATTTGAGCAACAATGCGTTGCTGCTCTTTTTGAGTAGGCAAAGGAAATAGCTTGTCTTCCAAGTAACCCACAACAATACGTTGTTGATTAGCGGTTCCCTTAAACGTTGCTTCATCTATGAAATACGGAGACTCTAAGAAATACAACAGATACCACCGATCTATTGTATTTCCATAGGGTCTCAATACCTTTAATTCTGTTGTTCCTGCCCCGATTCCATTGGGTAAGTCATGGAAAATTGCAGACTTCCTGTTTTGAAAGCATGGCGTGATTTTTGCAAAAGCAACATCACCATTCGCAAAATGAGTAAATCCTTTTTTGATAGTTCCCCATTTGGCAGTATCAAAAGTAAAGTCTGATTTATAGCCAGCACTAATTTTCTCCATAGGAATAAAAGCTACCAACTTCTCATCTTCGGCTTCATTCTTTGGGTTTAATTGAAAAACATCACGAATCCTTACCCATTGCCAAGTTTCAGGAATTACAAATGGTATTTCATCAGTTATATCCAAACACTTTTTGCCTACCTGCTCATAATACTTGTTATCGTCACCACGGAAGATAACAGAATCGTTGAGGGCAGACTTCTTTAGCTTGCCCTCTTTGACGAGTATCTGCTTCTCAACCT
>ENA-OQHY01000750-OQHY01000750.1-human-gut-metagenome-genome-assembly--contig:-NODE-750-length-16818-cov-4.380325_pt1 | contig 16818 bp, 14 predicted proteins | sample MGYA00242570_ERZ504733 | MGnify/ENA primary metagenome ERZ504733 (study PRJEB26092, sample SAMD00036219) | human gut metagenome | host: Homo sapiens | study: EMG produced TPA metagenomics assembly of...
GGTAGAAATTCCAGAAGATTTATATTACTGGGGAATTATCCGCCATGTTATAATGCAGGTATTCGATAAAGAAACTGCACGCTTAAAGTATTTTAAAATCACACATGATAATTTTAATACGTTTATTTTAAAAAATAATGGATCAAGCAATACAGCAAGTGATATTATCAAATTTTTAAGTATCATGATCGAGAATCCTGTTGTATTGTATTATGGTAATCTTAATTGTATGGTTTCAACAAACTCGGACAACTCCAAGTTAATATTGTCAGATGAAATTCAGCCATATAAACCCAATATTATTACGAAATTTCAATATATGAAGCAGATGAAAGGAAGCTGTGTTCAATATATAGTGAAATTTGCCATATTGAGTGAGGTGGATATATATATAACAATAACAGAAGAAAATAGAGAACTGATAGAACTTGATTATATGGCAATCGAGAATGCGATTATTAACTTGCAGTATGAATTTTTGAGTGAATTTGCACAGGATGAAGTGAAAAAGAAGTATCAGAGAGATATTATCCATAATATTCTGAATGGATTACTGAGTTCGAAAGAAATGACTGAAGCGGCAGCACAGCTCGGAATGAAAGAAAGCGATACTTACAGGGTTGTTGATTTTCATACCATCACAAAAAATGTACAAAGAAAATATACAAAAGAACAGCTTCACGAAGTAGGTGTTATCGAGGGTGAATTGATGCATCTTTTGCCGGATGCGCTTATTTACAGAAATATGGATCAGATTGTTATGATTCAACAGGTAGATTCCAATCAGACAGAACTGGAATATCAGAAAGAGATGGAAGAAATAGAGGAGGTTATCCAGCGAAGCATCCTTTATAGAAAGAAAGATACAGACTTTCAGATTGGTATAGGAAAAAGTGTGGAAGGGTATCAACGATTGAAAGAATCTTATTACGAAGCAAGTCAGGCTATCAAGTATATTGAGATTATCCGCCTGGTGACTGGTGATAAGAATAAGTCAGTAGTACATTATTCGAACCTCGGATTTTTCCAGATATTCGGCAAAGTTGATGATATGACGGAATTGGAAAGATGCATTCCGGAAACATTAAAGAAATTATATTTATATGAGGATGAACATAAGGGAGAATTGATTACAACCTTGCAGATGTATCTTAGAAATAACCAAAGCATCAAGAAAACTGCAGGTGCAATGTTTGTTCATTATAGAACGATATCTTACAGACTTGAAAAAATAAAACAAATTTCTGGAATTAATTTTGACAATGCAAATGAAGTGCTGGCAGTCAGTAATGGTCTGATTATTTATAAAATGTTAAAAGAAATAGAATAGAAAAAGAAAGAGAAATCGTGTTGAGGCATGGTTTCTTTTTTTTTGAACGAAGTTCATAAAAAGATATTAATGGAGAATATCGATACAATGGAACAGATTTTACAAAAAACGGATAAATATTTTCATTGATTGTACATTATATTAACCGGTTTCAATCTGTATAATTGGGAAACTGATGAGAAAATATTTCAGGAAAAGAATCACTGCTACAGAGGATAGTATTTTTTTGATACAAACTAAGACCTTGCAGGGTTTAGATTAGAGGGATAACGATGCAACTAAAAAATTCAACAGATTACGCAATTAGAATTGTGTGTTACTTAGCAGCACAGGAACGGATGGTATCTACATCAGAATTATCACGGAAGCTAAATGTTTCTGCTAATTATGTTCCTAAAATAGCGAAAAAACTGAAAAATGCAAAAATAGTCACTGCCTGTGAAGGTACAAATGGTGGCTATATGCTGGCAAAACAACCGGAGAACATTTCTTTAATGGATATTATATCGTGCGTAGAGGAAACAATGGCAATTAATCGTTGTTTGGAAGAAGATCGATTTTGTTCCAGAAATTTAGAAGATACCTGCAAGATACATAAAATATTGTTGAGTTTGCAGAATACATACAATAATAAATTAGAGAGTGTAAAGGTTTCAGACGTTATTCGCCCTGGAGAAGATGAATATTTTGGACGATTTTATGTTGTATTAAAACTGAACTTAAAGGAAAAAAGCTACGAGTGTGTGTATTCACATATCCGTGAAGTGTACGAGAAAGTAAGAAAAACAGAAAGCTATGAAGAGTTCATAAGCCAATATGTAGAAAGATACGTGTATGCTTCTGACAAAAAAATGGTTCATGACTTCTTATCAAGTGAAGGATTAGGAGAAAGACTAGTTGATGGATGTGAGGAACAAGATCTTCCGTATCGCAGAATTACTGGAAAAGATAAGAATGCATATGTTTGGATGGAAGCAAAAAAATATATAGATGCAAATGAGAATACTGCAATTATTACCTTACATAATGAGAAGATTATCCAGAACACAGTTATAAAGATGGAACGAGAACTCATAAAAAAGAACAGGATATGGCAAAGCAGTATTGGGATATGGTATCACTTTTAACTACTGTATTGAATCATAATCATTTAGTTGAAACAGGGTACCAAGACGATATCAGTTTCTATACGAAACAGGTATATCTTCAATTGCAGAAAAAATATCCGGAATACGGGATTACGGATGAAGAAATAGCGTCAGTAGCTCATTTGGCACCGATTCATGATATTGGAAAGATAAAAGTACCACTTGAAATTTTAAATAAAAATGGAAAATTGACGGATGAAGAAATGAATGTAGTAAAGCAACATCCATTAGTAGGTGCAGCGATGACCCAGAGATTCCCAGAAGGGATAACAACGGAAAAGCTGAACCAGTATAGCTATGAAATATGCAGACATCACCATGAAAGATATGATGGTTCAGGATATCCGGACGGTTTGAAAGGGAATGCAATTCCAATGTGCGCACAGGTCGTTGGGATTGTGGATGCTTACGATGCATTGATCAATGATCGTCCATACAAAAGAAAATATGAACCGGAAGAGGCAATACAGATGATTTCAAATGGTGAATGTGGAGCGTTTTCAAATCAGCTGATGCAATGCTTTCAGGAGGCAGCAAAGCAGCAGAGTGGTTAAAAGTAACAAAAAGTCAAGCATGACAGAAGATTTGAGGCGATTTTGTGAACAAGAAATTGAGTGTTTTAAGACGAATTACAGCAGTTGTTCTGTGTGTTACATTATTATCTTCGCAAGTCGTAGTTGCGAATGCTGAAGATTCAGAAAGAATGAATGTGCAGACCAATAGTGAAATTACAGATATATCGGAACAGGATGGTTTCGGCAGTGATACATCTGAAATATCTGATATCACGGAAAGTGATATTCCTGATTCTTTTGAAGGAGAATCAGAGCAAAATACAGATATTAGTACTGAAGTAACAGAGAAATTTGGTAATTCTGAAGATCAAGGATTTACAGATGGAGAAGAAACAATTATCGAGGATGAAAACACCTCAGATACTTTGGAAGAAGCAAATCCAGATTATGAAGATGGAAAAATATGTATCTACAATTACCAGCAACTTCTGCAAATCGGTACAGGAACACAGATGTTTTCCGGAGACAAAGATGGAAATGTTGGTGAAGGGGATAAGGTTCTTGCAGATGGTGCAGAACTTACCTATGCATCAGACGCTTCCTATTGTTTGATGAATGATATTCCAATAGATAATGAAAATGTCTGGAACTTCCCATCAGATTTTACAGGTAGCATCACTTCATCATCAGAGCGCACGGGCAACACAGTATATGATTCAGTGACTGATACGATTTATGTGTATAACCGATACCAGCTTGAATTGATGAAAGGGGAATCTTCAGACAGCGAACCTGTAATGAGCGAGGATTATATTGCTGAAAAAGTTGGAATGGGACAGGTTTTTACACTGGAAGATGGTACCTATCTTACTTATAGCAAAACACATAATTATGTGCTTGCTTCTTCATTTACAACAGAAACACCGGAGCTTCTTGCAAATAAGGCTGGGACAGAGGAGACAACTAAGGATATTACTAGCGCTTATCCATCTGATTATGAAGGAAGAAATTATTTCGGTCAGGTGGTAAAAAAGATCGGTGATAAAAATTATATTCTGATTGGAAATGAAACACAGCTCCGGGCAATCGGAACAGATGCGGATGTGACAGAACCAATCTGGAAGGTGTATGAAACAAGAGAGAAAAAAGGGGGATTACTGGGGGGAGCACTGAGTGGATATACAGACTGGACACCGGCTGCGGATACAGCAGAATACAAAACAGAACTGTATTATCCGGGTGATGCGGATCTGGCCAATTTTAAAGATGGAGACAAAGTATATGACTGGTCAAAAACTGCATTGTATGCAAATGATAATGGTGGACACGAAATTGGAAAAGCGGAATATTTGGATGCCCCATCCTTAGACGTAGCTGGTTTGAATGCTACAAAGCGTTATCTTTATGTGGGCAGTACGATCCAGGATTCTGCAAATATGATAGTAACTGCATCTGAGGACAGTCCTTCTGATGATTCTACGGAGAGGCCTCCGGTGAAACAGAAGAAGTTTCTGGTAATACAGAAGAGACTTCCGGTGAAGCAGATGGAAATGCAAAAGGCAGTGATCTGATTGATATGGTTCCGGCAGAAAACAATGAAATATCTGTATCTGGAAATGATGATATTTCTTCAGAAGCTGCAGCATCGGACACTACTGTATCAGATACTGAAAACGAAGAGATTTACGATGAAGATGCTTTTATCAGTGATGAAAGTGAAAGTGATTTTTCAGATGATGCGGATCCAGAAAGTATACAGGTTGAAGAGGATAAGACCTACGTTCTTACTTATGATATAAGCAAAACGACTAATAAGGTGAATATTGCAGGCACCGGATATAAATATAGCAAGGATGCGGATTATATTATCTTTCGTGATATTGATCTTTCCAAAGAGGGCACCAATTCCAATGGGGAAGATGATGATTGGGATCCTATTGATAATTACCAGGGAAACATGGAAGGCCGAAAGGGAATGGTTGAAGGTCAGAGTATAACAATCAGCCATATCAATATTTCACAGAATAATCCAGTCGATCAGGACAGGCAGGCAGAATATGGTATCGGATTTTTCAGAAATTTGACAACACCATATTCTACATCCCTGACAATATCCCAAAACCCGATCACTGTGAAAAACATTACTCTTTCTGATGTGACGGTTTCTACAACAACACAAAAGGTTAAACAAAATGTCAGTTTGATTGGAAGTGTGCTGAAGCTCCTGCTTGGAAATTTAAGTGGACTGAAACCGGATCCGCAATCCCTGGCAACGGAGGATTTGCAGGCGTCATAAAAGGAAACATCCAGATTGAAAACTGCAATGTAGAAAATTTACGTGGAGTTTCAAATGTAAATGATCGGACCGGTGGCTTCGCAGGCTATGTCAGTGGTATGACACAGTATGACCTCATATCAAATGGATTAGGAGGCCTGGTTACTACTTTAACAAAAATCCTGAATCTGATTCCTCTGCTTGGAGCCGGTGACCTGCTGACTGTCCTTTTAAATGGAGGATTACTCAGTGTAAAAAATCTGATTCCGGTAGGCTATGTCAATCCATGTATTCAGAATTGTTCTGTAAGCGGTGGCACTTCTGTTACAGGTCAGAAGAGTACCGGTGGATTCGCTGGGGAAGCCATTGGTGCAGTGATGAAAAACTGTTCTGTGGGTGGCACTGCCACAGTGTCTGGAAATGATTGCTCTGGTGGATTTGTGGGACGTTCTGCGAATGCAGTTGTGGCAGGCGCATTAAGCAGCCTTGGTATTGAACTTATGGGGAACTTTCCGGTCAATACAGTTATGCTGAACTGCAGAATTGATGGAACGGTAAACGTATCCGCACAGGGAAGTTTCGCTAAGGAAAGTGGTTATGCAGGCGGATTTATTGGCGAAATGCGAAATAGTTACGCTGTAGACTGCAGTATTTCTTCTTTGGGTACAGTGTCCGGAAAAGATTATACCGGAGGATTTGCCGGTATAGCAACCCTTGGTGATGTAGCGGATATTGATGAAAGCCAGGGACTTCTGGTAATTGTAAAGGATCTTCTTACAGGGTTGTTAAATGGTAAATTTACCAACATGGATATCCTGAACCTGGTAGGACTCCGGCCTTCTGTTATAAGCGGATGCACCATTGCAGGAGATAACATTTCTGTAACAGCGAACGGTAAAAATGCAGGTGGACTTGTGGGATATGCAGGTGCTGTCCAGATTTCCAATACTTTAGAACTTGCAGATGACTCAAAATCAACTACAAAAGCCCTCCAGCGAGTGCTTAATAAGACGGGTCTTACCTACGAATTTTCAGACCGTGTGAATCAGATCAATGCAGCTTCCTCTATGAAGGTTTCAGCAACAGAGAATGCAGGAGGAATCTTAGGTTACGCTAAGATGACCAGTGTCGGTGATGTCCTCGGTGGAACAGTTACAGCAGCAGTATATGCGTTTTGAGTGCAAGGACTGTTCCGTAAACGGAGGCTCTTCCGGGCTTACGGTTACTGCGTCAGATCAGGAAAATGGTCGTGCAGGAGGTGCTATCGGTTATGGAACAGGTGGAGAAGTAAGGAAAACATCCGTCACAAATCTGAATTCCGTAACGGCCGGAAAGTGTGCCGGAGGTTTTGCCGGGTATTTCGGAAGCGGCACCCTTGCCAATGTTGGAGGTATTAAACTTCTGGGATTACCGCTACTAAAAATTGACAGCCTTCTTTCTGTAGGTCAGATGATTGAGACGTTTGCAGTTGAAAGTACTGTTTCAGGTGTTGCGTCAGGATATAGTGTGTCTACCAAAATGAGAAAGGTTACAGCGGTGGCTTTATTGGAGAATGCATCAGTGGACGAGCAAGGGACACAAAGATCAGCAACCTGAAAACGGTTACTGCATCCGCAGTATCAGGAAATGCCGGAGGCTTTGCAGGTTTTGCCAAGGCCGGAGATGCATTAAGTGCCGGGGATTCCACTACATCACAACTGACAGGAATCGAATTGGAGAACCTGCTAGGCGTTGTCAGTGCCCTGAGACCGGAGTTCAATAATACTTCTATTGCATATGTTTCGAATGGTTCTGACCCTCAGGTATCCGCTGATATGGCGGGCGGCTTTGTGGGAGATGGACAGGCAGTAGATATCAACTATGGAAACAACAACTCCGGATTCAAAGCAGACACAGACACAAATCCATCTTCGAGTGAATCTACAGATGAAAAGAATAGTGAAGAAGCAGATTTCATTTCAGCAGACACGAATAGCGAGGACGGAACAATCGAAGGCGAGAGTGGTGCGATTACAACAACAAATATTACCGGACTTCCTATATAAAGGGAACCAGCTATGCCGGAGCTTTGCCGGAAGATTGATGCCTGGTGATGTGGCACAGACAGGTTCTATTAAGTTACTGGGGCTCTTAGATGTAACTCAGCTTCTCAGTGTCATGGATGTGGCATATCCGAGGATTTCCGATTCTTCTATTGAAGGAGACAGCTTGGTCGTAACAGCATCCGGAAAAAATGATGATGTGGCCCTTGGAGATGCCGGAGGATATATCGGTAATGGAAAAGCAGTCATGGTTAAGAACTCTGATGTGACCAATGTAAAAGAAGTCACTGCACCGTATCATGCCGGTGGCTATATCGGAATCATGCGGTCCGGAAGTGCAGCGGAGGCAGGAGATGCCACAGGAGATCTTTTGAACAGTGTCCTTGGTAAGATTCTGAGTCTGAAAGAGTTGGCGAGTGTCTTGCAGGCTGCATCCAGCAAAATTACAAATTGCAAAGTTGCTGGTACCGCAGATGGATTGACTGTTACAGCTGACAACGGATTTGAAAACGCAGAAGGCTATGCAGGTGGCTTCGTTGGAGAGATGCAGAGCGGTCATGTAGATAATTCAGCAAATGCTGTTGATTCCGGAAAAGGAACGGCAGTAGAAAATCTTCTGAAAGTAGAAGGCCTTCGTTATGCCGGAGGCTTCGGAGGTCTGGTAAAAGCCGGAGCGGTTGCAGAGATTGGAGCTAAATCATCAATTCTTACAAAACTGGTTGATCTGACAGGATTACTATCCCTGGTCAATGCTTTTGTTCCGGTGATCAGTAATGCCAGTGTTAATTCTGTAGAAAAAGGGTTTACCGTTACCGTTACAGGTACTCTTGAAAAAGATAGCACCAACGATGCGGATGCCGGAAATGCCGGAGGCTTTATCGGATGCGGAACTGGTGTACAGATCAGCAATTCCGATGTAAATAAATTGCAGCATACAGGTGTCAGTGAGCCGAAGAATCTGCAGCAGGAAGATGGTAGCAGTTATTACGGAAATGACAGTGCATATGCGGTAAATGGTTATCGTTATGCCGGCGGCTATATTGGTAAAGCTGCTATGGGAAGTACGGCAGCCATCGGTGGAGCAAGCGTTCTGGATCATGTTCTTTCTACGACAGGACTGTTATCAGCACTGACTGTAGTTGCATCTATCATAGACAGCTCAGATGTTTATGGAGCAACAGGCGGATTTAATGTTCTTGCAACAGACGGAGACGGTGTTACGGGAAAAGCCGGTGGATATGCAGGAGAACTTCTTGGAGTTCAGATTCAAAATAGTAATTCTTATAATTTTGCACATATCATAGGGCGTGAAAGTGCCGGTGGATATGTTGGAACCATGGAGCCGGGAAGTGCTGCAGATGTGGTAAAGGGATTAAATGTTCTTGGAGGTCTGATAAAGGCAGATAATCTTCTTGGAGTTTTACAGTCCTTTGTTCCAGTGATCAAAAACAGCGAAACAACCTGTGTACCTTGTGGAGGTGCTGTGAGGGCTCAGGCTGAAAGTGATGACAGCATTTACCGTGGACTTGCCGGAGGATATGCAGGTTACAACTACGGTGGTCAGATTTGGGGAAATAATACGGATAAGTGGAAAGGCTCTGAATACACAGGAACCGTAAGGGAATGTGCAGCCTATCGTATCCGATCTGTATATGGAACGGAATATGCTGGAGGCTATACCGGACTGATGCGGTGTGCGAATGTTGCAGATACAGGAAGTCTGAAGGTTTTATTTGGTCTTATCAAACTAGATAATCCGCTGACGCTTCTTCAGGCAGTGTATCCGACAGAAAAGAATACAGCTGTTTATGGACCGCTTCGTGGACTGGATACGGATACCTGGAATAAGTGGGTTGGTGCTGTCGGTTCTTATGGAAGTTACGGTAATAAATTACAGGCACTTGGTGAAGTCAATGATCAGAATCAGTTAAATGAGATTATTTCCCAGTATGCATATGGATACGCTGTTACAGCAGGACGGAGCATTCTGGCAAGTAAAGCAACACAGGGTGGTTCTGCCGGAGGCTATGTGGGTCGGATGGAAGGAGGAACCGTTACAAACGGTACTGCTGTAGATCTTCAGTTGGCAGAGGCTTATAGATGCAGTGGTGGATTTGCTGGTGAGATGCTTACAGGTTCTGTGGCAAACACAGGTGACGTTTCACTGGCAGGCCTTAAGATTATAGGTGCAGACAGTCTGGCAGCATTAAAAACCTTTGTGCCAGTCGTGAAACAGTCCCATGTGGAAGGATATCGTTCCGGTGCAAGGATCAAAGCAACCGGTATTGCAGACAAAGATCCGGCAGGATTTGCCGGAGGCTATGTGGGAAGAATGATCGGCGGCCAAATCTGGGGAGATGAAACTTCCTCCTGCAGTATCACAAATTTAAGGCGTGTAGATGGAACTTCTTATGTAGGCGGTTTTGCCGGAAAAGTAGATCCGGGTAGTGTGGCAGCTATTGATACAGCTACAAAACAGGGACTTTTGAATAAACTTCTGGATGTTCTTATGGTAAATGCTCCGGCAGAGCTGATTAAGGTTCTGAATGCTACTGTTTCCACCATCCGCTGTGCATCTGTGTCAGCCTGGGATGACTGGGGCGTGATCGTAAACGGAACCTATCAAAATGGAAGCAATACAGGGTATGCAAAAGCAGCTGGAGGATTCGCAGGAAGTCTTTGTGGAGCAGTTCTTGGCGAGAAGGATAAACCGGAAAGCGGAATCCGTGCAGACAAGATTCGCTCTGTAGTAGCCGGTGAATATGCCGGAGGATGCTTCGGTATTGCGGATGTTTCCGGTGCTGCAAATATTAGTGCCAATGGTGAGACCTCTGTCTTACAGTATCTTTTAAAGCTTGGAAAAACCGATGTGCTGGATGCATTCCGAAGCTATGTATATTACGGAAAGATCACCGGCAGCCAGATGCAGGGCTTGGCGTCAGTGCTAACACAGCGACAAAATCCGGCCAGAATAATGAAGTAACATATAGCGGAACGGCGGGAGGTTTTGGCGGTTCACTGTTAAATGGCTCTGTCAAAAACAGCAGCGTAACAGGATTAAATTATGTAACTGGTCTGAACAGCGTCGGCGGTTTTGTAGGTTACTCCGGAAAAAGCGGAGTTGTGAAAATGGAGAAGCTGGATGTGCTGGGAGATAATGCAGGACAGCTTCTTGGCGGTGCCTCGGTGTTCTGGATATTTTTGGCTCCCACATTGATGACAGCAGTGTGGCAGGCATACCTGGTGGTTATACTGTTCAGAGTAAAGGTGGAGAGGAACAGATCGCAGGAGGATTTATCGGCTACGCAAATCTTTCCAGAATGGCAGGCTGTAATGCCGGAGATGCCCAAAATCAGGAAAATAGCCTGAAACTGGTAGAATCCGGTGGAACAGCCGGAGGCTTTGCCGGAAGAACAAGCTTTGCCTATCTTGCGGATGTAAAACTGGATTCCACGGTAGTGGATGCGTTGCTCGTAGTTCTGGATCAGCTTGTAAGGGCGTTGTATCTGGATAAAATTCAGGACTCCGACCTGTTGCATATCAATCTTGGAATTGTGAAGGTCGATGCGTTGTACGATGGAAATCTCATCCATGTGAATTTGCTGGGACTTGATATTTCCGTTGGACTGTCCAAAATGTCGCCAGACAACGGCCAGCAGACAGATTTTGCAATCATTAAGATCGGAGATTCCTCTATTAAGCTTCCATGTGATAAAAATGGAATCATAACGAAAGATAATGATGTAAAGTCCAACATCAGTGTCAACCTAATCAAGGCAAACAGGACAAAAATCACAGACAGCAATGTGTATGGAATCACCATCGGATACAATGTCTACGCAGGCGGCGCAGGAAATGATGCGGATGGTACTGCAACAGATGGGCGAAGCGGAGGCTTTGTTGGTTACAACGACGAAGGTCTTCTTCGGAATAATGACATGTATTACTGCGATGTGGTCCGTGGAACATCCAAGCTGGTGGGACCATTCAGCGGAAATAGTAAACTGGACTCCGTATATGAGTTTAATACAAAAGCAGGTGTAGAAGGTGAGGATAACATTTACCGAATCTACCGAAAACCGACGATTACGGTCAATGAGATCAAAAAGAATTCAGCTGTCCTGACAGATACGTTCAGCCAGGAAAATGGATGGAGCATCTTTTCTGTAAAACATGTAGTGCAGGTAGATACATATGACACCTTGCAGAATGCGGTCATGGCAACAAAAGATTCTTCCGAAACGGCAGATCTGAATGCTTATGTATCAGATGCGAAAGCGGTTCTGATGTCAGATGCCAAAACTACAGTAAATACAGGGGACAGCACATCACCGGAACCATCTGACACACAGGATCCATGTGATGAATTTGTAAATCTGACCATTAATAAGGTCTGGAAAGATTTCCGAAATATGGATGGTATCAGGCCGGATTCCATTACAGTCACGATTTCCAGAAGCTGGACAGACGCAGATGGAGCGGAACAAACAGAAGTTGTGCCAGGATATGAAAACTATGTGGTAAAAGGCGATATCTCAAAATCCACATGGCAGGAGATTATTAAGTCAGAAAAACCCGACAAGCTGCTCCCAGCCTATACAAAAGATACTGACGGAACTTGCATTATTACAAATATTCTGTTACGGAAACGGAAATAAAAGGATATACAACTACAATCGAAACTTCTAAAGATGGTTTTACTTTCACGATTACCAACCGGCATTTTGCACTGCTTCCGGATACCGGTGGCGAGGGCATTATGATGTTTATCATAGCAGGTGGTCTGTTGTTAGCGTTTCTGCTTTATACCGGACGCAGAAGGAAACGGAAACAGGCGATGTAGGAAAGGGGGAGCAGGGTCATGAGAGAGATATGGCTGCGTGGGGAACTTCCACCGTAAAGGCTGAAAGAATCCAAAGCGAACCAATAAAAAATCAAAAGAAAGTGAGAAGAGGAACATGAAGAAATTAGTATCAAGATTTATGGCAGTTCTGATGGCAATGACCATGATACTGTCCATGAGCATGACTGTATTTGCAGCAGAAGCTCCAAAAGGAACCCTGACAGTCAACAATACAGTGGCAGGAAAGACCCTGGATCTGTATCAGATTTTTACAGCAACAAAAAACGGCGATAATGTAGCATATACACTGAACAGTGCATATGAGGGATTTTTTAAGAATAATATTAGAATATCAGGATCTGAAAGTTTAAAAGGTGAAGCTTTAAGTGAAGCGGCATATAACTATGTTAAAGATCAGGTCGGAAAAGATGGAAGTAATGGCGCAGCGTTTGCAAAAGATATCTTGGACTGGATTCTTAAGAATAAAACTATTGTAGATGCTACTCATACAACTGCACCTACAACCGCTGGTACTACGGTAATTAATAAGCTGGATTATGGATATTATGTAGTGTATCCAGTAGGTGCAACAGATACATCTACAGCACCTGGAGAACAGGGTTACACATCCGTAGCATCTTTAGTCAGCGTTACAGGTGATACTTCAATTAACATGAAGAGCAATTACCCGACAGTAGTAAAAAAAGTAAATGACAACAAAAATGCAGATGATGTCAACATTGGTGATACAGTAACTTACACACTGACATCTAAAGTACCAGATATGACTGGATATACTTCTTATGTATTTAACTTCAAGGATACATTATCCACAGGACTTACTTTTAAAGGAATTACTTCTGTGACAGTTGGATCAGGTGAAAATGTGCAGAATGTTACTGCAGGTACTGGCGATAATACTTATACATTAACACAGGACGGACAGAACATTACAATTACAATGAACAATTTCCTTGCTTCTAATGCAAACAAAGCAGGACAGGAAATTAAAGTAACTTATACGGCAACCTTAAATAAAGATGCCGTAACTGGTTTTGATGCAAACAAGAACTCTGCTACCGTTGAGTACAGTAATAAACCAGGAACAGATAACAAAGGTGAATCTGAACCAAGCATCGTAGATGTACATACTTTCAATTTCACAATCTTCAAATATTATTTAAATGGTGCGGATAAGACTGGACTTGCAAAGGCAGAATTCGAGCTTTACAAAGCAAATGGTGAAGTAGCTGGAGACAAGGTTAACATTAAAAAAGTAACTGATGGTGAATACCGTGTGGCAACACCTGAGGAAGCTACAGCAGAAAGTTTCAAATCCGATGTAATTGTATCTGGTAATAACGGTAAAGTTCTTGTAAAAGGTCTTGATGCCGGAACTTACTACTTAAGAGAGACAAAAGCTCCAGAAGGATACAATAAACTTCTCAGCGACATAAAGGTTGAGATTAAAGCAAACTATGATCCAAAAACCGGAAAACTGACAAGCTATTCAGTTGATTACACATACAATGGAACTACAACAACAGGTACAGAAATTAAAGATACAACAACTTCTCCAGAAGTACCTGTAGAAAACAAAACAGGTGCACAGCTTCCATCTACTGGTAGCAAGGGTGCCCTTATGGTAACACTGGCTGGTATCGTTCTTTTCGGTGTATTAACAGCAAGCAAAGCTTTTGGTAAAAAGAAAGCAAAAAACTAAGACATTCTGAAGTTTAAGAATGGATAAAAAGACAGTTCATCTTCCGGTATTGTACCGGGAGGATGTCTGCTTTTTCTGAAATGTTCAGTGTAAACTGAGTATTTCAGAAGAAACAGACGAAAAGGTGAAGGATATTATGAAGAAAGTAGTGAAAATACTAAGAGGAATCGGATATCTACTGGCATTTTCTTTAATCCTGTATCCGGTGGTGAGCAATTATATCAATCAGATGAACAGCACAACCATTGCTACAGATTATGAACAGGAAGTTTCTCATCTGTCGGAAGATCAGGAAAATGCATGATCAAGCAGGCACAGGAATACAATGAAAGCCTGATTGGAATTGGTTCCATAGCAGATCCATTTTCAGAAAGCAATGAAAACCAGACAGAAGATGATGAGTATAACAAACTTTTGAAAATTGATGATACTGGAATGATGGGATATATTGATATTCCAAAGCTTGATGTTGTTCTTCCGGTTTATCATGGAACATCCGAAAAAGTACTGCAGTCAGGTGTAGGACATCTGAAAAACACCTCGCTTCCGGTAGGCGGTGAGAGCTGTCATGCGGTATTATCCGGACACCGTGGACTTGCAAATGCCAAGATATTCACCGACCTGAACAAAATGGAGGTTGGAGATGTATTTTATATTAAAGTTCTTCATCATACCTTTGCCTATCAGGTGGATCAGATTCTGACAGTATTGCCATCAGATACAGATTCTTTACAGATTGAAAAGGGCAAGGATTATGTAACACTGGTCACATGCACTCCTTATGCAGTTAACACGCACAGACTGCTTGTACGTGGCACTAGAATTCCGTATGAAGAGGCACAGAAGATAGATGAGGAAGTTGGTCTTCAGCGCACAATCCCATTCAATTTGATTCTATTGATTGCTGGAATTGTTGCTTTAATCATCATATGGGTGAGCATTAAGTTACATAAACGCAGGAAGGAGAAAAAATATGGGCAGAATAAGTAAACGTAAGCGAATATATATGTGTATGGCCAGTGTGATGTGTATGCTTTTACTCCTCATTCCGTTACCTGTGTCTGCGAATGATCTGGGAAGTATATTATTAAAAGCAACTGTTGAAGATGAGACCACGGTATATAAGCTAAGTAATACTGAATTTACGATGTATCAGGTTGGAACATATAAAAATAATTCATGGGCATTAGTGAGTGAGTTTGTAAAGTCTGGAGTCATATTTGATTTTGATGATTCTTCCGCTCAGGCAGAAGCTGCAAAAAAACTGGAAAAATATGTACAGGATAACAACATCAAAGGAATGTCCGGAAAGACCAACTCAGACGGAGAAGTTATGTACAGAGATCTGGAAAAAGGAGTGTATCTTTTTGTCCAGACACAAAAAACACAAATTAGCAATCAAGTATATCAAAGCGAACCTTTTATCATAACAGTTCCAGGTAATTATGATGATCAGATAATTTGGAATGTAACGGCAGAACCTAAATTTAAAAATGAATCGATACCACCAATTACTACGAATACGCCACCAGTTTCAGAAGAACCATCGGGTGATAATAGCAGTCATACTTCAAATGTAAAAACGGGAGATGATACGAATGTAATTATGTGGCTTTCTTTAATGGGAATATCCTTAGTCATATTTAGTATTTGTAAAAGAAAAGTCCATAAATAATATGAGAAGATCGGGAAATCCCGGTCTTTTCGTTTCGTTATACAACTGGCATCATATAAAGGTAAATACCTCCGGAGGTGCACCGTATGGCGTCACCTGGGAGAAAATGGGTTTTAAACCATGGGAAGATTTGAAAGAAAATGAGTGAGTTGCCAGTGCAATCTTATTTATCTCTTGTGACAGAAATAGGTTCCCGTTTTGCTGGAAGTAAGTCTGAACTGATCTCAGGAGAATTAAGCAGTGCTGTGAAATTCTGTCTGATGATATCCAGTGTCTTCTGCTTTTTCTGTAATTCCTGCTTTTCACGGACAGTAGCAGCCTGTTCAGATTCAAGATTTTCTATCCGCTTCTGGATTTTATTAGAGCTTGGGATTTTGGTAACACCGAGATCCTGAAGCTCTTTTTTTAGTGAATCGTGGAGTTGGTATTCTGCTTGATGTTTGGTCCGGTATGCGTTTGGATTTTTAGCAGATTTGCAATCTTCAATCACTTTACGGCAGAGCCGGTAAGAATCACAATGTTTTTGAATGACTTTCTGCGTGTTCAGCTCATTGTTGATTTGTGTTATTCTCTGTTCAGCCGCTTTAACAGAAGCATCAACATCAGAAACATGCTGTTGAAAATCTTCATAATTCAGCAGATTATTTTCAGAAAGATAGTTGAAGGTGCGGGTTGCCTCTTTTAGATTATTTAGTTTTGCCCAACGTTCAAATCCTTCTCGATTGCCGGTTGTAACATAAGTGGAAATATTGATATACAGGCGAGCTTCTCTGGACAGATGCTTTGGAGTTTTCACTTTGCTACGATTTTTTGCCAGACGGATGCGGACATTTTTCTTCGCTATAATAACTTCCGAGAGATTTCATGTAAGTGAAGTCCTTCTGCTCCGGTGCACGGAAGGACAGGTGTTTTCCTTGGCGGACTTCATATCCGGCTAACTGCATTTTTTGTAGAAATTCCTCATAGTTGATGGAAGTCCAGATTGCCTTATCAACTGCAACACGTAGCTTGACTTTCCAACTGGTGCCATGATGATATTCCATGTTCTCTTTATAGCTTTTTCCTTTTTCTCCGGTTGGCATACTGGTGGCAAGTCCATTTTCCTGGCAGATGCGATTACTGATCCGGCAGATTTTTATGGTAGCTCCGCTTATTGGAAATGATCATTAACGCCCATTGTCACTGTAACCTGTTGGATGAATCTTGTATTCAGGTCGCAGTTATGATGACAGACTGGAGGTGACTTCTCCGGGTGGATTATATAACG
>ENA-OQHY01000751-OQHY01000751.1-human-gut-metagenome-genome-assembly--contig:-NODE-751-length-16812-cov-2.441954_pt1 | contig 16812 bp, 22 predicted proteins | sample MGYA00242570_ERZ504733 | MGnify/ENA primary metagenome ERZ504733 (study PRJEB26092, sample SAMD00036219) | human gut metagenome | host: Homo sapiens | study: EMG produced TPA metagenomics assembly of...
CTCCCATAGCCATAGCCTCACGAAGAACAGCATCTGCCTTTGGAAGTCCCATGGTAAGAACAGTAACCTTTGCACCGTTCTGATCCTTAATTCTAAGTGCTGCCTCAAGACCAGCTTTGTCATCTGGTTCATGATAGCAAGCATTGCAGCTCTATCGAGTGTTCCGTCTGCGTTGAACTTTACGCCGCCCTTTGGCGGCGTTTAGCAACGGGGCCAGCTGTTATCATCGGGAGGGCGGGAGCGTCGTTGTCCCTGGGCCAGTTAATGAGAGCTCCGGGAATACCAGCAAATCGCACTGCTGTCGTGCCGCTCGGCAATGAAACGGAGATGGTGCGCGACATGTTCATCTACACTGTGGTGCAGCCCGGCATACTGGGCCGCAGCAATATTCCATTGTGACATCGTGACTTCCTTTACACAGAGTCGCAGTGATTTAAGAATACACCTAATTTAATCAGGGTTTTCTTATCCTGCCATATTCCGCGTAAGGAAGTGTAACGACTCGTTAAGCTTATTTAACTTTAGGTTCGTACGGTAAACGAGAAAGGTTAACTGAGGCGAGACGATGCGCAATTAAGCGTTCGCGAAACCAGTCGCGCAGATGAGCAGGTTGCTCACGTTCAACCACTTCAGCCACGATGGGCATGTTGTAACGCTCTTTAAATGCGACGCCAGCGGCAGCGAGATCGACATTCACTTTATCCATCTCGTCCTGAGGAAGGGCGGCCAGATTGATCTTCATTACCTTCTCCTTTTTAGACGGCGGCAACGTTACCGCGATTGCTCGACGATGACAAGCAGAGGTGGGATGATCCTCGACTCGCTTATTATACAGAGTTATTCTTTGCCATACAGGCATAACAAAAAGGAATGATTGCGATGGGTTTATCCTCTTCCCGCGCGGCAGGCGCACTGGTCTTTTTGGCCTCTTGCGTGATGTCACCCTCCGTGCTGGCGCACGCTCACCTTAAACAACAGACTCCGGCAGCAGATAGCCTCGTGACGGCACCGCGCACGCTGACGCTGACGTTTTCAGAAGGTATTGAGCCCGGTTTTAGCGGTGTGGTGGTGACGGATGCACAAAAGCAGACCATCAGGACCGGTGCCGTTAAACGCGACGAGAAAGACAAGACGCAGCTGAATGTGCCGCTGGATCGCGAGTTGACGCCCGGAACCTACCAGGTTGACTGGCATGTGGTGTCGGTAGACGGCCACAAGACAAAAGGCAGTTATCACTTTAGCGTGAAATAGCATGCTGGCGATGTGCTACGTAGGGCTGCGCTTTCTCCATTTCGGCGCGTTAATGCTTATTTTTGGCAATGCGCTGTATAGCGTCTGGTTTGCTCCTTCCTCTCTGCAACGACTCATGTCCCGGCGTTTTCAGTCGCAGCAGAGAATGGCGGCGTTAATCAGCTGGTGACAGCGCTCCTGATGTTTACGCTTCAGGGCGGGTTAATGGGGAATGGCTGGGGCGATGTCGTCAACCCAGACATCTGGCGTAGCGTGCTGGGGACGCAGTTTGGAAGCGTCTGGCTGTGGCAAATCATTCTCGCGGCCCTTACTGCCGGTACAGCATGGCTGGCTCCGCATAAAGGCTCACGACTGTTACTGCTCGCCATGGGACAGTTCGTCCTGCTGGCGGGAGTGGGGCATGCGACAATGAACGAAGGCGCGGTGGGCGCATTACAGCGTCTTAATCACGCTCTTCATGTGTTATGTGCCGCAACCTGGCTTGGCGGATTACTGCCGCTGCTGTTTTGCATGCGTCTGGCGAAAGGGCAGTGGCAGCCTGCCGCAATCTACACCATGATGCGCTTCTCACGCGTGGGGCATTACGCCGTAGCAGGCGTGGTGCTTACCGGCGTTTTCAATGCGCTGTTTATTATGGGTATCGATATTCCCTGGCAGGCCCGTTACGTGCAATTTTTGTTGTTCAAATGTGCGCTGGTGGCTTTGATGGTGGTAATTGCGCTGGCAAATCGGTATTTTCTGGTGCCACGGTTTCGTGCGCAAAGCGGGCGAGAACAACAAATATTTATCAGAATGACACAAGCAGAAGCGGTGCTGGGTGCGCTGGTGCTGGCTACAGTCAGTCTGTTCGCGACCTGGGAACCCTTCTGACAAGGTTAACTATCCTATGAAAAAGACACTACTTTCTCTCATCTTGCTGGCCTGCACGGGGAGTGCCCTGGCCGCACCACAGGTCATTACCGTCAGCCGTTTTGAAGTGGGTAAGGACAAATGGGCGTTTAATCGTGAAGAGGTGATGCTGACCTGCCGTCCGGGGCACGCCTTGTATGCGATTAACCCAAGCACGCTGGTGCAATACCCTTTAAATGATGTCGCAGAGCAGCAGGTCGCCAGCGGCAAAAGCAGTGGACAGCCAATCAGCGTTATTCAGATTGATGATCCCGCGCATCCAGGGCAGAAGATGAGCCTGGCACCGTTTATCGAGCGTGCAGACACGCTTTGTTAATCTTCGGGTTTCCAATAAAAAACCGCAGATGCTTGCGAAAGCACTGCGGTTTTTCACTTTTAATGATGCTCATACGCTTTTTTTCCGGCCGCTTTAACTGAGGACTGGAAAACCTGGCGTCGTCATCTATTCTTAAAAGGCAAGGCGACTTAGCCTGCATTAATGCCAACTTTTAGCGCACGGCTCTCTCCCAAGAGCCATTTCCCTGGACCGAATACAGGAATCGTATTCGGTCTCTTTTTATCTATTATAAATTTCAGTCACTTACAGCGATCTGCCACCAAAGTACCCTAAAATTGTCCGAACTTGAATATTCGGTATTTCCCGTTATACCACACCGTTTTTAACATTCACAATTCATTTACACGCAAATTTAGGATCATCACGCACTCTTTTATCCTGCATCCCATTGTGTCCATACGACGACAATCAGTGCTGTTTGCCGCTTGAGTGTATGTCGGGACAGTGGCAATCATGGAAGATCGCTTGCAAATTTGCTTACAGGAACTGGGGTAACGGAGAGGTGTAGCACACATATGCGCGGCCATTAACCGTCAACTGTTGCGGTGCTATATTTTTTATCCGGGAAAGACTACGTTAAGGACAACCGGGAAAGGAGAGGGGGCATGGCATCAATGTTGATATAACCACAACACCCCGTTATGTTTGCTGGAAAGATATGACGTGATTAAAGGATAAAGTCTTTAAACTTATCTTTATTGTCAACGAGATAGGCTGGGAATACGGGTTTTTCTAGCGCCTGCCTAATTAGCTTCCTGTCTCTTCCCCAAATATCTTCTGCATTTTTGAGTACTTTCATAATGTGTTCTGGATTATTGAAATCAGGAGTGTTGTATTCCTGATGAGAAATAGTCGCCATCTTCTCAGAAATGCGTTCAGGGGACATTACCCACGAGAAATGCCAGCCACCATTATCGATAGTTTTATTCTTTAATTTAAAAAAGTTCCATTTAAACCACGACCAATTTTTATTTTTACGGGCATGCTTTATATTCCTGAAAGATTCAGGTTCACCATCAAAATAATTTAATAAATTTTTATATGTTGTTGCTCTCGGTAACGTGCATTTTCGGGGAGTACCATTAGTATTAAATACTTGCATATTGAACTGATAATTATAAAAATTTTGATGGATAGTCGTGCACAGATGGCGTGGGTTAATCCTGTCGATCACTGCGGGATCAAAAATTTCGTCTACATCAGAAACAAGAATGATATCGTCAGGCTGTGCGTTTACAAGCCCTTGCATAATGCTATTGCGGTGGTGCGATTCTACAGCCCAGGGATCAACTTCCTTATCAGTGGTATATTTTGCACCCGGGATTTTTGTTGGGTCCGTATCGTTTACAACATAAATGATTTTATCGGCGAAACACGTGAATTTCTCGATGTCGAAATTGAGTTTCTTTGGTTTCCCGGTAAAAGTATATGTTGATTCAACAATAACGAATTTGTCAACGACATCCGAGAGTGTGTGTAGACGGATGTCTAACAACATATCTTCATCATAATACAAAAAACAATCATAAATCATCATCAATTCCTTAAACTTTTGCACCGATATCGCGCATTTTTCCTGTCACTTTATTTAAGTCGTTTTCGTTTAAAACTAAATGAGCGGCCAAAAAAACACCCTGTGCATCCCCATTACGCGAGATAACTCACCGCCGGTGTATTTTCGCCAGTGATTGCTTCCTGCAAGCCCGGCAAACTTTGCCATTTGGGTACCCGTAAGACCGAGCGATGACTTGAGTAGAGCAAGGCCTTCCGGCGTAGGTGAGGCATAGTTTTCAATCAGAGGCATAACACACCTGTAAAAGCCGAACGGACATAGTTGGTTATCTAAATATAAGAAAATTAGGGTGGAGACAGCAATTGCATTCGTAAATCAGTATGCAATTATAATCGTATCCCAACGAAATATCAGCAAAGTTTAGACACCTCAGTAATGAATAGCACCAGCATCTCTGTGACGATGATTGTACTACCTTTCGGGAGGTGAGACCCCGTGGCAAGAGGGCACGCTTTTCATACAACGGTAGTCCCTTCAGGGTTTTTCATCAACGAACCAAAACAGAAACGGGCTTAATGTTCAGTCCGCTATTGCAAAATATCTTTGCAACAGTGGCAGAGTGGAGAGTAAATCACATTGAAAAGCGGGGCAAATGAACTGGGAGGAAGGTCAATTTTATCCCACAGATCGTCAGTTCTGGCCGGACGTAACCTCAAGGATCACTTTTTACCTATAAAAAAATACCTTTCGACCGAATCGACATCAATCGCCCGGCAAAACGGCATGCCCTTTTTGCCGGTTTTGTTAAATTTTTATGCAGAGTTGAAGAAAGCTCTCAGCGCGCTTAAAAGCGTGATTTCACCTCAGCCTCAATGCAGTCAAGCAGTTCAAAGCGACGGCGATATTCCGCCCGTTTTTTACTGGCGATATCTTCCAGGGATTTACGCTCCATCTGTAACGGCAGTTGCCAGCAGAAGGGGGAGATTTTCTTACCGTCCAGACTTGCCCAGAATTCGTCATAGCTGGCATGGAAATGACGGCCTTTGCTCAGGCGGTAACGCAGTGCGCGGAAAACGTGCCCCTCATCACCGACAGCAAAAATCGCACGGACGGATGAATGTGCGGCCAGCTGGAAAACCACTTCCATCAGCACGCGTTTTGGAAATAGGCCATGGCAGGCGCGGGTCGCCAGTTTAATGGCGTCATGCGAGACGTTGCGACGTGGCCCCTGGAGCCCACCAATCACCAGCACTCGCTGCCCGTTGCTGCGGGCGACGCTAAACGTCAGGCTTGCGAGCACGGTATTCTCGCTGTCGCGCAGCCACAGCGTGCTTTCACCTTCCCGCTCGGCTTTGCCGGCAGAGGAGGCACTCACGGTATACGTCGCGTCGTTTTTTGCCTGAAATTGCACTATCGTCTGCTCTTGCGGGCTGGTCAGCGCGTTGGCGAGGGTGATATTTTTCAGGCTATCGACCAGTGATAATGCTGATGATAGCGTCAGCCCGATCGCCGGCCGTCAGGCCACGCATCAGATACTGCCGATGGGTTTTACTCGGTAAGGTAATTTGAGAGGCCAGCAGACGGTCAAAATCATCACGTCCTGAGAGCGTTTCCAGCACGCGATGGGTGGAAGACCAGAACAGGAGCGAGCGCAGCAGGAACTTCAGACGATACTCGCGCTTCTGCCAGATTGGACCCGGAACGCGTTTCCTTTCACCAGCTCGGAAATGATATTTGTGCGATGCGGATAGAACACATCGTTGTGCAGGTGCATATTAGACACGTTAAGACCTCTCGTTTAATTCATGCCTTATTCTAAAGAGTCAGCAAAAAGGGATTAATAGCGCGCGGATCTTTATTTCCATTTGGTTTACCGTTCGTTTGGCTTTGTGAATGCTGCACGTGTCAGCTGCAATTTCTGCTGCGTCTATACTTAAGCAAGGAGGTTTTATGTATCAGCGAATCGATGGTGGGAAGTGGCGGCACGTCTGGGTTGTCAGCGACATACATGGTTGTTATCAGTGGCTCATGGATGAACTGAAACGCCGGCATTTTAATCCTTATGAGGATTTGCTTATTTCCGTAGGGGATGTAATTGACCGTGGCCCTGACAGTATTAAATGTTTACAGCTCATGAATGAAAAATGGTTTTGTGCAGTACGGGGCAACCATGAACAAATGGCTATCGACAGTCTTGATAATAATGATTTTGCACTCTGGTCAATGAATGGCGGAATTTGGTTTACCCGCCTTGAGCACACACAGCAGCAGCTGGCGCTGACGTTACTTAATGCGTGTCGGGAACTGCCGCACATTATCGAGATAACCTGTGCAAACGGTGTGAATGTGATTGCTCACGCTGACTATCCCGCAGCGGAATACCGCTGGCAAAAACCCGTAAGCGCCCAGCACGTACTATGGGATCGCGATCGGCTGATGGGGTTTATGGTCGGGAAAGGGCAGGGGATCGGCGGTGCGGACCATTTCTGGTTCGGACATACGCCACTTGACCGGCGGTATGATTTTAATAACCTGCACTACATTGATACGGGCGCCGTTTTCGATGGTTACTTTACGCTGGCGCAGCTTCAGTAATAAATAACCCGCCTTCGGGCGGGTTCTCTTTAGGTCAGGCAAGACGCATGACCCAGGCATCGGATTGACTATCGTAATGCTCACGGTAAAGAACTGAGTGTTCGCCATCAAGTATTGCCGGTACGCTGGTATCGGCATCCCAGGCATCCAGTTGCATGCACAAATCCGGGTCGGATTTGCAGGGAATACTTAACGTTCGTTCGCCCTGTGCTTCGCCGCGCAATTCTGCGTCGTCGATTTCGAAAGCGCCAATACGCACGCTGGTTTTCGTCATATTGCTCTCCGGGTGTGTTATCAAAATCTGGTATGACCAGTATGGGCATCCATTTTTGATCGTAGACAAGGAGAGCAAAATCGCCAGTAAAAAAAATGCGCTTTTCAGCCGGTGCGATCGTTACCGGTAAACAATCGTCCATCACGTACCAGCTCTCGCGGATAGCTGTTTTTCAGTCGCGAGCCCACCTTTTTCGCCAGCCCTAACGGATAACCCTGATAGGTCACCACCACTTCATCATGCGATGGCGTGTTGTCCGGATATACATCACGGCCCCGGTACCACTCTTCGGCTTCCTGGTGCGTCAGGCCGAACGTATTCTCGCTGCCGGCGAGGGCGATAACCGCCTCATGCTGCCAGCGATAGCCTTTATTGTGCACTTCCGCCAGGCGGATCCCGATGCGGGAAAAACGTACCTTGCCGATAAGCTGCTCAATATTTGCCGGGAAAAGCCAAATCTCTTTATCGCGAATCCAAAGATGGCATGTTTCATCCCAGGCCAGCCCGACCTTAGCGGCGGCGGTAGTGACTTGCTCCGCCTCACGCCTTTTCATGGGGGCGAAGGGGAAATTGCCGACCTTAAACGTCGGGGCTGGCAATGGCTCAACCGCCTGCGTTTTACGCAGACGAGCGACAAAAAAACCTTCGCAGTCATAAATCTGGGGGAAAACGTGCAGAAATCCTTCAGGCGGTGACGGCTTCATTGGCTGAAGCGAACAAACCGTTTAACGGCAGGAACTCGACGGCATCAGGGTATTGCGCCTTGAGCCACAGACAGACGTCCTCGTTCTCATCACGGTTTAAGGTGCAGGTCGAATAAACCAATGTGCCACCGGGACGCAGGGCATGGAAGGCGCTGTCGATCAGTTCGCGCTGGGTGGCGGCAATCTCAAGGTTACTCTCTACAGACCAGTTTTTTAACGCATCAGGATCTTTACGCACCACCCTTCGCCAGAGCAGGGCGCGTCCAGCAGGATGGCATCAAACGCTTCTGGCAGGCTGCGCCAAATACGCGGCCATCGAAGTGCGTCAGGGCAACGTTATGGATCCCGCAGCGGCTGATGTTAGCGTGCAGAACTTTAACGCGACTGGCTGAAAACTCGTTGGCGAGAATGGCCCCGCGATTCCCCATCCTGGCGGCAATCTGCGTGGTTTTGGAGCCCGGCGCGGCAGCGACATCCATGACGCGTTCTGGCGCATTATCATCCGCAAACAGGGCGGCAACCGGCAGCATCGAGCTGGCTTCCTGGATATAAAACAGACCACTCAGATGTTCTGCGGTACTGCCCAATGGCAACGACGCTTCGTCATCCCGTTCAATCCAAAAGCCCTCTGCACACCATGTACTGGCGTCAGTTGCCAGTTATACGGCGAGACCAGCACCAGAAAATCGGCGACGCTTATTTTCAGCGTGTTGACGCGAATACTCCGGCGCAACGGCCGCTGACAGGCGGCGATAAAATCGTCTAACGAGAGGTGAGAAGGAAGCGCCTCGCGCATCTGCGCCAGGAATTGTTCAGGAAGAAATACGGAGTTTTGAGCCACGTGCACACCACAGGGAAAAGTTCAGGGGCGCAGTGTAACATAAAGGCTCCGGTGCGTTGACACCGGAGCCTGAGATTAACGCGGCAGGGCAGTGCCCCATTCACGCCACTCTTTCGGCTCGCTTTCGAGCAGCAGGAAGTGTTTGCCCGGTTGCGCTTTCGGCGCCAGCGGCGTCCCCGGTGGTGTAGCGAAAGCAATACCGCCACGAATGAACTGGTTGAAGGTGCCGGTTTTCACCACCCCACCCGTCAGACCGAAGTCCAGTGAATAGCCGGAGGCCAGCCAGAACACCGAGTTATTACGCACCAGGTGCTGGTAACGATCGCTGATGCGTAATGCCACCATCACGCGGTCAGAGAGCGTACCGAGCGTCAGGCCCGTCACTGTACCCACCTCAATCCCGCGGAACAGCACCGGTGTGCCGATGTTCAGCGAGCCCGCTTCCGGCACTTCCACCACAATGCTCAGGCCATCCAGATAGCGAGAGTCAGTGATCGTGGCTTCCTGCAGTTCAAAGTCACGGCGAGCATTCCCCTTACCGGGTTCGACGTTGATATAAGGCTGCAGGATAGTGTCGAGGTGCTCAACGCCAGCGGCCGAAATCTGTGGCGTCACCACCGAGAAGCGGGAGCCTGAGCGGGCGAAGGTTTGAACATATTCCGGGTAGAGCACGGCGGTGGCCTGCACCTCGTTACGCGCGGTGATAAGCGTCAGCTTCTGGATCTGCCCGATATCAATACCCAGATAACGGATGGGCATCCCTTCCGCCAGCTTCCCTGCATCAAAAGCATGCAGGGTAATCTGTCCGCCAACGGCACGGGCCGCGGTTTCAGACGGGAAGAGAATACGCTTATCGCCTTTGCGCAGGTTTGCACCCGCACCGCTGAGGTTATCGAAGCTGATCGCTCCCCGCAGCGCACGTGAAAGCGGGGAGGCCTGCACGGTCAGCCCGTTACCGTTAAGCTGCACTTTCGCACCACCTTCGGCCCAGAACACGCTATTCGGGGTCAGCAACTTGCGATACTCCGGTTTGATATGCAGTTCGATATCAAACGCTTCCTCATGAGGCGTACGGCAATCACTTCCCCGACCTCAAACTTACGGTACAGCACAACGGAGCCAGCCTGGACATCAGGAAGCGTCTCGGCGCTTAGCGTCAGTGTCGTGGTTGGGAGATCGCTCATGCTGTTTTCAATCGCTTTGTCCAGGTTGGCATACAGCGGATAACTGTCGCGCACCGGGCCTTTATTGCCCGGTAAAATGCGGATCCCGCCGTTAACCCATTCGCTGGCGCTGGCACCGAGGAACTCAACGCCGTCGAGGCCTACCTTCACGTCGACGCGGCTGTTCACCACAAATTTACTGTCGCCATGGACAAGGTCGCTGTATTGCGGATCGATAGCCACCGAGAAGCTCACGCCGTTTTCAGAGAGCGTACGCTCCAGCACCTGGCCCACCTGGACGCCATGCAGAATCAGCGGCTGGCCGGCTTCGATACCGTAACTTTCAGGCGCGGTCAGTTTCACCGTTACGACGCCCGGTTTTTGCAGCAGCGCTTTATCTGCTGGCGCAACAACGAAACTGTTGCTGGGTTGACCTTCACCGGGGATCAGTTCAAACGTATTGCCGGTCAGAAGATTGCTCAGGCTGGTATCGTTCAGAGACAGTTTTGGGCTGCGCATCTCGATACGCGTTTTTTCACGCAGGAGATCAACTACGCTCGGGTCGACGGTCATCTCACCGGTCACGGAACCGCCTGGATTGAGCGTCATTTTGGTGAGCTGCCCAACCTGCAATCCCTGATACATAAGCGGTGTGGAACCCGCTTTCAGCCTTTAGCATCGGGCAGGGCGAGTTTGACGATCACGCCGCGCTGGCTGTGCGCCAGGTCAGCATACAATCCGAAGGTATCATCTGCCGTGGCCGGGCTGGAGTTTTCCGGAGAGTCGAAGGCAACGGCGCCGTTGACCAGTGCGGCCAGGCTCTCGAGCTTCACTTTGGCACCGCTCAGGCTGAGGTCAGCATCCACGCCGGAGACGTTCCAGAAACGGCTGCCTTTTTTCACCAGGTTAGTGAAGCGGCGATCGATTAACACATCAATCGTCACGCCCTGTTTATTCGGTTGGATGGCGTAATCATAAACGCGACCTACCGGAATTTTACGGTAATAAACCAGTGAGCCACTGTTGAGGGAACCCAAATCCGGTGCCTGCAGATGGATCATCAGATCGCCGTTATTCAGTCGGTATTTTGGTTGGGTATCCAGCGCAACAAAGTGATCCTGCGGTTCACCTTTACCCGGCATCATGCCGATGTAGTTACCGCCAACCAGTGCATCCAGCCCTGAAACACCCGCCAGAGAGGCCTTAGGCGTTACCAGCCAGAACTGCGTTTCGCTGCGCAGCGCATCCTGCATATCGGACTTAATGCTGGCGCGGACCTGAATTTTATTCAGCCCTTTTCCCAGGCTGATGTCCTGAACGGTACCTACCTCAACCCCCTGGAAGCGGACAGGGGTTCGCCCGGCCACAATGCCGTCGGCAGACTGGAAGTCAATGGTGATGGTGCTTCCGCGATCTTCATAGCTCGTCCAGATAAGCCAGCCTGCAATCATCAGGGCGATGACAGGCAGCAACCAGAATGGAGAAATGCGGCGTTTTGTTTTAATTCTCGCTTCAGTCGGCGAAGCGGGCGTTTCCTGACTCATGTGCATCCCAAAGTAAGCGGCTATCCAGCCATTCCACAGCAAGAATAGTCAATATCACCGCGGAGCGAAATAAAAAGCTGCGGGTCCCATTGTAAAAGCCAATAACTGGTCGCGATTGATCAGCGACATCATCAACGAAATCACGAACAGATCCAACATCGACCAGCGGCCAATCCAGGTGACGAATCGCAAAAGCAGAATTCGGGTACGTAAACCTTGCTCACATTTGAAGTGAATACTCAGGAGCAGGGTAAACATCACCACCACTTTGGTAAACGGCACCAGAATACTGGCGATAAACACAATTGCCGCCACCCCCACGTTGCTGTGGGCGAGGGAGATGATCCCGGAGAGGATGGTATCCTCCTGGCGCCCACCATTCACGTAAATGATGGAAATCGGCAGCATATTGGCCGGGATCAAAAAGACCAGCGAGGCAATCAGCGCGGCCCAGCATTTTTGCAGACTGTTGTTGCGCCGCAGTCTCAGGGGAATATGACACCGCGGGCAACGGCCACGTGGTCGGGCAAGCCAGTATAGTGACACCCCAGACAGACCCGGAGACTTTCATCCGGTCGCGTGGCCGGGCGCTGAGGGTAAAAGCGCTCCCAGAGCTGTTCGACGTTCAGATGAATGAGTGTGAGGATGCTGAGCAAGACGAGGCAAATAAATGCAAAGAGTCCGACCCCGGGCTGCAAGAACGCATAGTCCTGCACTTTTATGGACGCCACGCCGACGCCCACCAGGTAGATATCCAGCATTACCCACTCTTTCAGTTTGTCCAGCATCAGCAACACGGGGCGGAGATTCATCCCCAGAATGTTACCAAACCAAAGATAGGCAATGGCGGCGACCAGCACCAGCGGCGCGCCGACCGTACAGAAAAGCACCATGGCGGCAGTGAGCGGGTCGCCTGGCGCGTCATCTGCCAGATCCCCTGCAGTACGTTGGCATCAATACGCACACCAAGCAGGTACAGCTTCAGCAGCGGTTCGCCCCAGGCAAACGGCATAAGAAGCAGCATGGTGATGGCCATCGCGGCGAGACGGGTCAGCGACCAGTCGCGGCCGTCACGAATTTTAGCGTCGCAGCGGGGGCAAAAAGCACTTTCATGCGATTTCATCTTCGGCAACATAAAAAGCGTATCGCACTGCGGGCAACGCTGATAATGTGCACGAGGCAAAGCTTCGCTTACCGTATGGACAGTTATCTTTTTTGTCGGCGTAATTTTGGTTGTTTTTAAGGCCATCAGCTGCGCACAAATAAGTATTGTTGAACGTTATATTAACTCATGAACGGATTCATCTTGAGCATGAGCGCATTTAATGCTTATTTTAATAGGCTATGCGGTAATTTTGTAAGACAACTAAGTGATTGAATAATGAACAAAACAGAATTCTACGCGGATCTTAACCGCGATTTTAAGGCATTGATGGCGGGTGAGACCAGCTTCTTAGCCACTCTGGCAAATACTAGCGCATTGCTGTTTGAACGGCTATCAGACGTTAACTGGGCCGGCTTTTACCTTCTGGAAGGTGAAACGCTGGTGCTTGGCCCGTTCCAGGGGAAAATTGCCTGCGTGCGTATTCCCGTAGGACGTGGCGTTTGTGGTACAGCGGTCGCGACTAATCAGGTGCAGCGCGTCGAAGACGTCCATGCGTTTGACGGACACATTGCCTGTGACGCAGCCAGTAATTCTGAAATCGTTCTGCCTCTGGTGGTAAAAAATCAGATTATTGGCGTTCTGGATATCGACAGCACGGTCTTCAGTCGCTTCACAACCGAGGACGAACAAGGGCTGCGCGAGCTGGTGGCGAACCTCGAAAACGTTCTCGCCGCAACCGATTATCAAAAATTCTTTGCGAGCGTAGCAGGATAATCAACGGATAACGTAGCATTTACTGATAGCGTCATTATAATGACGCCTGTTCATGCCTGCGCTTGTTGGCAACGTCCGTTGTAATCAGGAAATTTCATGGAAAATCAACCTAAGTTGAATAGCAGTAAAGAAGTTATCGCATTTCTGGCCGAGCGTTTCCCACAGTGCTTCAGTGCTGAAGGTGAAGCTCGTCCCCTGAAAGTCGGTATTTTTCAGGATCTGGTGGCACGCGTTGAGGGGGAAATGAACCTCAGCAAAACTCAGCTTCGTTCCGCCTTACGTCTTTATACTTCGAGCTGGCGTTACCTGTACGGTATCAAAGCGGGCGCGACGCGTGTTGATCTTGACGGCAACCCTTGTGGTGAGCTGGACGAGCAGCACGTTGAGCACGCACGTAAACAGCTGGAAGAAGCCAAAGCACGCGTTCAGGCACAACGTGCAGAACAGCAAGCGAAAAAACGCGAAGCCGCAGCGGCAAACGGCCAGGAAGAAGCGCCTCGTCGTGAGCGTAAACCACGCCCAGCGCCGCGTCGTAACGATAATAACGATCGCAAACCGCGTGCTGACAAACCAGCAGCTAAAGCCCCGCGCACCCCTCGTGAAGAGCCGCGCCATACGCCGGTTTCTGACATTAACGCCCTGAGCGTGGGTCAGGCACTGAAGGTGAAAGCGGGTAACAACGCAATGGACGCCACCGTACTGGAAATCACCAAAGATGGCGTTCGTGTACAGCTGACTTCTGGTATGTCAATGATTGTACGCGCAGAACACTTGTTGTTCTGAAACGGAGGCCAAGCCTGGCATGAACACTTTTTTAAGCTCACCGCGTTGGCGGGCCTGTTTGCTATAACAGGCCATGCTTTCGCAGTGGACGATATCACGCGTGTTGATCAAATTCCGGTCCTCAAGGAAGAGACGCAGCACGCGACGGTGAGCGAGCGTGTGACCTCACGCTTCACCCGTTCGCACTATCGTCAGTTCGATCTCGATCAGGCCTTTTCGGCCAAAATCTTTGACCGCTATCTGAACTTGCTGGATTACAGCCATAACGTACTGCTCGCCAGCGATGTCGAGCAGTTCGCTAAGCGTAAATCCGGGGTGGGTGACGAGTTGCGTTCAGGCAAGCTGGATCTGTTCTACGATCTCTATAACCTGTCGCAAAAGCGCCGCTTTGAACGCTATCAGTATGCGCTGAAAGTGCTGGAACGTCCGATGGACTTCACCGGCAACGACACCTTTAATCTGGACCGCAGTAAAGCGCCCTGGCCGAAAGACGAAGCCGAGCTGAATGCGCTGTGGGATGGAAAAGTAAAATACGACGAGCTGAGCCTTAAGCTGACCGGCAAAGATGAGAAAGAGATCCGTGACACGCTGACGCGTCGTTACAAATTCGCTATTCGTCGTCTGGCTCAGACCAACAGTGAAGATGTTTTCTCACTGGCGATGACCGCTTTCGCTCACGAAATCGATCCGCATACCAATTATCTCTCGCCTCGCAATACCGAACAGTTTAATACCGAAATGAGCCTGTCTCTGGAAGGTATCGGTGCGGTGCTGCAGATGGACGATGATTACACCGTGATCAACTCAATGGTCGCCGGTGGCCCGGCGTCGAAAAGCAAAGCGATAAGCGTAGGCGATCGCATTGTTGGTGTGGGTCAAACCGGACAGAACATGGTCGATGTGATCGGCTGGCGTCTGGATGATGTGGTTGCGCTGATCAAAGGTCCGAAAGGCAGCAAAGTTCGCCTTGAAATTCTGCCAGCCGGTAAAGGCACCAAAACCCGTATCGTTACCCTGACGCGTGAGCGTATCCGCCTGGAAGACCGCGCGGTGAAAATGTCGGTGAAGACCGTGGGTAAAGAGAAGGTGGGTGTTCTGGATATCCCGGGCTTCTATGTCGGGCTGACTGATGATGTAAAAGTCCAGCTGCAGAAGCTTGAAAAGCAGAACGTGAGCAGCGTCATCATCGACTTGCGCAGCAACGGTGGTGGGGCGCTGACCGAAGCGGTTTCACTGTCCGGGCTGTTTATCCCGTCTGGTCCGGTGGTTCAGGTGCGCGATAACAACGGTAAAGTACGTGAAGATGCCGACAATGATGGTGTGGTCTACTACAAAGGCCCGCTGGTGGTCTTGGTCGATCGCTTCAGTGCTTCCGCGTCTGAAATCTTTGCCGCCGCTATGCAGGACTATGGCCGTGCGCTAATTGTCGGTGAGCCGACATTTGGTAAAGGTACCGTACAGCAGTATCGTTCTCTGAATCGTATCTACGATCAGATGCTGCGTCCGGAATGGCCTGCACTGGGTTCGGTTCAGTACACCATTCAGAAATTCTATCGTGTGAACGGTGGCAGTACGCAGCGTAAAGGCGTGACGCCGGATATCATGATGCCGACAGGCACGGAAGAGACTGAAACCGGCGAGAAGTTGAAGATAACGCATTCGCGGTGATAGCATTAACGCCGCGACCTACGTGAAAGCGGGTGATATGACGCAGTTTGGTCCTGAACTGCTGAAAGCGCACAACGATCGCATCGCCAAAGATCCGGAATTCCAGTACATCATGAAGGATATTGCTCGTTTCAATGCCCTGAAAGATAAGCGGAATATTGTTTCTCTCAACTACGCTCAGCGTGAGAAAGAGAACAACGAAGATGATGCAACGCGTCTGGCGCGTATCAACGATCGCTTCAAGCGTGAAGGTAAGCCTCTGCTTAAGAAACTGGACGATCTGCCAAAAGATTACCAGGAGCCGGATCCTTACCTCGACGAGACGGTGCATATCGCTCTTGACCTGGCGAATCAGGAAAAGGCGAAGCCCGCCGTGCAACCCGCACCGGCAAAATAATCCCCCAACAGGCACAAGAAATTGTGCCTGTTTCTTTTTGTTCCGCATTCTCCCGTCAGGCAAATTTCCAATTGTGTAAAGTTGTGTCTTTCTGGTGACTTACGCCCGATGGATGCTTGAAAATAGCCGTAATACCCATACGATGTGGGTAATCGCATAGTGCGCTTTGTTAAACTGAGGTTAAAAGAAAATTATGATGCGAATCGCGCTCTTCCTGCTCACCAACCTTGCGGTGATGGTGGTTTTCGGGCTCGTGCTAAGCCTGACAGGAATTCAGTCGAGCAGCGTTCAGGGTCTGTTGATTATGGCGCTGCTGTTTGGTTTTGGTGGCTCATTCGTTTCACTTCTGATGTCGAAATGGATGGCACTGAAATCGGTAGGTGGTGAAGTCATTGAGCAACCGCGTAACGATATGGAACAGTGGCTGATGAATACTGTGGCTCAGCAATCGCAGCAGCGGGTATCGCCATGCCGCAGGTGGCCATTTACCACGCGCCAGATATTAACGCCTTTGCACAGGTGCCCGCCGTGATGCGTCTCTGGTTGCCGTCAGCACCGGGTTGTTGCAGAACATGAGCCGTGACGAAGCCGAAGCGGTTATCGCTCACGAAATCAGCCATATCGCGAACGGTGACATGGTCACCATGACCCTGATCCAGGGCGTAGTGAACACCTTTGTTATCTTCATCTCCCGTATTCTGGCGCAGATCGCGGCAGGCTTTATGGGCGGGAACCGCGATGAAGGGGAAGAGAGCAACGGCAACCCGCTGATCTACTTCGCGGTTGCGACGGTACTGGAGCTGGTATTCGGTATTCTGGCCAGCATCATCACCATGTGGTTCTCCCGTCACCGTGAGTTCCATGCGGATGCCGGCTCGGCGAAACTGGTTGGCCGTGAGAAGATGATTGCCGCGCTGCAGCGTCTGAAACCAGCTATCGAAACCGCAGGAAGCA
>ENA-OQHY01000752-OQHY01000752.1-human-gut-metagenome-genome-assembly--contig:-NODE-752-length-16811-cov-4.888995_pt1 | contig 16811 bp, 19 predicted proteins | sample MGYA00242570_ERZ504733 | MGnify/ENA primary metagenome ERZ504733 (study PRJEB26092, sample SAMD00036219) | human gut metagenome | host: Homo sapiens | study: EMG produced TPA metagenomics assembly of...
TTCTTAATCGTAGACTCATTACCTCGTTTAATAAGATTGTTTTTTGTTTTTCCACAGCTTTTAATAAGTCAAAGTTTTGCATATTACGAGCACCAATCTGAATGATATCTACATTTTCAACGAATTCATCCAAATGTTCTGCACTCATAAGTTCAGATACAATGGGAAGCTTTGTTTCTTGTCTAGCTTTTACCATGGCCATGATTCCAGCTGTTCCCATACCTTGGAAAGCGTATGGACTTGTTCTTGGTTTATAGGCGCCACCTCTTAACATATCGGCTCCTGCTTGTTTAACTTCTTTGGCAATACGACATATTTGATCTTCACCCTCTACGGAACATGGGCCTGCAATCATGGCAATTTTTTTACCACCGATTTTAATTCCATTTACATCTACAATGGTATCTTCTGGATGGAACATACGATTGGCTAATTTATAAGGCTGGGCAACACGTTGTACGTTATATACAATGGGGTTTGCCATAACGCTTTTTTCATCGACGATACTTGTATCTCCAACTAAACCAAAGACATTGTAGTTATCGCCTTGGATCATTGTGACTTGAAGATTCATTCCTTCGAATTTGTGAATTAATTTGTCGACATCGTGTTTTGGTGCATTTTTCTTTAAAGTAATAATCATAGTAATATCCTTCTTTCCATTTGTGAGTAACAAAAAGCATTAACCGTTCGAATTGTTAATGCTTAAAAGCCCTAATAAAAATACCATTCTGTTTTGATTGGTTCTATTAGGGCTATCTAAAGTAAAAGTAAAAATATGTAGATTGAATGTTCATGTTAATCACCTGTGTATACTATAGCTTAATCCTTGAAAATGTGCAAGTTATTTTCTGAAAATAGTTACATTTTACTTGTCAACCTCCTTGGCAAAGTTGGTTATATTTTTGTCATTTCTTGTCGAAAAGTGTAAAACAAAATAAAAGTGTTATAATCTAAGTAGCAATAGAAATCATATAGGAGGTACATAATATGAAAGTCAATATTGTAGGAAAAAACATCACAGTCACTGAAGGAATCTCAGATAAGATCCATAAAAAATTAGATGTTTTAACAAAGTACTTCATTATTAGTGAGGATGATGTAGCTAACGTTTTAGTTCGTACATATCCTACAAAACAAAAAATTGAAGTTACAATCCCAACGCGTTATGCGATTCTTCGTGCGGAGGTTGTAGACGATGATTTATATGCAGCTATCGATCTTGCTGTAGATAAATTGGAAGATCAAATTCGTAGAACAAAAACACGTTTAACACGTAAAAATAAAGAATCACTTGCCGAAGCTTTCTTAGATCATGAATTATTTAATGATGAAGAAGTAGATGATGATGAAGTTGTTCGTACTAAATCAATCGTTCCAAAAGAAATGAGCTTGGATGAAGCTATTATGAAGATGGAATTATTAGGACATGATTTCTTCATTTATACAGATGATGAAACAGACAAAATTGCCGTTTGCTACAAACGTCATGATGGTGGATACGGATTAATTGAAACTGAATAATATGTAAAAAGGCATGTCAAATTGGCATGTCTTTTAATTGGAAATAAAAAAAAGAATATAAGTTTGAATAAGTTATTCTTTGTGCTATAATTATGTTCGTTAAGGAGGTTTTTCCCATGGGATTTATGGATAAAGTAAAAGACTTCGTTGCTCCAATCGAAGAAGAAGACGATTATCAAGAAGCACCACAAGCTGAAAAGGTAGAAGAAGTAGAACCTCAAAGTCGTTACGAGAGACCAAAAGCTCGTACGAACGCAACTTCTTTGAATTCGAATACAAAAATGGTATTGTTTGAACCAAGAAGCTTTGGAGAAGCTGAAGAAGTAGGACAACGTTTAAAAGAAGGTCGTGCTGTTGTAGTTAACTTACATAAGCTAGATCGTGACTATGCACAACGTACTATTGATTTTTTAACAGGTGTTGTTTATGCACTTGATGGTAAAATTCAGAAAATTGGTCAGAACGTAATTTTATGTTCTCCAGCTGAAATTGGTGTACAAGGAACTATTTCATTAGGAAGTCCTGATGACTTCGAAGATGAAGACTAATAATTACTTTTAATGAGCTCATTTATGGTAGGTCATGAGGTGTTTATTTCGCAGATGAAAGATCAAATTCGTATCTTTCAAAAACAAAATAGGCGGATCAATGACCTATTTTTTATCGATTTCTGAACAAGCCATTCTTCAAAACATGGTCCCTAAAAATATATGTGTCGTTTTTGATGGTGGGTACGAGAATGCAGAAAGAAAGATCGCATGTTTTATACCGGAAGGCTATGAAGGTTTTAGTGATTGTGTCTGTCTTCATGCCACATACAATTCAAAATTCAAAACACTGACACATTCCGATTTATTAGGTTGTTTAATGCATTCGGGTATTGAAAGAAGTGTCATTGGAGATTTGATTGTACAAGAAGATGATTTGTATATATTTTGTAAGGAAAAGATTTCAAAATATATTATCGATAATTGTACGCAGATTGGTAAGTGTACAGTTCAGTTTGAAGTATGTTTGGATTATGAAATCATAAAAAATAATAAACAAGAAATACGTGTTATGTGCAGCAGTTTACGTTTAGATAGTGTAGTTGCGCAATTGTCACATTGTTCTAGAAGTGAAGCATTAAAAAAGATTCATGCAGGATTCGTGAAAGTTAATGATGTGGTACTTGAACAAAATTTACAATTGTGCAATAATGATTTCGTGTCAATCAGAAAAACGGGTCGATTCCAGTTTAAAGAGGTTGTTTCAACCACAAAAAAGGGAAGACTTGTTTTGAACTTTGATCAATATATCTAGCTAAGATAAAGACACGCCTTTATTCGTTATGATTGTAGAGAGCAATGAAGTTTTTGGTGAAACATTGTATGAATAAGAATTTAGGTATCCCTTTTGAGCTGATCTTACGAAATCATAGTAGTTTGATCCGGTTGAACCGTTATCTCATGAAAGTGCATAGTGAAAACTATGAAGTAAGGTGGTACCGCGTGTTTATTACGTCCTTTTTTAAGGGCGTTTTTTTTTTTGAAAAGGAGATAAAGTATGGACTACAAAGAAACTCTTCATATGCCTAAAACGGCATTTGAAATGCGTGGAAATTTGACTAAAAAAGAGCCTGGTTTCCAAAAACGCTGGCAAGATGAAAAATTGTATGAAAAGATGTTAGAAAGAAGAGAAGGAGCAGAATCATTTGTGTTACATGATGGTCCTCCTTATGCCAATGGGGATATCCACTTAGGACATGCCTTAAATAAAGTGTTAAAAGATGTAATTGTAAAATCTCACTTTATGGAAGGATACAAAACACCATATATTCCAGGATGGGATACTCATGGTTTACCAATTGAAACTGCAGTTACTAAATTGGGCTATGACCGTAAGAAAATGGGAATTGCTGAATTTAGAAAAATCTGTTATGACTATGCTTTAAAGCAAGTAGCTAATCAAAAAGCAGGATTCTTAAGCTTAGGATCAATTGGAGATTATGATCATCCTTACATCACTCTTCAAAAGGGTTTTGAAAAACACCAAATCGAAATCTTTGGAAAGATGGCTATGAAAGGTTTGATCTACAAAGGATTAAAACCGGTTTATTGGTCACCAAGTAGTGAATCGGCTTTAGCGGAGGCAGAAGTTGAATATAAAGATGTTAAGAGTCCAACAATTTATGTTAAATTTGCTGTTAAAGACGGAAAAGGCGTATTAGATACAGATTGCAACTTCGTCATTTGGACAACAACACCTTGGACTATTCCTGCAAACTTAGGAATCAGTGTGAACCCTGATTTTGATTATTCATTAGTGGATACAGAAAAGGGTAAATTGATTATGCTTTCAAGCATGGTTGAAGAATTGTGTGATAAGTTCGAAGTTGAAAAGCGCGATGTTTTAAAAACTTTCAAAGGTAAAGAATTCGAATATATTACTTGTACTCACCCATTGTATCCAGAAAGAGAAAGTCTATTGATGTGTGGTGATCACGTAACAGCCGATGCTGGTACTGGTTGTGTTCATACAGCACCTGGATTTGGTGTAGATGACTTTAATATTGGTATGAAATATGGTTTACCAGTATATTGTAACGTGGATGCACAAGGTTGCATGATGGATGATGTTGGCGAATGGCTTGCTGGTCAATATGTGGAAGATGCCAACAAAACAGTCACTCAAAAATTAGATGAATTGGGTGTATTATTAAAACTTCAATTCATCACGCACTCATACCCACATGACTGGCGTACTAAAAAGCCAATTATTTTCCGTGCTACAACACAATGGTTTGCGTCAATTGATCAAATTCGTGATGAATTATTAGAACAAATTCACTCTGTATCTTGGGTACCTGCCTGGGGTGAACAACGTATGCACAATATGATTGCCGATCGTAATGACTGGTGTATTTCTCGTCAACGTGCTTGGGGTGTTCCAATTCCAATTGTTTATGGTGAAGATGATACTCCAATCATGGATCAAGCAATCTTTGATCATGTTGCCAAATTAGTTGGTGAATATGGATCTAATGTTTGGTTTGAAAGAGATGTTAAAGATTTATTACCAGAAGGATATACAAATGAACATTCTCCAAATGGTATCTTCCGTAAAGAAACAGATACTATGGATGTTTGGTTTGACTCAGGATCAAGTCATACTGGAGCTATGATGGATCGTGGCCTAGGCTATCCTGCAGATTTATATTTTGAAGGTAGTGACCAATATCGTGGATGGTTCAACTCTAGTTTGATTGTTGGTACTGCCGTTCATGGTAAAGCTCCATACAAACAAGTATTATCACATGGTTTCGTTATGGATGAAAAGGGCGTTAAGATGTCTAAATCACAATGGAATGCCGTTGCACCTAGTGAAATCACTAAAAAATATGGTGCAGATATCTTACGTTTATGGGCTTGTAGTGTAGATTATCAAGCGGATGTTTCAATGGGTCAAAAGATCTTGAAACAAGTAAGTGAAAACTATCGTAAGGTACGTAATACATTGCGTTTCTTAATGGCAAACTTAGATGATCAAAAATTTACTGCCAAAGATTGTGTAAACTTCAATGAATTGAGTGAATTGGATCAATATATTTTAACCGAATTAAAGGATGCTGTAGATTACTGTAGAAAAGCTTATAATGAATATCGTTTCTCCGATGTCGTTACATATTTGACAAACTTAATGACAAACGAATTATCAGCTTATTACTTAGATTACACGAAGGATATTCTTTATATTGAAAAAGAAGATGCACCAGTCGTCGTCAAGTTCAAACTGTACTTTATAATGCCGTTGAAGTAATGACTAAATTGTGGGCTCCAATCTTGGCTCATACTTGTGAAGAAGTAAATGACTACATGCACTTTGATGCAGAAAGTATCCACTTAACTACATTCAAAGATCTAGAATTGGATTTTGATGTTGAAAAGATCAAAGCGGATATGGAAGAATTATTCAAAGTTCGTAAGGATGTCTTCAAAGCATTAGAAAATGCACGTGCTCAAGGTTTAATTGGTAAATCATTAGAAGCACATGTCGTATTACATGTAAGTGATGCACAAAAAGAAATCATGGATCGTGTATTAAGTAATGCAGCACAATGGTTTATTGTATCTAAAGTAACATTCACAACGGATGAATTAGAACAATTTGAAGTTTGTCAGGTTAAAGTAGAAAAGGCTACAGGCCATGTATGTCCTCGTTGCTGGAACTACACTGAATCTGATAATGAAGATGGATTGTGTGATCGTTGTAACCACGTATTACATGATTAATATGTAAATGAAAAGAGTAACTCTAATCGACAAGAGTTACTCTGTTTTTTATTTTATCGGTTGTGATGATTTTATAATCTTTTGTTTCTAAATCCGATGAAACATCACTATCTTTATCTACGATCCATATCGCTTGTACATCATAATCAAGAGTCGATAGATATTTCTTTCCATCTTCTACACTCATACAGAATAATGTTGTACTTAAGGCATCGGCTTTGCCTGAATCGTTTGTGATGACGGTTACACTTCGAACATAGTTTGCAGGATAACCGGTTTTAGGATCAATAATATGGGAATACTTTTTATGTTTATATGTAAAATATCTTTGGTAATCTCCACTTGTAACTAAACAAGTGGCTTTTTTTGTTGAATATTGGACCAATGCATCATTTGAATCTGGACTTTGAATACCAATCTTCCAATTGGATCCATCTTCTTTTTCGCCAAGTAAGACAACGTTACCACCGGCATTGATATATCCATTGGTTAGGCCGGCTTTATTTAATGCTTCTTTGGCAAGTTGAGTGGTATATCCTTTGGCAATGGCACCTAGATCAATGGATAATTGTGAATCTAAATAAGATACTTCATGACCATTTATTTGAATATTATCTAGGTCAATATGATTTAAAGCTTCTTGAATCTTTTCATCACTAGGTGGCACTTGTGTATTTTCTCTTGCATCATGCCATAAATTTAATAGGGTCCTTGACTGATGTCAAATTGAGAGTTTTCTGATTGCATCTTCATAGCTAGTTTTAAACAATCTATAAAGGTTTCATCCATTTGAATCGGATGATCATAAGCTTCATGATTCAAAGTATAAAGGTTATTCATATTTTTATAGGCATGGTATTGGTCGAATCGTTTGTTGTTTTCTTTAAATGTCTTTCGTAAGATTTTTGTATATTTCGCAAAATCTGCTTGTGAACATGAGCAATTTAGAGTGATGGGCGTGTCAAAGCAACATCTGTTAATGTAACATTGAGGTTTTCTGTTGTTTCATTGTCTTTGTTTTGAACGAAGAATATGACAGAACTTATAAAGATTAGAAAACAAATCGATAGGACAAGCCATGATAATATAGATTTATTTTTTTGCATAAAAGTATTATATGATGAATTGCGTTTAATGTAAATGTAAGTACTTACCTAAATTATGGGAAATTGTCAAAAAATTCTTGAACTTGTGAAAAAAAAGGCCTATGATTAGAAAGTATAAATGGGAGGTAGGATTTATATGTCACTATTTTTAGGACCGATGAGACAGCATATCCCTGGTAAAAAAGAATTGACAGAAAAGTCTGAATTATTACATCTTATGCCTAAAAAGGAAGTTTATATTCCTTTAGTAGCAGGACGTACTTTAGATTTTGATATTCTTGTTCAAGAGGGAGATACTGTATCCATTGGAACAAAACTGGCTGAAACAAAGTCAGGTTTTTATGTGCCAATTTATTCAAGTGTTTCTGGAACTTATAAAGGAATTGTTAAACGTATGCACAATTCTTTGCGTCCACAAAATCACATGGTGATTGAATGCGATTTTAAACAAACCAAAGTTCAATCATTCGCACCATTAGACTGGCAAAGTGCTACAAGAGAAGAGTGTGTTGATTTTGTAAAAAATGCAGGTATTGTTGGTTTAGGTGGAGCTGGTTTCCCAACCTATGTAAAATATATGAAACCAGATGGAGTTGATTATGTATTGATCAATGCCGTAGAATGTGAGCCTTATATTACAGCCGATTACCGCTCTGTTATGGATGATGCCCAAGATTTAGTTACAGGTGCTAAAATCATGAAGAAGATGGCTGAAGCTAAAACGGTTTACATTTGTATCAAAGAATCTCACCCGGATTTAATTGAAAAAGTGAAATCTGCATTGACAGATGCGGCTGGTGTTGAGGTATATCCAGTCCCTGATGTTTACCCAATGGGTTGGGAACGTGTTTTAGTACGCGAAGTATTACATAAAGAATATGGTGGATTACCTGCTGAAGCTGGTGCTATCATTGGGAATGCTTCAAGTGCCATTGCGATTGCGAAAGCCTTTGAAAAAGGGGAAGCCATCACACAAAAGAATTTAACAGTGAGTGGTGAATGTGTAAAAGATCCACACAATGTATGTGTACCAGTTGGTATGCCTGTAAGTGAGATCATTGAAGCTTGTGGTGGATATACACAAGATACAGTTCGCTTGATTTCTGGTGGACCTATGATGGGTAAAACTATTGTAAATGATATGTTTGTCGTTGATCGTGCTATGAATGCATTAACTGTACTTCCAGCTGCAAATGATGATGCGATCGCCTGTTTACGTTGTGGTAAATGTAGTGATCATTGTCCAAGTGGTTTACAGCCTGTAAGAATTACAGCTGCATTGAAGGCAAATGACGTGGACGAAATGTCAAAACGTGGTGTTATGAGTTGTATCGAATGTGGAATGTGTACTTATATTTGTCCTTCTCATATCGATGTAACTGAAAATGTTCGTAAGGCAAAACGTATTGTTATGCTTAAGAAAAGTAGGGAGGATTCAAATGAAATTTACTTTTCATGTAAGTCCAAGCATTAAGAATAACTTGTCAACACAACGTATCATGAAAGAATTATCTTTAAGTTTATTAGTTGTGTTTGTAGCAGCCGTAATTTACTATGCATCTGCATGGGGTACTGATGCTGCTTTACATTGTGTTCTTTTATTAGCTTGTTCTTTAATTACTACATTTGTTTGCGAATCCATCTTCGCAAAGATTATGAAGAAAGATATTAAAACTTTCTTAAAGAGCTCATTTGGATGGGTAACAGCTATCATTTTAACTTTGATGGTACCTGTTAACATGTCTTGTTATGCAGTTATTATTGCGACAGTATTCGCAATTGTACTTGCAAAATTATTATTTGGTGGTTTTGGACAAAATATCTTTAACCCTGCAGCTGTAGGTCGTGCTGTTATTTTACAGGCATTTACAGGTGTGAGTGTAGGACTTATTTCACAAGCAACACCAACTACAGTGATTGCGAGTGCTTATCATTGGCTACCAGCAAATGCTACTGTATTAGATTCATTTTTATCACAATATGGAGGATTTGCAGGTCTAGCTTTAGGAACATATCCTGGTTCTATTGGTGAAACATTCTCTATCTTGATTTTGATTATTGGTGTTGTGCTTGCGGTTCGTCAAATCATTGACTGGAGAGTTCCAGTTGTCTATTTAGGAACGATTTTTGTACTAACGGCTGTTGTAGCTTTGATTACAGGAATTGATTCATACAATGGTATTCCGGCCTTTATTTGGTATCCATTATTACACTTGTTAACGGGTGGTGTTATTTTTGGTGCTGTATTTATGTTAACCGATCCAGTAACAAGTCCAACAAGTGCAAGTGGACGTGTTGTATTTGCGATGGGTGCAGCTATTATAACTACATTGATTCGTTTAAAAGCCAATCTTCCAGAAGGATGTTTATATTCCATCTTATTGATGAATATGTTTACTCCATGGATCGAGTCATGTTTCGATGGTAAACAATTAGAATTGGTTAAGAAATCTAGAATTGTTTGTGCTTGTTTAGCATTGATTGGTTTAGCTATTAGTTTCTATGCAGCTAGCTCTATTCAAAAGGTAGATACTATCCCTGAAACAGCGACTGTTGTTGAAACGATGGAGGTAACTCTATGAACAAGATTGTACATTTAGGTTTATTCTTGGCTATTGTAAGTGCTGTTGCTGGTGGCGCTTTAGCATTCGCAAATCAAATGACAGCTCCAGTTATTGCTGAAAATAACGAAAGACAAGAAAAAGAATCATTATTAGCTATGTATCCAGATGCAAATTCAAATGATTTTAAATTAGTGAATAAAACTTTGGATTCAAAAAACGTTCAAAAGGTTTATGAATATAAAAATGTTTATATTTTTAACATGAGTGTTAGTGGATATAAGGATGGAACTGTATTCTTAGTATCTATTGATAAAGATTCAAAGAAAATTGATAAATACAATGCCATTAGTAATGGAGATACAAAAGGTCTAGGATCTCAAGTAACGGAAGCTCCATTTAAGAAATCTTTAGAGGGAAAAGATGCAACTGGACAATTGGATACAATTTCTGGTGCAACTGTTTCTTCAGGACCTGTTGTTAGTGGTATTCATGAAGCGGCAAAACTTGTCGATCAATTAAAGTAAGGAGGTTATCTAGATGAATCGTTTTGAAAACTTTAAAGCGGGTTTAATTAAAGATAACCCAGTATTCTCATTATTCTTAGGAATTTGTTCGACACTAGCTATTACTACAACTGTAAATAATGCGATTGGTATGGGTGTTAGTGTTATTATCGTTTTGATCATGTCAAACGTAATCATTTCATGTGTTCGTAAAATTACGCCAGATGAAATTCGTATTCCAGTTTATATTGTTATTATCGCAACTTTGGTTAAGATCATTCAAATGTTGATTCAAGCTTATGCGCCTAGTTTAAATACAAGCTTAGGTGTATTTATTCCATTGATCGTAGTTAACTGTATCATCTTGGGTCGTGCGGAGCTTTCGCTAGTAAAAATGGAATTTTGGATTCAGCTCTTGATGGTTTAGGAATGGGTCTTGGATATACTTTGGCAGTACTTGCGATGTCATTTATTCGTGAATTGATTTCGACAGGTGGAATTAAAGTGGTAAACCCATTTAATGAAGCGCAAGTTTGGTTGAACTTACACATTATTCCTGAAAACTTCACAATTAGTATCTTTGGATCTAGTGTTGGAGCTTTCATTACATTTGCGGTTTTAGCAGCCGCTGTTGGTGCTTATAAACAACATGTAACAGCAAAGGAAGAAGCTGCAACAAAGGAGGAAAAGTAAGATGGGTGAATTAATGGCACTTTTAGTAACGAGTGTATTAGTAAATAACGTTATCTTAACTCAATTCTTAGGTATGTGTCCATTCATGGGTGTTTCTAAAAAGAAAAGCTCAGCAATTGGTATGGGTGTGGCCGTTGTCTTCGTTATCGTTGTTGCTGCATTGGTTACATATGCACTTTATTATTTAGTACTTGTACCTTTACAACTTGAATTTATGGATTTGATTACATTTATCTTAGTAATTGCCTCTTTAGTTCAGTTGACAGAAATGTTTATTAAAAAGACAAGTCCTGCTCTTTATAAATCTTTAGGTGTTTACTTACCTTTGATCACAACAAACTGTGTTGTATTAAATGTATGTTTAGTAAATATCTCAAATAGTTATAATTTTGCACAAATGTTAGTATACTCATTGGTACTCCATTAGGATTTGCCCTTGTATTATTCATTTTCTCAACAATTCGTGAAAGATTAGAGCAAAGTGAAGTTCCAAATGCCTTCGTTGGTAATCCAATCGCCTTGATTGTAGCTGCCATCATGGCTATGGCATTCTCTTGCTTTACAGGAATTGTATAATGAGATATTTATTGGCAATATTGTTTTTTGGCGCATTAGTCGCTATCTATATTGTTTTGTATTTAATGAATAAAAAAACACCCAAACCAGAGGGGTGTGAAGATTTAAAAGCGGATTGTGATGGATGTAAAGATTTTGCGTGCACTAACAATCCAGCTCACAATCAAGTGAAGGGAGAATAAATATGGTAATCGTAGCCGTAATTATGATGCTTGTACTTGGTGCAGTGCTTGGCTTAGGTCTAGGTGTTGCCGACAAATATTTAAAAGTAGAAGCAGATGTACGTGTTGAAAAAGTAACATCATTACTACCTGGTTATAACTGTGGTGGTTGTGGATTCCCTGGATGTAGTGGTATGGCTGAAGCTTGGTTTCAAAAGATATGGATCATATTGCTTGTAAACCTTGTAAAGCTGACAAACGTCAAGAAATCATTGATTACTTGAAAAACACACCAGGACCGGATGGTTCTACTATTGAAGTAAAAGGATAAAAGAAAGAGATGGAATTTTCCATCTCTTTTACTTTACTTGATGATTTTTAATGATTTCTAATAAATAAGTTTCATCTGGATCTATATAGATTGTTTTATTGGATTTCATGGTCACAAAACCAATTTTAGAGCCAGGTACTTTCTTGATTTGCGAAATCAAACAATAGTCAACCGGTACAGAACTTGAATCTTTACCTTTGGAGTAGTAGGCTGCTAACATTGCACATAATCGAATTTGTGTTTCTGTAAAGTCATCACTCTTTAATAGAACGTGAGATCCATGATAGTCTTTTACATGAAACCATAAATCGTTTTTTCTTGAGACTTGGTGTGTTACATAATTATTTTGAATGTTGTTTTTACCGACATAGATTTCACAATCATCAAAAACAAGATGAAGAACGTTGGGTTTATCGTTCTTCTTTTTTCTTTTATTTTCTTTTTTAGGCATTTAAAACACGTTGCTTGATCAATTCCTCACGGATTTCTCCTGCATCAAATACGCTACAATGCTGTAATTGCTCTTCAAGTTGTGTATAGTATTCAATATCTTCTTTACATTGATTGATTTGTTCTTCTAAGATCACTAAACTTCGTTTCATCTTATGATATTTCTGATAGTATTTATTCGCATTTGTTTTTAGATCATAACGCATATCAATTGGAATTGTTACATCTTCATTGGTTTCAAACGAAGGTAAGATGATTGTCTTTTCTTTTTTGATTTGGTACATGTACGCAAAAATCAAATCACCATATTCTTGATATTTATGATAGTCTTTACCATCTTCTAAGGCTTGTTCAAGCTTTGGAAGTTTTTTTATTTGTTTATTTTTTTCTTTATCGACCGTACGAATAATATCACCATATTGTTCTTTAATACGTTTCTTTTGTTCATCTTCTTCATATAAATGATTTAAGCCTTCCATGATTGTATAGGTTTTAGCTTGTTCATTTAAATGTTTTAATTCAATGCAATGAAAATCTTTTTTATAAATGTATAAAGTATTTGAATTCACCACTTCATTTAATATGTCGATATATTTTTCGTTATTGTTCATACGATACAAAAATTCATTTGAAAGTAATGGAGAAAAGCCATAGATTTGTTTGACTAGACTTTGGTCTAAATCAAGATCTTGAACCTCAAATGGATTTTTCTTTTCTGGTTGGGTAGGAGCTACATATTTTGCACCAGGATGAATGAATCGTTTTGCATTTTCATATACGGGAATACGTTTTAATGCATCTACAATTACACCCTCTTTGACTAAAATAAGATTGGCATATTTACCCATGAGTTCGATATTTAAATCGTATTTTACTAAATCTTGAAATTCATTACGACAAGATAAATGTAAACATAAAATACGATCATAGCCAACTTGTTCAAAGGATTCGACAATGGCTTGGGAACATAATTTTCTTAATACCATCACAAAGTTGGATGGTTCGGGTTGAATGCCTGGAATAAAGTTTGCGATATATACACGATTTGTATTGGAATGTACGTTGATGACAAGTTTTTGATTTCCATCATTACGCGTGTGAAGATGGATCAAGATTTCTTCATCGCTAATATTTTGTATTTTACCAATTTTACATGGGGTATATGCGTTTAATTTTTCTTGAATATTGTATAAAAATAATCCGTCGATTGCCATAAAAACCTCCTTGGTCTGATAAAAATTATAACATAGTTAAATAAAATTTGACACACATGGTTTGGACTTGTAAAATGGATGGAAAAGAGGGAGAGCAAGATTCACATGGAAAGAGGTCTATTAATTATTTTGAGTGGTCCTAGTGGTGTAGGTAAAGGGACAATTCGTAAATATTTTGAAAAAGATGAACGTCTAAATTTAGCTTATTCAACTTCAATGACTACACGTAAACCGCGTGCTGGAGAGGTCGATGGAAAAGATTATTTTTTCTCAACACGAGAAGACTTTGAGAAAGCCATTCAAGAAGGTGGTCTTTTGGAGTGGGCTGAGTTTGTTGGAAATTACTATGGAACACCTTTAAAAGAAGTTAATCGTTTACGTGATGAAGGAAAGAATGTTTTATTAGAAATTGAAGTGCAAGGTGCTATTCAGGTACAGGAAAAATGTCCGGATGCCGTTTCAATCTTTATTATTCCACCTTCAATGGAGGAATTAGAAAGACGTATTCGTGGTCGTAGTACAGAACCGGAAGAAATCATTCAGCAAAGACTTGCGAAAGCTAGCAATGAAATGAAGATGGTATCTCAATATAAATATATTGTATGTAATGATGATCCGAAACTTGCGGCTGAATTGATTAAGACGATTATTCTTCGCCATGTCGAGCTTGAAGAAAACAAATAGTTGCAAATAAAGTCAATTTGTGCTATAAATTATGTGTATAGAAATTAAAGGAGTGGGGAACCACTCCTTATGTTTTGCTACTAAGGAGAAATGTATGGACAATCTTAAAGAATGGATTGAAGAAGTTCTTAATGAAAATGGATGTCATTTATATGATCTTGAATGGATCACAAATCAGGGCACACCATTATTAAGAGTTTCGGTTGAAAAAGAAGACGGTACAATGGATTTGGATACTTGTGCATCTTGCTCAGATGTAATTGGACAAATGCTTGACGAAAAAGACTGGTATTCTCATGAATACATGCTTGAAGTTTGTTCGCCAGGGGCAGAAAGAGAACTAAGAACGGATGAAGAAGTTCAAAGAGCTGTTGGCAAATATGTATTTGTGAAGATGAAAGATCCAAAACAAGGTTTAGATCAAGTTATTGGTGATCTTGTTGAAGCAACAAAGAATGATGTGACAATTTCATATCGTGATAAGACAAGAACAAAAAAAATCACTATTGAAAAGAGTAACATTCAGCTGATTATGACAGCTGTAAAGGTATAGGAGAATAAAGATGAAACCAAAAATTAAAGTTGAAGATTTAGCAAAGGCTCTACAGGTATTGAATCGGATCGTCAATTGTCTAAGGATATTGTTGAAGATGCTTTAAAAGAAGCTTTGACAAAGGCTTACCGCAGACACATCGATATTCCTGAAGTTCAAGTGCGTGTAGATATCGTGAATGGAACTATTCATATCTATCATGAGCGTGTGGTTGTTGAAGAAGTTGAAGATGATGAATTAGAAGTTCAATTGGATGAAATTCAAAATGAAAATCCAAATATCAAAATTGGAGATATTGTGGATGAAGAAGTCGATTTTAAGGATTTTGATCGTGCGGCTGTCGTACTTGCGAAAAATGTAATGAAACAAAAGATTCGTGAAGCTGAAAAAGCTCAAGTTTATGAAGAGTATTGTGATAAAGTCGATGAAATGGTTTTAGGAACTATTGAAACGGTTGAAGAAAAATTTGTGATCGTAAACATTGGTAAAACACTTGCGGTTATGAAAAAGTCAGCTCAAATTCCTACAGAACACTATAAAGAAGGCGACAACATTTTAGTTGTGATTACAGAAGTGAACAAAGAGACAAAGGGTGCGCAAGTCTTAGTATCTCGTGCAACTCCGGTTTTTGTTCGTCGTTTGTTCGAACGTGAAGTTCCTGAAATCTATAATGGAATTATTGAAATTAAAGCGATTGCTCGTGAAGCGGGTGAAAGATGTAAGATTGCGGTTTATTCTCACAATGAAAACATCGATCCAATTGGGGCTTGTATTGGTCCTAGAGGAAGTCGTGTACAAACAATCATTGAAGAATTAAATGGTGAAAAAATTGATATTTTTGAATGGTCTGACAACATTAGTGAATTGATTGCCAATGCATTAAGTCCAAGTACAGGTGTTGCGGTTATTCCTAATGAGACTGTAAAAGATGGATTGATCGTTGTTGTTCCTGATAACCAATTATCTTTAGCTATTGGTAAACGTGGTAAAAATGCGCGTTTAGCTGTTAAACTTACAAATCACAAGATTGATATCAAATCCGAAAGTGAAATGCAGGAATTAGGCATTGACTACATGGCAATTTCTAAGAAAATGCAAGAAGAATATGAAGAAAAGAAAGCAAAAGAACGTGCTTATAAACAACAACAAAAGATTGATGAATTAAAATCAAATGAAGTTGAGATTGAAAATATCGATGTAGCTGATTTTACTTATGAAGATGAAGAAGTGGATGCAGTTGAAGAACATGCACAAGATACTTTATTTGAAAAGGAAAATACAGTTGAAGAAAAAGAAGTCGATGAAATGGAAGAATTGGCTCGTATTGCCAAACAAAATCGTAAAGAAAAAACGGCTGCAGATGTAAAGGAATATACTTCTAAATTTGAATCTATGGCCGATGCTTCAAATAAACAAGAGGATGTTGTTTCTAAACCTAAAAAAGAAAAGGTTGAGGAAGAAAAGAAAGTCGTTGAAGTTAAGAAATTCAACTATGATGATATGAAGCCAATCTATTCTGAAGAAGAGTTAGCTGAAATCGAAGAACAGGAATATGAAGATGAAAACAACTGGGACGATGATGTTGACTATGAAGAATATGATGAATATTATGATGACTAGGAGTTGGTTTCATGCGTAAGATTCCAATGCGAAAATGTGTCGTAACACAAGAGCGTTTTCCTAAAAAGGATTTGATTCGTGTGGTACGTACACCTGAAAAAACAGTTGAGATCGATTTGACAGGTAAAAAGAATGGGCATGGTGCTTATATTTCAAAAAGTTTAGATACTTTAGCTCTTGCCAAAAAGAATAAGGCTTTACAAAGAGCTTTAGAAATTGAAATTCCTGAAGAAGTATATCAGGAATTAGAATCCATTATTACCAATGAATAAAGTTACAAATTTGATACAACTAGCATATCGTGCTGGTAAAGTAGCAAAGGGTGATTCTTTACTTGTTAGTATTCAAAAATCTCAAGCTAAACTAGTACTTGTATCTTCTTTGTGCGGGCAAAACCGTATGAAGAAGATTCAGGATAAATGCACATATTATAATGTGCCATATAGAGTGGTAGAACCATCTGTATTAGATGATGTTTCTTATAAAAAGATGAGTGCTATTGCGATTGTAGATAATGGCTTTGCCAAAGCGATTATCGAAAAGATGAAAGGTTAGGTGATT